>Ga0307988_1000859_pt1 | contig 19116 bp, 16 predicted proteins | sample EllFjometagen183_FD_203166 | JGI IMG/M metagenome (GOLD analysis project Ga0307988, IMG submission 203166) | Marine microbial communities from Ellis Fjord, Antarctic Ocean - #183 | ecosystem: Environmental > Aquatic > Marine > Unclassified | place: Southern Ocean | collected 2014-10-08 | reverse complement strand
AGCTTGTTGCCTCAAAGCTCACCTCACTAAAAGATGAATTTGGTTCGGACAGTTTAGGTGTCCTTACTTCTGCACGAATTACAAACGAAGAAAATTATATTGCCCAGAAATTTACAAGAGCAGTTCTGAAAACAAACAATATTGATCATTGTGCGAGGCTCTGACATTCCTCCACAGTAGCCGGTCTGGCTGCAGCTTTTGGTTCAGGTGCAATGACAAACACCATTGCTGATGTTGAACAAGCCGATGCAATTATAGTGATAGGATCAAATACAACAGAGAACCACCCGGTTCTTTCAAGCTTTGTAAAGAGAGCAGCGAATAAAGGTACAACTCTTATTGTAATTGATCCAAGAAAAATCAACCTGGTAAAACATGCAGATAAGTGGTTAAGGCAGGTCCCGGGCAGTGATATTGCAATTATTAACGGCCTTATGCATGTAATCATAAAAGAAAACCTGCATGACAAAAACTTTATTGCCAAGAGAACTGAAAACTTTGAAGCACTTGAAAAAATTGTAAAAAAATATACCCCTGAATATGTTTCAGAAATTACCGGCATACCTGAAAAGGATATTATTGAGGCAGCTAAAATCTACGGGAGCGCAAAAAAAGGTGCCATATTGTATTGCATGGGTATCACTCAGCACACCACTGGTACTGACAACGTTAAATCTCTTGCCAACCTTGCAATGCTGTGTGGCAATCTTGGTATAAAGGGCGGCGGTGTCAACCCGCTGCGCGGACAGAACAATGTCCAGGGAGCCTGTGATATGGGAGGGCTGCCAAATGTTTTCACTGCCTACCAGAAAGTAGATGACGAAAGTGCCAGAACAATTTATGAGCAAAAATGGAGGACAACTGATCTACCGCCAAACCCGGGCCTTCCTGTTACGGAAATGGTTAACAAAGCGGCCAATGGTGAGTTGAAAAGCTTATACATAATTGGTGAAAATCCTCTTGTATCAGACCCTGATCTGAACCATGCGGAAAAAGCATTTAAAAACTTAGAATTTCTTGTAGTCCAGGACATATTTCTTACAGAAACTGCCCAGATAGCTGATGTTGTGTTACCTTCCTTTTGTTTTGCAGAAAAAAACGGAACATTCTCTAATACAGAAAGAAGAGTCCAACGAGTCAGAAAAGCAGTTGAACCTCCCGGAGAATCAAAATCTGACTGGCAGATATTATGTGATGTTGCATCTTGCATGGGTTATGAAATGAACTATAAAAACAGCGAGGAAATATTCCAGGAAATAGCTGATGTAACCCCTTCATACCGAGGAATTACCTGGGACAGAATTAAAGACATTGGCATTCAATGGCCCTGCCCTGATATCAGCCACCCCGGAACACCCATACTACACACAAAAATGTTTACAAGGGGAAAAGGATTGTTCCATTCCATTGATAATGCACCACCTAAAGAGATGCCTGATAAGGAATATCCCTTCATACTGACCACAGGAAGGTTATTGTATCATTATCACACGGGAACAATGACCATGAAGTCTAAAGGCTTAAATGAGCTTGCCAAAGAATGTTTTGTGGAAATTTCAGAAAATGACGTAAAAAAACTGAATCTACAGGATGGTGCAAAAGTTAATGTAGCTTCCCGCCGAGGAGAAATAAGCGCAAATTTGAAAGTATCAAAAAAAGCGGTGGATGGAACAATTTTTATTCCATTTCATTTTTCAAAAGCAGCTGCAAACAGGCTTACCAATGCAGAACTTTGCCCAACTGCTAAAATACCTGAGTTTAAGGTCTGTGCTGTTAAAATAACGGCTTAAAAATAATAATAATTTATAATTTAAATTATTATTATAATATTTTTCCATTGACAAGTATGTGATTTTTTATCATAAATGTTTGAATGTTCAAAATTTATGATAACAAAAAAATGGAAAAATAGTGTATGCAGCTTACGAAACAGCAGGTTAATTACTGCATGGAATGTGGTGTTTGCACTGGCAGTTGCCCGATAAGCCAGGAATTACCAAATTTCTCACCTCGGCAGATGATCAAGAAAACCATTGACCAGCCTGAAGGTGACATACTTCAGAGTACGGATTTATGGTCATGTTTGACCTGCTCCAGATGCAGTGACCGATGTCCAGTAAAAATTGATTTTCCTGAATTTATTCGTTCCTACCGAGCTAAGGCAAAATCTGTAAATAACAATCCAAGACTCAGCCATAATGGCGTATTTCAAACCATCCCGCAAATACAGATTGATGGGAAGAAACAAAACCGGACTGACTGGGCAAAGAAAGCCGGGAAATTTACGGATAAAGGTGAATATTTTTATTTTGTCGGCTGTCTCCCGTATTTTGATGTTGTTTTCCAATATCTTAATGTCCCTGCATTGGAATCAGCAAAAAACATACTAAAAATTCTGAATGAAATGGGCATCGAACCGGTTATAAGTAATGATGAGTGCTGCTGTGGCCATGATGCATTTTGGGCTGGTGATGAAGACCTTTTTAAAACCCTTGCCGCTCAAAATATTGCAGCTATTAAAGCATCAGGAGCAAAAAAAATACTATTTGGCTGCCCTGAAGGATATAATATCTTTAAAGAAGCTTACCCTGAATATTTTGACAATTTAGATTTTGAATTAATATCCATCGCTGAATTTTTTGCAAATGAACTGAAAACTTCCGATATTGAATTTAGCCCATGTGCAAACAATAATGTGACCTATCAAGACCCCTGCCGTTTAGGCAGGAGATCAGGTATTTATGAAGAACCACGGCAACTTATTAACCTTGTTCCGGACACTTCATTTCAAGAGATGGAACACAACAGAGAAAATGCCATCTGCTGCGGCACAACAGCCTGGATGGAGTGTTCTAACTGCTCAAAAGCAATGCAGGTGAAACGATTAAATGAAGCTGAAAAAGCAGGTGCTGAAACCATCATTACAGCCTGTCCAAAATGCCAGATCCACCTGACCTGCGCCCTCTCCTCTTCAGACAAGGAAATTAAAATTGTTGATCTGTATTCTTACCTGGCAGAAAGTTTAAAAATTAATTAAATAAAGATACTAAATATATTTAAGGACTTCATATGACTCCAGTAAAAAAGACTAACACCAAAGGTTCTGTTATGGTTGTCGGTAGCGGTATTGCCGGCATGCAGACAGCATTGGATCTTGCGGATTCAGGCTTTTATGTTTACTTGATTGAAAAAAAAGCATCTATTGGTGGAGCTATGGCCCAGCTTGACAAAACCTTTCCCACCAATGACTGCGCAATGTGAATTATTTCACCTAAACTGGTCGAGGTCGGCCGGCATTTAAATATAGAGCTTAAAACACTGTGTGAAGTAAACCAAATTTCAGGGAAAGCAGGTAATTTTGATGTTGAACTAAGCCAAAAGCCAAGATATGTGGACATGGACAAATGTATTGCCTGTGGCGCCTGTACTGAGAAATGTCCTAAAAAAGTTACAGATAACTTTAATGCTGGCCTTGCTAAAAGAAAAGCTATTTATGTTGATTATCCCCAGGCCGTCCCTTTAAAGTACGCCATTGACCCTGATAATTGTATCTATCTTAATAAAAACGGCAAATGTGGCGTCTGCCAGAAAGTATGCCCAACAGAAGCTATTGATTTTAATCAAACAGAAGAAATTGTTAATATCAATGTTGGGTCAGTAGTTATGGCACCGGGATTCTCAGCCTTTGATCCCAAAGAGCTTGACAACTATCAATATTCACAATACTCCAATGTGATCACATCCCTTGAAATGGAACGTATTTTAAGTGCGACAGGTCCTTTTAACGGCCATTTGGTGCGTCCTTCAGATGAAAAAGAGCCTGAAAAAGTAGCGTGGCTTCAATGTGTAGGGTCAAGGGACAACAACAAGTGTGACAACTCCTATTGTTCTTCAGTATGCTGTATGTATGCCATTAAAGAAGCTGTTATTGCCAAAGAACATTCCGGTGGCGAGCTTGACACTGCCATATTTTATATGGATATGCGAACCTATGGAAAGGAATTTGAAGGGTATTATGAAAGAGCCAAAAATGAACAAAAAGTAAGATTTGTCCGTTCAAGAATTCATACCATTGAAGAAGATCGTGAAACAAATAGCCTGATTTTAAAATATGTTGATGATCAGGGCAAAATAATAACAGAAATTTTTGATATGGTTGTTCTTTCCGTTGGTATGCAAACCCCTAAAGATGTTATTGAACTTGCTGACAGACTGGACATAAAACTTAATGATAATAATTTTGTTGAGACAGACAGTTTTAATCCGGTTTCCACATCACGCCCGGGTATTTTTGTCTGTGGTTCTTTCCAGGAGCCAAAAGATATTCCCATGGCAGTTATGGAAGCTAGTGCAGCTGCCTGTGATGCCCAGGCCATACTTTCGAAAGCAAGGGATTCATTAACAAAAGAAAAAACTTACCCTAAAGAAAGAGATGTATCAGGAGAAGACCCCCGCATTGGCGTCTTTGTATGTAATTGCGGTACGAATATTGGAGGGATTGTTGATGTTCCCTCTGTGGCTGAAATGGCAAAAACGCTTCCAGATGTGGTCTATGTTGAAGAAAACCTGTTTACCTGCAGCCAGGACACCCAGGAAAAACTAAAAGAAGTTATAGAAGAAAATAGTCTTAACAGAATTGTTGTTGCAGCCTGCACCCCAAGAACCCATGAAGCCTTATTTCAGGAAACACTCAAAGAAGCAGGGTTAAACAAATACCTTTTTGAAATGGCAAATATCAGGAACCAATGCTCCTGGGTCCATTCCAAAGAAAAAGACGAAGCTACAAAAAAAGCAAAAATTTTGGTCCAGATGGCAATTGCCCGGGCAAGAAGGATTCAGCCGCTTAAACAGCCCACAATCGATATTGACAACAATGCCCTTGTTATAGGAGGCGGCGTAGCCGGAATGGCAGCAGCTCTTGGCCTTGCAAACCAGGGATTTCACACATCCATTGTAGAAGAATCAAATCAACTGGGCGGAACTGCTTTAAAACTTGATTCGACCTGGTTGGGAGAGAATATCGGTGAAAACCTTGAGAAAATGATTCTTGAGGTTAACAAAAATTCGCTGATAGATATATATACTGACAGTGTTATAAAAAATGCCACCGGTTTTATTGGCAACTTTGAAACGACCCTGACTCAAAAACAAGCTAAATCAGAAATTGAAATCAATATTAAGCATGGCGCGGTGATTGTAACTGTTGGTGCCAATGAGTACCAGACCGACGAATACCTCCATGGCCAGGATGAGAGAGTTCTGACCCACCTTGCGTTTGACCAGGCATTAAAAGCCAATGATGATAAAATTACAAAAGCAAAATCAGCTGTTTTTATCCAATGTGTTGGATCAAGAGAACCTGACAGACCTTATTGCTCTAAAGTCTGTTGCACCCACTCCATAAAATCAGCTATCAGGCTTAAAGGTATTGATCCTGAAAAAGATGTCTACATTATCTACAGAGATATAAGAACCTATGGACAGAGAGAATCTCTCTACAAAGAAGCCAGAGACAAAGGGGTTATTTTTATAAGGTATGATATTGAAAATAAACCCCTCGTAAAAAAATCAGGCGATAGCCTGAACGTTACTATAAAAGATCATGTGTTAAACCGTGACCTTGAAATCGAGACTGACCTTATCGTTCTTGCCTCGGCAATTGTACCCGGAAAAAATCAAGACCTTGCAAAAATGTTCAAACTCTCCATGACCCAGGATAATTTTTTCAATGAAGCCCATGCGAAGCTGAGACCTGTAGAGTTTGCAACTGAGGGAATTTTCCTTGCCGGCATGGCTCATTATCCTAAACCTATTGAAGAAAGTATTGCCCAGGCCAAGGCTGCCGCATCAAGAGCTGCTGTTGCTCTTTCTAAGGACAGCCTTACTGTGGAAGGTATTGTTTCCTTTATTGAAACAACCATGTGCCGGGGATGTGGTGAATGTGAGAAAGCATGCCCATTCAATGCGATAATCTTAGAACCGGTACAGCAAAGCAATGAAGATGAATTTGAAAAAGAAGATAAAGGCAAAATTGCATATGTCCAGGCAGCCCTTTGTAAAGGTTGTGGAGCATGTTCCGTTGCCTGTCCCACAGGAGCGGCTTCAATACATAATTATGATGATCAAATAGTACTGACAATGATAGAGTCAGCATTGGAGGCTTAAATATGACAGGACAATTCAGCCCAAAAATTATAACCATTGCATGCAACTGGTGTTCTTATTCAGCTGCAGACCTTGCAGGCGTAAGCCGGTTTCAATACCCGCCAAACATGAAAATAATTAAAGTAATGTGTTCTGGCAGGGTAAATCCCAATTTCATCCTCAAAGCCTTTCAAAAAGGTGCAGACGGAGTTCTGGTGTCGGGCTGACATATAGGGGACTGCCATTACCTGGATGGTAATGAAAAAGCGGAAAAAATGTTTAAAATGACTCAACAATTGATAAAACTTCTTGGCATTGATGAAAAACGACTGAGGCTGGAATGGATATCCTCGGCTGAGGGATCAAAATTTGCTGAAGTTGCAATAGAATTTACCGAACAAATAAAAACTCTTGGCCCCTATAAATTAAAACAGGTGGCTTAAAAGATATTGCATGATTTTAAATCGGAACAGGAGGTAGGCTGTGAATAAAGAAATGCTTGTTATTGGAGGAGGAATTGCCGGAATACAATCTTCTCTGGATCTTGCTGAAATGGGATTTAAGGTACATCTGGTAGAGCGGTTGCCAAGTATTGGCGGGAAAATGGCTCAGCTGGATAAAACATTTCCCACCAATGACTGTGCTATCTGAATACTTTCACCCAAGATGCTGGATGTCGGTCGACATCCCAATGTAGAGTTGATGGCTTACAGTGAAGTAGAAAAAATTGAAGGTACAAAAGGTAATTTCAAGGCCACTGTTAGAAGGAAAGCCCGCTATGTGGATGAGAATAAATGCACAGGATGTGGCGCATGCACAGAAAAATGTCCTACACCGGTGCCGGATGCATTTAATGAAGGTTTTTCAGATCGAAAAGCAATTTACTCATGGTTTGCCCAGGGTATTCCATCTACCCATGTAATTGACCCTGATTTTTGTCGGGTTTTAAATGGCAAAAAATGTGGTATCTGCCAGAAAAAGTGTGAAGCAGGGGCCATTGACTTTGAACAGACTGACAAAATTGTTGAACTGGATATAGGTGCTGTAGTTGTTGCCACCGGGTATGAAATTTTCAACCCTGAAATAATACCGGAATACCGATATAAAGATCTCCCCAATGTTATTACAGCAATCGAATTTGAAAGATTTTTAAGCGCCTCCGGACCAACAAGCGGACACATTGATCGTCCATCTGACATTATTGTTCATAACCAGATTAAAGATCTTGAGAAAAAAGAAAAAAAATCTAAAAAAGGAATCTTAAGGCTTGAAGAAAAACATGGTCTTAGCTCTAAAGATTTTTTTGAGAAATTTAAAAATAAAGAATATGATGACAAAGAAAATATAAAAGATATGGAGAAATGGGCGGAAAAATATGAAACCCATCTTGAGCTGTCCCGTTCTCTCACATACCTGAAAAAAGTTTCAGAAAAATTTGATGTCGCAAAAAAACTGGCGTTCATTCAATGTGTTGGATCAAGAGATTTAAGGTTTTACCCGTTCTGCTCAGGATACTGCTGCATGCATTCCATTAAAGAAGCTATCATTGCCCATGAGCATGAAAATGAAACAACTTCAACAATCTTTGGTATGGATATCCGTGCTGTAAGCAAAGGATTTGAAGAGTACAAAGTTCGCGGCGGGAATAATTCTAATATTTCCTATGCCCGAGGAAGAGTTGCCGAGATTATAAACGGACCAAAGAACAATCCTGTTATCATCTATGAGGACACCAAAGAACAGAAAGTAAAAAAAGAGGCGTTTGACTTAGTCATACTTGCAACTGCCTGCGCACCTGACAAGAGTGTAAAACAACTTTCAGAAATATTAGACATTGAAATCAACAAATTTGGTTTTTTTAAGACTGATTCAAATAAACCATTAGATACCACACGTAAAGGTATATTTGTCTGTGGTTGTGCCCACAGCCCCATGGACATCCCCGAGTCAGTAGCCCAAGCGAGCAGTGCTGCTTCAAGAGCAGTCCAAGCAGTAACAGATATACAACAAACAGTCAAAGCCTCATAAAGGAAAGGCAATATGGAAGAAAATAAACCAAGAATCGGCGTATTTATTTGTGATTGCGGCTCCAACATTGCAGGACACCTTGATTGTGCTGAAGTAACTGAATATGCTACAACACTCCCTAATGTTGTTTTTGCCAAAGAAAACCTCTACACCTGTTCAGAAGCAGGTATAGATGAAATTAAAAAAGGCATTACAGAAAATAACTTAACCAGAGTTGTGGTGGCATCATGTTCACCCAGAACGCATCAGCCGCTTTTCTCAAGTTCCTGCGCAGAAGCCGGATTAAACCCCTACTTGTTTGAGATGGCAAATATCCGGGATCAATGTTCCTGGGTTCATATGGGTGCCAGGGATATTGCAACGGCAAAAGCAAAAGACCTTGTTCGAATGAGTGTCGCCAAAGCCGCATCTTTACAACCTCAGGAAGAAATAAAATCATCCGTAGTAAAAAAAGCCCTTGTTATTGGTGGTGGTATTGCAGGACTCTCCGCTGCTGAATCACTTTGTAAAATGGGTGTTGAAGTCATTCTGGTTGAAAAGCAAAAAGAACTTGGCGGGCTGCTTCGCCTGATAAATAAGCTTGAGACGGGTGAGTCTGCTCAGGAAAATATTGCTTCCCAGATTAAGACGGTTTTATCCCTACCCAATATTACAATTTATACTGAGTCAAAAATAAAAGGAATTGAGGGATATATCGGCAATTACGAAGTAACGATTCAGGCCAAAGATAAAAAACATGAGCATAAAGTCGGCTGCATTGTTGCAGCAACCGGAGCGTTTCCTCTTATCCCGGAAAAAGGCCTTTTAGGATATAACAGCAAGACTGTTATCACTCAGATGGAGCTGGAGCAGAGATTAAAAAAAGGGAGTGTTGATGCAAAGAACATTGTTATGATTCAATGCGCAGGCTCGCGGAATAAGGATAAAGAGTATTGTTCAAGAATATGCTGCATGACAGCAGTGAAAAATGCGATGCTGATTAAAGCAGAAAACCCTGACACTAAAATCAGCATTCTATACCGTGACATGCAGATGTATGGCACTACAAAAGAACAGATGCTCTGGGATGCAAGAGGTGAAGGTATTGACTTTCACATTTATGATGAATCAAAACCTCCGCAAGTTAATGAAACCACTATTGATTTTCACCAGGCAATAGTAGGGAATACAAAAGAAATTGAATATGATCTTGCAGTCCTCGCAACCCCTTTAACTTCGACTCAAGGTTCCATGGAAATTGCCCAGATGCTGAGAGTGCCCACTGATAAAAACGGATTTTTCTTAGAAGCCCATGCTAAACTTCGACCACTGGATTTTGCTGCTGACGGTATATTTTTGTGCGGCAGCGCACGATTCCCTGCTACTTCGGAGGAAGCCCGTACCCAGGGAATGGGTGTTGCATCAAGAGCCGGGGCAATTCTTTTTAAAGACAATCTTACAAAAAGTGCAATTGTCGCTGAAATAAACCCGGGAACATGTGTTGGCTGTATGGCATGTGTAGGAGTATGCCCCTATGATGCAATCAGTTTTAACGCTGATTCAAGAATTTGTGAAATTAATGAGATTTTATGTAAAGGCTGTGGTAATTGTGCCTCAACATGCCCTTCAGACAGTGCGACGCTAAAGGGATTTAAGCCTGAACAACTTCTTAGCCAGATTGGTGCTGCCTAAAATTGGGCAGCAGAATATATAAATGAACTGTAAAAGGTGACTGAATGAGTAGTAATGAGTTTGAACCCAAAATTATATGTTTTTTGTGCACTTGGTGAGCTTATGCCGCTGCTGACCTGGCTGGGGTCAGTCGTTTGCAATACCCGAGTAATGTTCGAACAATTCGGGTAATGTGTAGTGGTAGTGTTTCCCCTCACCATATTCTCAAAGCTTTCCAGACTGGAGTTGACGGTGTGTTTGTGGGTGGCTGACATCTGGGTGAATGCAATTACCAGTATGGTAATTATTCCACTGAAAAAAGAGTAGCTGTTTTACAAAAACTGTTAAGCTTTTCCGGTATTGATGCAAACCGTTTGAAAGCAAGCTGGATATCTTCTGCCGAAGCTCCTGAGCTTGTACATGAGCTTAAAACTTTTATAGATGAAGTCAGAGAGATTGGTCCCTCACCACTGGGACAGAATAAGAAAAACAAAAATGTTGCATAATTGATTTACAAGTAAATCAGGATGGTTGTATGATCGAAAAAATTAAAGCTAAAGTAAAAGAACTATTAGAGCAGAAAAAAATAGAGGGATTTTTAGGCCTTGCAAGGGTAAATGGCCACACAGCACCTTTCCTTTTTAAAAATATTGATGAGCTTGACAACATGGCTCTTGGTGACAATATCAGCTCAGGGGATGCAAGATATCCCCTTGCCAAAACCCTGACCTTATTCCATAAAAAATACCCTGACCTTATTTTTGGTATTTTGGCTCGCGGTTGTGATGAAAGAGCTGTCAATTCTTTATGCTCATTCAACCAACTGGATAAAGAAAAAATCATCATATTGGGAATTTCCTGTCCAAAAGAACTTGCAAAGCAATGTGAATGTGAGCAACCCTTTCCCGATGATCTTTTTGCCGGTGAAAAATTTGAAAAAGAACCTTTTGTTTCCGTAAAAAAAATTGAAGATCTTGATTTAGATGAAAAATTTGATTTCTGGAGCTATGAATTTTCAAAATGTGTTAAGTGTTATGGGTGCCGTAACATCTGCCCCATGTGTTTCTGCAATGAATGCACATTAGAATCAGAAGAATTAATTTCCAAAGGCCAACTCCCTGTAGATATGCCTGCTTTTCACCTTGTAAGAGCCATGCACATGGCAGATAAGTGTATTGATTGTGGACTGTGCGAAGAGGCATGCCCGGTTGGCATCCCTTTAAGAACTTTATACAAAAAAACCAATCAAATCATGTTTAATGATTTTGGATTTAAAAGCGGCACATCCACTGGACAGACATCACCGCTTGCCACTAAGCAACCATCTCAAAAAATTATTAATGATGAGGCATAATCATGGATTATAAAACTGTACTCACAACATGTACGTATTGCGGAGTTGGATGTAACTTCTTTTTAGAAGTCCTTGATGGCGAACTTGTCGGCACTATCCCCTGCAAAACAAGCCCTATAAATCAAGGAGGCCTTTGTATTAAAGGCTGGAATGTACATGAATTTGTAACAAGCAAAAAACGACTGACTTCTCCCATGATAAGAAAAAATGGAGAATTAGAGGAAGTTTCCTGGGAAGAAGCAATTGATTATACAGCGTCAAATCTTAAAAGAATAAGAGATGAAAACTCAAGTGACAGTATTGGCTTTTTTGCTTCGGCAAAAGTGACTAATGAAGATAATTATATTTTGCAAAAATTTGCCCGGGCCGGTGTTGGGACAAACAATGTAGATCATTGCGCACGATTGTGACATTCTTCCACAGTGGCAGGTCTTGCCGCTGCATTTGGAAGTGGCGCTATGACAAACTCCATCGCAGAATTTGAAAATGCTGATGTTATTTTTATAATCGGATCAAATACAACAACATGCCACCCTTTAATTGCAACACGAATTTTCCGGGCTAAACAGAACGGTGCTAAAATAATAGTTGCTGACCCCAGAAAAATCCAGATGGCTGAATTTGCAGATATATATGTCGGTCAGGCTCCGGGTACTGACGTTGCTTTACTCAATGGTATGATGCATGTCATTCTTAAAAAGAAATGGCATGATCAAAGCTTTATTGATGAAAGAACTGAAGGATTTGATGATTTTAAAAAAGCTGTTCAGGACTTTACCCCGGAAAAAGCTGCCGAGATCTCAGGTGTGGCCGCAGAAGATATAATTAGAATAGCAGAGTTGTATGGACAATGCGATAAGGGTTCTATTATCTATTGCATGGGTATTACGCAGCATACAACAGGTGTGGACAATGTAAAATCCCTTGCTAACCTTGCCATGCTTACAGGAAATTTAGGAAGAGAATCAACAGGTGTAAACCCCCTTCGAGGACAGAACAATGTACAGGGTGCATGTGATATGGGCGGACTTCCTAATGTAATCACTGCATACCAGCCTGTAATTAATGCTGACACAAATAAAAAATTTGTAGAAGCCTGGAATTCTTCAATTATTCCTAAAAAAAATGGCCGAACTATTCCCGACATGCTTGACGGGCTTGACAACGGTGAAGTAAAGGCACTCTATGTTTTAGGCGAGAACCCTGTTTTAAGTGATCCTGATATAAACCATGTAAAAAAAGCGCTTAAGAAAGCTGAGCTTTTAGTTGTTCAGGATATTTTCCTGACAGAGACTGCACAAATGGCTGATGTTGTTCTTCCGGGTGTTGCTTATGCGGAAAAAGACGGGACTTTTACCAATACTGAAAGAAGAATTGCGAGAGTTAGAAAAGCAGTTGAACCAAAAGGAGAGGCAAGGGAAGACTGGAAAATTATCCAGGATATTTCCAATGCCTTTGGGTATGAGATGGGATACGAATCCCCTGAAGATATAATGAAAGAAATTGCCAAGCTGTCCCCTTCCTATGGTGGTGTAACCTATGAACGCCTTGAAGGAGAAGGCCTTCAATGGCCCTGCCCCAGTATAGATCATCCAGGGACTCCATATCTCCATAAAGATAAAATTGCCCGGGGTAAAGGGCTGTTCCATGCCATTGAATATAAACCGCCGGCTGAAGTAACAGATGAAGAATATCCGTTCTGCCTTACGACAGGAAGAGTTTATGCCCACTATCACACGGGAACAATGACCAGAAATTCAACATCTTTAGACAATGAAATCCCTGAAGGCTTTCTTGAAATAAATCCAAAAGATGCTGAAAAACTTGACCTTTTGGATAAAGGGAGAATCAATGTCGCTTCAAGAAGAGGCGAAATCTCCACAAGAGTTATGATAACTGATCGAGTTTCTGAAGGTGTGGTTTTTATGCCATTCCATTTTGCTGAAAACTCAGCAAATGTTTTGACCAACCCTGCCTGCGATCCCATTGCTAAAATCCCAGAATTCAAAGTATGCGCAGTCAAAATCTATAATTAACTGAGTAAGGGGTAAGATTTTATCTTACCCCTTACTTACAAATTCACATTTGTACATATTAATAAACTAAAGGCAGTTGACATCGTCTTGCAATTTTGCGGTTGTTTGCATTATTACAACCTGAGCTTTATGAAGTTAAGCAACTGATCTCTTAAAAAAAATTCCATAAAAAACAGTTTTTCATTGGACAAAAGCCTAGTTGAAATGCTAATCAAATAAGGGTCATTGTTTAAATTGACCCTGGATCAGAAAAGAATATCAGAACTATGATTTCTCACATTAAAAAATTTCTTAAAAATCGAATTGCTTTTAAAATTCTCATTGCCATTTTCTTACTGGGCTCTTTTATATCCATATCAACCACTGTTGCTCAACTTTATTTTGATTCCAAAAATAACCTAAAAGAAGCCAAGCAGAGCATTGGCATTATAAAAAAAACCAGTATAGAAGCAATTTCCTTAAGCTTATATAATTTTAATATTTCTCAGCTTGAAGTTCAATTGGCCAGCCTTTTGAATTTACCGGGCATTCAATACCTTCGGATAACAGATAACATTGGATTTGAGCTATCAGCAGGCAGCTTTGATCAATCCTGGGAGAATATTATTAAAGAAACTGTTAATATTGAATATACTGATGTTTCGAAACAACTCATAAACCTTGGGCAACTTGAAATAATAGCAAAACCACACAATCTTTATATCAGTATCTATGAGACACTCCCAATATTGATGTTTACAAATTTTATTAAAGCACTGATTATGGGCATCTTGATTTTTGTGTTAGTCCATTTCCTTATCACAAGGCATCTTAGATCTATTGTTAATTATGCATCAAACGTCAATATGAACAAACTTGATACGCCTCTATACCTGGAAAGAAAACCATCTCTGTTTATAAAAAAAGATGAGCTCGATCAGCTCATTGATGCTTTAAATAATATGCGGCTTAGATTAAAGCAAGACATTGAAAAGCAATCTAAATATGAAACCAGGCTTGTAAGGAGTGAAGAAAGACTGCGCCAGCTTGTTAATGCAACCAGAGATGCTGTTGTTGTCCATGAAAATGGCATCATTATTTTTGCCAATGCACAATTTTATAACATGCTTGGCTATGAACCAGAAGAGCTTAAAAACATTAATATTATTACGAAAGTAATGATACCTGAATCTTCAGAGTTTTCCCAAAAAATGGTAGCCTCACAAAAACTGGATCATTATGAGGTAACAGGTTTAAAAAAAGACAGCACAACATTCGCTGCTGAAATACATACAAAAGTGATGGAGTTCCATGGAAAAGATGTGAGGGTTGCCTCCATCAGAGATATCAGTGATTATAAAAAAACCCAGGAAGAGATTGCGAAACTGCGGAATTTCCTGAAAAGCATTATTGATTCCATGCCCTCTTTTATTGCCGGGGTTGACATAGAAGGCAAAATTACTGAATGGAACAATGAAGCGGGGAAACTCACCGGCTACCCGGCAGAGGAAGCACTTGGGAAACCCATGAAAGATATGCTTCCTAAAATGGATATCGATATTAACCTTCTCAGAAAAACAGTTTTAGCACAAAATATTGAAAAAATCCCTAAAGTTACAGTTTTTTTAGATAAAGAAGAGCACATCTTTGATATTACAATCTACCCCCTTGGGCACGGATTTGAAGGGGCTGCAATAAGAGCCGATGATATTACGGAAAAAATACGTATGGAAGAAATGCTTATTCAGTCTGAAAAAATGCTGTCCGTGGGCGGCCTTGCTGCCGGGATGGCCCATGAGATTAACAACCCTCTTGCAGGGGTCTTACAAAACCTCCAGGTAATTGAAAACAGGCTAAAAAGAAATCTTAAAAAAAACAATGATGCTGCATTGGAATGTGGAATAACAATGGATGCGATGCAGAATTATATGAAGAAAAGAGAGATTTTCACTCTCATGGAGTCTATATCACAATCTGGCAAACGCGCAGCAACCATTGTAAGAGATATGTTATCTTTTGCTCGAAAAAGTGATTCCATATTTACAAAACATGACATAATTGAGATCATGGCTTCGACTCTTGAACTTGCAGAAAAAGAATACAATCTTAAAAAGAAATTTGACTTTAAAAAAATTAAAATTATTAAAAATTATGATAAAATTCCGTCTATCTTATGCGACAAGAATAAAATCAAACAGGTGTTGCTCAATGTCTTAAAAAATGGTGCCCAGGCAATGGCAGAAGTATCAGATACAGAAACTCAACCCGGCTTTGCCCTGCGTATTTTCCAAAAAAAGAATATGGTTAGAATTGAAATTCAGGATAATGGGCCTGGGATTGAAAGGAAATTACAAAAGAAAATTTTTGAACCTTTTTTCACAACAAAACCAATTGGTATCGGCACAGGTCTTGGGCTTTCTGTTTCATATTTCATCATTTGTGAAAACCACCGAGGTAAAATGGGTGTTACCTCAAGCAAGGGAAACGGCGCAACTTTTTATATTGAACTCCCCATAACTTAGCAATCAGAATAATATTCCTTACAATGATAATGTATCTCGAACCAACTTAAAATCTTTAGGTAATGGTGCTGTAAAACTTACTTTCTGCCCGGAATATGGATGTCTGAAACTCAAGAATGATGAATGCAGCATCTGGCGTGGCACAGATGTTTTTTTCTTTCTTAATCTCCTGAACTGGTAAACCTGTTCCCCTATCAACGGAAAACCCATTTCGTAAAAATGGACTCTTATCTGGTGTGTTCTTCCTGTCTTTAGCAGAGCCTCTACTAAAGTTGCATCTTTATATCTTTTCTTTACTTCCCAGATCGTCTCAGCATGCCTTAGATTCTCACCCTTTGTAGCCATGATAACACGTTTTTGAGGATGCCTGCCTATGGGTAGTAGGATTTTACCAGAATCTTCTTTAATTACCCCTTTTACAAGGACAAAATACTTCTTCTTAACACGGCGCTGTTTAAATTCGTTTTTAAGAAAATTCAGGGAGGCTTCTGTCCTGGCTGCGACAATAAGCCCACTTGTATTTTTGTCTAACCTGTGAACGATACCTGCTCTTGATTTATCATTTCCAACCTGGACTATTTCAGGGTAACAATTTAATAATGCATTGACGAGTGTCCCGGAAAAATTACCTGCACCCGGGTGTACAACCATTCCAGGCCTTTTATTAATGACTACAATATATTTGTCTTCAAAAATAATATCTAAATCAATTTTTTCAGGCAAAATAGTATTTTCAATAATAGTTCCAACAGAGCCGGAAATTATTTCGCCAAGCTTGACCTTATACCCAGGCTTAACTTTTCGATGGGAAACTAAAATATCCCCTTTTTTTACTAATAGTGCCGCATGACTTCTGGAAATAAAATCAAATGATTGTGAGAGTAGATGGTCAACTCTTAGATTCACAAATTCTTCATTTATTTTTAGTTTTATATCCATAAAATACAAAAAACCGGTAAGCAAGGTTTTGCTCACCGGTTTTGTTAAGTGCCTAAATTAATAATATATTTTAAAAAAGATTCTCAATTTCTTTCATCATTAGACCTTCATCAACGTCTTTTGCAGTTGACAATTCCTGTACCAATAAATTTTTAGCAGTATCAAACAGTTTTCTCTCTCCAAAGGAAAGGTCTTTCTCAATTTTCAACTGATAAAGATCTCTAAAAACAGTGGCGACATCGTAAATAGATCCTGTTTTAATTTTATCCATATATTCACGGTAGCGACGATTCCAAGTCTGTTTCCCTTTGGCCTCAGCTTTTTCCTGCATCACATTGTAAACATTCTGGATTTCATCTTCTTGAATCACTTCTCTAAGACCAACTGCTTTGGCATTAGCAGTAGGAATCATAATGACCATGCCATTTTCAATGATTTTCATCATATAAAAATTCAAGTCTTCCCCATTAATATTTTTACTCTCAATGGACTCTATACAACCCACTCCATGGGCAGGGTAAACAGCCAAATCTCCCTGGCAAAATTTATCGTCTTTGTTAGCTTCTTCCTTTGAAATCTTATTTTTTGCCATTACCGACCCCCGCTAGAATTATTGGTTATACTTATCCAAGTGTGCTGAATAAAACCACATTTTGAAAGAAATGTCAAATAAAAAGAATTCCCAAAGTTGCTTTAATCTATATTTTTATACTGTTTTCGTCAAACAATACTATCTTTTCAACGCTGTATCTCCCTACCACAAGAGCGTTTTCAATACCCACTGCGCCTCAATTGGGATACTGGCTCACCTTCATAAAACGCTCATATTATTTTCGTCTTTTTATAGAAGAGTTTTTGCGAATACAGAGAATTCGTCAAGCCCCAACAAGGGCTATTCGCCAAAGCTATTCTTTCGTCGCTAAGTAGCTATCAAAACATAAAATTTTTGCAGATAAAAAAACAAAGCAGATAATTGTTTCTTTTACAGTATCATTGCTTTAAAAGGTCATAATTACTGACATATTCTTTTAATCTTAAAAATTCATTTTTTATATCTTTTACCCCAGTAATATATTGATCTTCCTGTCTCAAGGATACAATACTTTCCATTTCAGAAGCTGATTCAAAAAGATCATTTGCATCTAGATTGGCAGCTCCTCCCTTTATTGCATGCACTTCATTTTTCAGTATTGCTGTATCATTTTCAGTCAGAGCTGTTTCCATAATCAATATTCGTTTCTCAACATGTTCAAAAAAATCATAAACCAGCTCTTTGTAAAATGCTATATCGTTGTCAAATTCTAAAAGTCCATTTTCAACATCCAAAGGAAAACTTTTTTTATTCATATCATTTAAAACCAAGCCTTTTAATATACGTCTGGTTCTGGATTAAAAACATAGTTAAACAGATACCACCCCCACTAGGAGTAATACAATCTAAATTTTTAATTTTTTCAATTGTAAACAAATACTCAAACACAGCCGGAACATCAAACTCTGCGATTGTTGAAAAATCAAATTTCTCTGAGGGTTCAGGGCTCTTTCCATGATTTCTCCATTCTAAAATCCAACAGACATGACCTTTAGCTACAAAGTATCGTGCAAGAGGAAGGCAAATCTTTTTATTTGAGAATGTTCCATGGGTAAAGAAAAGATTTTTTGGGTCAAAGGCTTTATAAACAAACCAATTTATTTACTTAGAATTATAAGAATTCATAGCAGCTAATGCACCTTGCTCTATGACTGATATGGATGCATCTGCAGCTTTTGATATTAATGGATCAATGTGTTTTATTTCTTCTTTTGAAAAGCCACCAAGGACATGGCCTGTGACACTGTTTTTTAAAGTTGGATTGGCAATCCCAACTCGTATTCGTGTAAAATTTTTTGCACCAAAGGCATCAATAATAGACTTGATACCATTGTGACCTCCATGGCCACGGTCTTTGGAAATTCTGAGGTGGCCAAAGGGTAAATCTATATCATCATGCACAACAATCAGGTTTGATAATTGAATTTTGAAATATGCTGCCAGTTTTTGGACAGGGAAACCACTTCTATTCATATACGATTGTGGTTTTACAAGGAAAAGTTTATCCGGCCTGATACTATAGCTTGTGTATTCAGAATCAAAACGAGACGTTTTAAATTGCAGAGAATTTCTTTTTGCAAGCTCATCAACAACCATGAACCCGACATTATGACGAGTCTGGGAATACTTTTTTCCAGGATTACCCAGACCCGCTATCATAAAGATTCTGATGTCTGCCATCTATAGAAAATAACTATTCTTTAGAAGCTTCGTCTGATGAATCAGCGCTTCCTTCATCAGCTGTTGCAGTTTCATCTGCACCCTCTTCTTCTTCAAGAAGATCTTCGTCTTCTTCAGTTACTTCTTCAGCAGTCGGTGGTACAAGAGTTATAACTGTAAAGTCAACTTCATGGGGGATTTCAATATTCTTGT
>Ga0307988_1000858_pt1 | contig 19123 bp, 18 predicted proteins | sample EllFjometagen183_FD_203166 | JGI IMG/M metagenome (GOLD analysis project Ga0307988, IMG submission 203166) | Marine microbial communities from Ellis Fjord, Antarctic Ocean - #183 | ecosystem: Environmental > Aquatic > Marine > Unclassified | place: Southern Ocean | collected 2014-10-08 | reverse complement strand
AGCAACAATCCAAACTGTAATTAATTTTTGAAAACATCTCTATGAATGACTCACAAAATAACGATTCCAATCCGTATAATATTTGTAGTTGTGAACCAGAAGCTAATTGTAAGAACTGTAATGAGAAAGAAGATTTGAATTGTCGGTTTAGTTTTGCAAAGCTTTTTCAGTTCTATTGTCTTTTTTTACCTTTTGCCATTCCAGCAATTATTGGTGTCGAACAAAGTGGATACTCGCCTTATCTCTGGGGCTGGGTAATAATGGCAATTGTTTTTTTTGGATTTTGGGAGATATACATATTATGTAGTCACTGCCCATTTTATGCACGGGACAGCGGTCTTATAGTATGTCATGCCAACTTTGGATGTCCACAGTTTTTTCGATATCAGCCTGGGCCAATAAGCAAATCCAAAAAAATTCAATTGGTTATTGGTTTTATCATCATGAGTGGGTACCCGTTCATTTTCATGATTTTGGGGCATCAGTACCTACTTTTATTTATATCACTTCTTGGATTGCTTTTCTTCTTTGGAGGGTTGTTCAAATTCAAGTGTACAAAGTGTGTCAATTTTTCTTGTGTTTTTAACCGTGTGCCGGTCAATAAGGTCAATGCATACTTGAAACGGAATCCAGTTATGGCAAAAGCATGGGAAGACGCAGGTTGGCAGCTTGATAAACCAAACAATTCATAATAAATTTATAAACCGGACTGCAAACGCCCTCGGTAGGGATTTTTCCCATGTTTTATTTTTTAATATAAAAAATTTAAGCGAGCGCTACCCTGGCTATTGGGTTTGGTATCCAGAGTTAAAAAATTCCCCAAAACTTTCCCTGTAATGCCTTTTTTTTCTATGATTTTCAGACTACAACTTCCAGGGACGATATTTTCGTGACTGCCACGGGAAATTACCATGTGATAAAGGGTGAGCACATTGAGCAGATGAACGATGAATTCATTATTTGCAACATAGGCCATTTTGACAATGAAATTGAAATGATCTATCTGGATAATAATCCAAAAGCCGTGAAAATCAATATCAAGCCCCAGGTGGACAAATGGACCCTTGAGCCCGGAGGTTCAATCGTTGTCCTGGCTGAAGGCCGCTTGGTCAACCTTGGCTATGCAACGGGCCAACCAAGCTTTGTCAGCAACTATTTTTTAAAAGGTTGAATTTAATTCATGTTGTTTTACATGATATGTTCAACCGGCACTTCAACAGCAATGGAATAGAACCTGAAAATGGAAACTCATGAAGAGAAAAGGAACTATCAGAGATACGAGAATAGTAGCCCAATGCATCTGTATCGGATGGATAGCCAGGATCAATACTGTTATGCAGAAACGAAAGATTACTGCCAGGGCGGCTTGTCCTTGTCGACTAATGAAAAACTTGTTGTTGGTCATCTTGTTTATCTTGAGATGAAAAATTATGATGAATATGCAAAAGGTCCTGAAAAATACAAGAATTATTTTGGTAGTGTCAAATGGGCAACTCCTTATTCATCGTCGGATATTGACGCTAAAGGTTCCTATAAGTATGGGATTGAATATAACGAACCTGCCGATTATGATACCTTATTCGTTGAGGCTTAGGCGGATTATGGGGTGTTGTTTGAGCAGGGATTGAATTGCATTGTTGATTCGTTTTTTTGCGCTGCATGTAACCCACTGGCCGATACATTTCTTGACTTCCCCTTAGATTTTTATTTATTATATTAGAATATCTGATTTTTATTCAATCCGAAAAAGGGCAAGCCATGAAAAAATTTATAAAATTTTCTCTCTGGGGTCTGGGGGGGATTGTTCTGGTGATTATAGTTTCCGGTATCATTCTCATTAATCTGGATCCCAACCAGTATCAGGATTTTATCGCAGGAAAAGTAAGCGAAAAAATCGGCAGGAAGTTTGAGATTGACCAATACATCAACATCCAATATTACCCCTGGCTGGGCATTGAAGTCTCCGGAGTCATGGTCGGCAATGCAAAGGGTTTTGCTGAACATCCCTTTTTCAAGGCTGACCGTCTCAAGTTTCGTATTAAAACGCTGCCTCTGCTGAAAAAACAGATTGAAATGGATATCATATCCATTAATGGAGCCCAGATCAATTTGGCGAAAAATAAGGCCGGTATTTCCAATTGGGAAGATTTCGCAGCCAGACCGCCATTGGAAGAAAAATCCAAAATTCCTTCACCAGAAAAAGAAGTTCCACTGGAATCGCAATCACCCGGGCCAGCTTCCAACGAAAAGGGGTTTGACTTGGCCAGCCTGGCAGTTCTGATGTTGGGTGGTGTGGATATTCAGGATGCGGTCATAACTTTTGATGACAGGGTCTCTGGAGAGAATTATCAGATTCTGGATCTGGATATCACCATTGGAAGTATGGTGCCGGGCAAGCCTATTAATTGCAGGCTGTCCTTTCAGGCCCAGGCCAGCGCCCCTGATATTTCAGGCAAGGCATCCCTTGACGGCATAATCCATTATGATCTGGATGCCGGAAAATATCAAATAAAACCTCTCCGGGCAGAGGCTGAGCTCAAAGGGGCCAGCCTAGGGGAAACACCAGCCCCCTTGACCATGACATCTGCCATTGATGTGGACTTTAAAAGTGACACTTTGGCTGTCAATGAGCTTTGGGCAACAGGATTGGGCACAACTCTGGAAGGGAAAGTGACCCTGGGCCGATTCCAGTCCCAAAATCCTTTGGTTGACATGAACCTGGATATTAAAGGAGAAGACCTTGCCCTGTTGTTCAGGGTATTTGAGCCCGGCCCCCTGGCAAAACAGCTTGCTGGGCTGTCAGACAGGGCATTTAATATGAAAACAAAAATCCAGGCAAATACTGCCCAGGGCATGATACTTGTGCCAGAGATTGAGATTAACATGCTTGGAGCAGCTATCAAGGGAGAGGTCCAGACCAGGGAGATCCAGTCGGGCACACCCTCCTTTAAGGGACGTTTGACGGCCAGGGGTCCGGACCTGCCAACCCTGCTTCAGGTGGTTGGACAGTTTGAAGGAAAAAATTCCCCCATGGTGCTTATGGGGAAACGCCTGGCAGGGTCAAAAAATAAGGCCTTTCACATGGAAACCCAATTTGATGTTGATTTTAAGACCGGCCAGATGGATATCCCCGGGTTTTCCTTTAAGGCTCTGGGGATAACCATGGATACCCACCTTGTTGCAAACAGGATCAATACCCTTATGCCCTCTGCCAAAGGTTGGTTTAAGGCGGATGGACCGGATCTGCCTCTGGTGGTGGAACTGGCTGGGTTTTTCCTTGAAAAAGATTCCTTTCTGGAAGGCTTGGGCAGGCAATTGGCAATAGTCGACAAAAAGGCCTTTCACACGGATGTGAATCTTGATGTGGATATGGGCAGGGGCCGTGTTCATGTGCCTGATTTGTCCCTAGCAGGGCTGGGAATTGCTTTGGACGGCAATATCACTGCCCAGCACCTGGGGTCGGATAAGGCCGTAATTGACGGAAGGGTTTCCCTGGAGGGCAGGCAATTGACCCAATTGCTCAAGGCTTTGGAGCAAAATGATCTTGTTGATATCCTCCAATCCATTTCAATGAAGACAGAAATTAAAGGCAATCTTGAAGAACTGCGTGTTGCACCCCTGTGGGCCAGGGCCGGGCTGTCTGGAAAACAGGCTGGTAAATCATCAATTGATCTGACCCTGGATGTTGCCACCCGGGTAAGTGTCAATAAGGAGACTTTGGCCCTGGATTTTTTTTCTCTCAAGGGCCTGGGCCTGGATGCCAAAGGGAGTTTCCATGCCCAGCAGATCATGGCATCCCCTGTATACAAAGGGAACCTGTCTCTGGCTCAGTTTAATCTGCGCACTTTGATGAAAAAATTGAACCAGCCCCTGCCTGCAACAGCAGATGCCAGGGTGTTTGAAAAAATGGCTGTGAAAACTTCCTTTTCTGGATCTTTTCAGGATGTTTTTTTAAAGGATCTGGACCTGGTCATGGATCAGACAAATATAAAGGGAGAGCTTGCAATTAAAAATTTTGCAGATCCAGATATCGGGTTTGACCTGGCCATGGATAAGATTAATGCAGACAGGTATATGCCAAGGGCCCAGGTCAATGGCAAGCCGTCCAAAAAGAAAAATCATGAAAAGGCCCAAAAAGCCCAACCTGTTACACCGGAAACCCTGGCTGCTGCCACCGCAACCCAGGTCCCCATGGAACAGCTGCAGGCTCTTAAAATAAAAGGTAAATTCAGAGTTGAAAATCTCATTGTTTCCAGGGCACATCTTCAAAAGGTGGTGGCCAACCTGGATGCAAAAAACGGAAACATCATTCTGGCACCCTTGTCAGCCAATCTCTACAAGGGGACCTATGCAGGCGATATATTCCTGGATGCCAAAGGAAAATTGCCCCGGCTGACTATCAACTCCACCTTGAAAGGGGTGGAAGCAGAACCTTTGCTCAAGGATTTGACAGGAAAGGCCCAGATTCGGGGGACAGGGGATGTGACAGCCGCTCTGACCACAGAAGGTGCCAATGTGGATGCGTTCAGGAAGAATTTGAACGGCAAAATGGGCTTTGTTTTTAAAAATGGTGCTGTACTGGGTTTTAATGCGGGGAAATTTTTGCGCAGTCTAAAATCATTACGGGAAAACCAATCCTATCAAGTGGCAGAAGAGGAAGAGACCGATTTTACCGCCATTACCGGCAATCCTTTGGTGAAAGACGGTGTGGTATTTCTCAATGATCTCCAGGGTAAGTCCCCGGCCCTTCGTGTTTCCGGAACAGGAATCCTTGCAGACCTGGTCAGGGAAACCATTGACTACACAGCCAATGCCACGGTGGTGGAGTCCTCAAAGGGACAGGCAGGCAGGGAATTGAATGAACTTGCAGGGATCACCATCCCCATTTACATAAAAGGCTCTTTGACAGATCCATCCATCAGCCCGGATATCAGCGCTGTGATTTCATCTTTTGCGACTAATGAAATTATGGAAAAATTATCTGAAAAACTGGGAATTAAGATCCTTGATTCAAAGACACCATCCAATTCCATGCTGCAGGCGCCTGATCAAAAGCAAAAACAAAATGTTTCCAATCCAAAGGATCTGTTAAAGCAAACCCTGGAAAAAGAACTTGGAAATATTTTTAAAGGCCTTACTAATTGATCTTTATGCCTTATTTTACTGGTTTGATTTTTTTGGTGGTTTTTTTTGTTTTTTTTCTTGATGATATAGTAAATAAATGGTAGAGCCGATAATAAGTAAATTCACAGAGAATCGTATTGTTTTTAAGAAGTATTAATTTTTTGTCTAATAAAGTTTGGCATAGCTTATAAAATAAGTCGAATGCTGGATTTGGTTGGGAATTTATTTTTTTCAAAGCTTTGATTCGCATTGTTGAACATGTAATTTTCTATATCAAGTTTGTTCGGAGTTGAATATGAGTATTTCAATTGAAAATATCAGTTTACATGTTGGTGATGAAACGTATTTAAAAGACATCTCTCTTGATTTTGATTCCGGGTCTATAAATATATTTCTTGGCAGAACTTTGGCAGGTAAAACTTCCCTTTTAAGAATCCTGGCTGGATTGGACCGTCCTTCTAAGGGAAGAATATTTGTGGACGGTAAGGACGTTACAGGGGTCTCTGTCCGGAAACGCAATATTTCCATGGTGTACCAGCAATTTATCAATTATCCATCCTTTACTGTTTTTGACAACATTGCATCGCCTTTAAAGGTGGCTGGAATGGCAAAAAGCGTGATAGAAGGCAAGGTTAAAGAGGCAGCTGCAATGCTGCATCTTGAGGATATGCTGGATAGAATGCCCATTGAGCTGTCCGGGGGGCAGCAGCAGAGATGTGCCATTGCCCGGGCCCTGGTCAAAGATACAAATCTTCTTCTGCTTGATGAACCATTGGTCAATCTTGATTATAAGCTTCGTGAGGAACTCCAGATTGATCTTCAGGAGATCTTTGCCCAAAGGAATGCCATTGTTGTGTACACCTCAACAGAACCTGCAGAGGCATTGAAGCTTGGCGGCAGCATTGCTGTTCTTGATGAAGGACAGGTCCTTCAAACCGGCATCACTTCTGAAGTGTTTCATAAACCAGCGACAATCAAAGTGGCTGAAGTTTTTAGTGATCCCCCCATTAATTTGATCGATTGCAAGGTTGAAGGACCTGGGTTTCACCTGGGGCATGATGTAACCATACCTTTGACCATGTATATGAAATCATTGACATCCGGCGATTATATTGTGGGTATTCGATCCAATCACCTGCATCTAACTCCCCAAAATGAAACAGATATTGCAATAGAAGCAATTCTTGATCTGGCAGAAATAAACGGATCTGAAACATTTTTCCATGTGAACTATACCGGCACAAAACTTGTTGTCCAGGAACTGGGCGTTTATTCAAAAAAAATAGATTCAAAGATCTTGTTTTATTTTGATCCGGCAAATTTATTTGTATTTTCCAAGGCCGGAGAACTCATTTTATCGCCGAAAAATGCTTCTGCTTAGATGCGACGTGAATAGGAGATAGGAATGGCAGAAATAACCTTAGATAATGTTGCTCACAGTTATATTGCGAATCCAAAGAACGAAACAGACTATGCCTTGAGACTGATTGATAATATATGGAAAGATGGAGGTGCCTATGCCCTTTTAGGCCCTTCCGGCTGTGGGAAAACCACTCTTCTGAATATTATTTCAGGTCTTCTCACTCCCAGCAAGGGCAGAGTCTTATTTGACGGAAAAGAGGTTACCGGCCTTCCCCCTGAAAAACGGAACATCGCCCAGGTTTTTCAATTCCCGGTTCTTTACGATACCATGAGCGTTTATAACAATCTTGCTTTTCCCTTAAAAAATCGTGGATTTAATAAGATTGACATAGAAAAACGGGTTCTTGAAGTGGCAGAGATTCTTGACCTGACAGACAGTCTCAATAAAAAGGCTGCCAGACTGACTGCTGATGCCAAACAAAAGATATCCCTGGGACGGGGACTTGTAAGAAGCGATGTTGCAGCTATTTTATTTGATGAACCCCTTACAGTTATTGATCCCCATCTGAAATGGCAGCTGCGGTGCAAACTCAAACAGGTCCATGAACAATTAAAACTCACCTTATTATATGTAACCCATGATCAGGTGGAAGCCCTTACCTTTGCTGATCATGTTATTGTCATGTATGAGGGTGGGATCGTTCAGATCGGAACTCCCCAGGAACTTTTTGAAAATCCAAGTCACAAATTTGTGGGATATTTTATCGGCAGCCCCGGGATGAATTTTCTGCCCTGCACCCTTGAGGGAAGCCATGCCATGGTGGGTGATATTGCAATCAAGTTAAACGAGGAAACCGCTGCCCTGGGTGCAAAAGCCCAAGGGAAAATAGAACTTGGCATTCGACCGCTCTATCTGGAGATACACGATACCCAGGTTCAGGGAAGCGTGCCGGGAATTGTCAAATCAATTGAGGATCACGGTAATTATAAAATCATTACGGTAACCCTGGGTAAGGATCATATTTTACGGGCCAGGCTGCCTGAAGGGAAATCTTCTCCTTCAAAAAATGCCTGGCTCAGGTTTTCTGAAAACTGGATCCGGTTATTCAGCGACGACATACTGTTAAAAAATTAAGTTTGGAGTACCATTGATATGGATAAATGGAAAGATAACAAAGCCTGGTTTTTTGTATTGCCGGTTTTTATATTGGTTGCCTTCAGCGCCATTATTCCCTTGATGACAGTAGTCAATTATTCCCTTCAGGATATTTTTGGTCCGGGTCAGAGGGTGTTTGTGGGGATTGAGTGGTTTGAGGAAGTACTGTCCGACAAAAGGTTACATGCTGCACTGGGAAAGCAGCTGATCTTTTCCGGGCTTGTGCTTTTAATTGAAATGCCCCTGGGAATTCTTATTGCCCTGATGATGCCGAAAAAAGGCATAGCAGCCTCCATCAGCCTGGTACTCATTGCATTGCCCCTGCTTATCCCCTGGAATGTTATCGGAACCATATGGATTATATTCACCCGGCCGGATATAGGCCTTTTCGGTGCTGCCATCAATGGAATGGGGATTGCCTTTGATCACACTTCCAGCCCCATTCAGGCATGGATTACCTTGATGTTTATGGAAGTCTGGCATTGGACACCCCTTGTGGTGCTTTTGGCCTATGCAGGACTTCGGGCCATTCCTGAAGCCTATTTCCAGGCCGCCAAAATTGACGGTGCTTCCACCTGGGCCACATTCTGGTATATCCAGCTGCCTAAAATGAGGGGGGTTCTCACCATTGCCCTGCTGCTTCGTTTCATGGACAGCTTTTTGATCTATGCAGAACCCTTTGTTCTCACCGGCGGCGGCCCGGGCAATACCACAACTTTTTTATCCATTTACCTTGTTAAAGTGGCTGTGGGACAGTTTGACCTGGGTCCTGCCGCTGCTTTCTCCCTGGTTTATTTTCTCATCATCCTGTTGTTCTGCTTTATGTTTTATCAGGTCCTGCAAAATGTTGGAAAAGGAGAAAAATCATGAAAATAAAAAAACGGAGCCTGTTTTTTCTGGTTTATCTTTTTCTTTTGATGCTCCCCATTTACTGGATGCTGAATATGTCCTTGAGAACCAATGCAGACATTTTAAGCACTTTTTCCCTTTATCCAAAACATATTACCTTTGACAACTATATTAAAATTTTTACGGATGTTTCCTGGTACTCAGGATATATCAATTCCATATTGTATGTGACAATGAATATGGCTATTTCTCTTGTAACTGCCCTGCCTGCTGCCTATGCCTTTTCAAGGTATAGCTTCCTCGGAGATAAACACATGTTTTTCTGGCTGCTGACCAATCGAATGGCACCGGCTGCTGTATTTTTACTTCCGTTTTTTCAGCTGTATTCAACCTTTGGCTTGATTGATACCCACATTGCCGTTGCCCTTGCCCACTGCCTCTTTAATGTGCCCCTGGCCGTATGGATTCTTGAAGGATTCATGTCCGGGGTTCCCCGGGAGATAGATGAAACCGCATTTATTGACGGATACAAATTCCCCAGGTTCTTTTTAACCATTTTTATTCCCCAGATACGATCGGGAATCGGTGTTACAGCGTTTTTCTGCTTCATGTTTTCCTGGGTAGAGCTTTTACTGGCAAGGACTTTGACCACAACAAACGCAAAGCCCATTGCAGCCACCATGACCCGCACCGTAAGCGCCTCAGGCCTGGATTGGGGATTGCTGGCTGCCGCAGGTATCCTGACCATTGTGCCCGGTGCCCTTGTTATCTGGTTTGTGAGAAATAACCTGGCAAAGGGATTTGCCATGGGTAGGGTTTAGAAAAAAGGAGTTATTATGACCTTAGAATGGATGGCATGGACTTTGCCCACGGCGATTTTTTTTATAACGATTGGGTTGATTTTGATCTCCATGACAGTGTGGCAGGTTTTATCCCCCACCATTGAGAGAAAAGGGTTTTTACCCATTGCAACTACAAGGGGAGACCGGCTTTTTATCGGACTTCTGGGCAGTGCATATATTCATCTGGCCTGGATTGGATTGACGGATATTACTTTGTGGGCAGGTTTTGGTATTGCCCTTGTGTGGATGGGTATTGCCATGCGCTGGGGCTAATTGAAATTGAGTAGTTTTAGTCTGGCAGTATAATAAATATTACAGGTGTTAAAAGCCTTCACGCCTGGAGTATCTTCCTGCAATAGAAATCATTTTTAATGAAGGCAAACGGAGGGGATGCTATGGAAAAAAAGTTTGGAAAAATGGGTTTCAGAATGTTCCTTATGGGATGCATTCTAAGTGTATTATTTTTGTTTTCACTGGTTCCTGCCAGTGCAGATATTAGTGCAGCAAAAAAATGGATCAATGATGAATTCCAGCCTTCGACCCTGTCTCAAAGTGAGCAGCTTGAGGAAATGGAATGGTTCATTAAAGCTGCCGCACCTTTTAAAGGGATGGAGATCAAAGTTGTTTCCGAAACTATACCCACCCATGAGTATGAATCAAAGGTCCTTGCAAAAGCCTTTTACGAAATCACGGGAATCAAGGTGACCCATGACCTGATCCAGGAAGGGGACGTTATTGAAAAACTGCAGATTCAGATGCAGTCAGGTAAAAATGTTTTTGATGCCTATGTAAATGATTCCGATCTCATCGGTACCCATTCCCGCTACGGACATGTGGTGAATCTTACGGACTGGATGACCGGCGAAGGAAAAGACGCTACCCTGCCGACACTGGATTTGGATGATTTTATGGGAAAATCTTTCACAACCGGTCCTGATGGTAAATTATACCAGCTCCCGGATCAGCAGTTTGCAAACCTTTACTGGTTCCGCTATGACTGGTTTAACCGCGCTGACTTTAAAACTAAATTTAAAGCGCGCTATGGCTATGAACTGGGTGTTCCTGTAAACTGGTCAGCCTATGAAGATATCGCAGAATTTTTCAGTGAAGACGTAAGTGAAATTGACGGCAAAGCCATTTATGGTCACATGGATTATGGAAAGAAAGCACCGGATCTTGGATGGCGGTTTACAGACGCATGGCTTTCCATGGCAGGTGCTGGAGACAAGGGAATGCCCAATGGAAAACCCGTTGATGAATGGGGTATCCGTGTGGATGAAAACAATCGTCCTGTGGGATCCAGTGTATCCCGTGGGGGTGCTGCAAACGGCCCTGCTGCAAAATATGCCCTTCGCAAATATATGGAATGGTTAAGAAAATATGCGCCTCCAGGAGCTTTGGGAATGGATTTTTATCAATCTCTTCCAAGTCTGGCCAAGGGTAATGTTGCCCAGCAGATTTTCTGGTATACTGCGTTTACTGCTGATATGGTAAAAGTAGGTACCCCTGTTGTGAATGATGACGGTACTCCAAAATGGCGTATGGCACCCTCTCCCCATGGTCCTTACTGGGAAGAAGGCCAGAAGTTGGGATACCAGGATTGCGGTTCCTGGACCCTCATGAAAAGTACACCAGTGGACAGGAGAAAAGCAGCCTGGTTATATGCACAGTTCTGTGTTGCAAAAACCACTTCTCTAAAAAAAGCCCATGTGGGGCTTACCCCCATCCGAAACTCTGATATAAACCATCAGTCTTTTTCGGATCGAGCGCCTAAACTTGGCGGCCTTGTGGAATTCTATAGAAGCCCTGCCAAAGTAGCCTGGACACCCACGGGTACAAATGTACCGGATTATCCAAAACTTGCCCAGCTCTGGTGGCAGAATATTGGTGAAGCTGTTGCTGGTGAGGTAACGGTTTCTACTGCAATGAATAACCTTGCCGCAGAGCAGGATAAGATTCTTGGAAGGCTTGAACGTGCTGGTATCCAGGGAGATAAGGGACCAAAACTGAATCCTGAAAAAGATGAAGCATACTGGCTGAGTCAACCGGGTTCCCCCAAGGCAAAACTTGCCAATGAAAAACCCCAGGGTGAAACAGTGGATTATGATGGACTCCTTCAGGCCTGGAAAGAAGGAAAGGTTAAATAAAGAGGACGAGGTAGGTAGGACATTCCAGGTACCTGGCAGAGAACTATTCTTTTGTCCGGTACCTGGATAATTTTTTCTGGCTTTTATGAAATCAACGGATGAGTTGCCAGAATGATTTTCCCTGGGATCTGTATCAGGCATGTCCCTGAACAGATTTTTTTATTTGTGATAAAGGGCGCATTCTTTTAAACGGAGTCCTATTTCCGAATTGATTAGATTGTATGCTTTCGAATCCAGATCTTTTCTTTTGTGCAGAAGAATCCTTGCAGGCCTAAAAGGCAGGATCTCTTTTTTGTATTCGGGCCTGGTGTTCCAAAGGTATTAAATTTTTCTGGATTTGGGTTTTCAGGTTTCTGGCATCCTGGAGGTCCCATTCATAGTTGAGTTTAAGAACACCCTCATCAAAGGTCACCTGTTGTATGTTCTGACGGTTTTGAAAGAGCTTTTCATAGGGCTCAAACCCCGTCAAACGCCTGTGAATGCCTGCCAGCAAGTGGTAAACAATAGGTTCGGGCAGGGTGATCCTGCCCATTGCCAGATAATCCATATCCCACCAAAAGGTTGAGATCTGATTCAGAAAGGATCAGCCCCCTTGTCTGATTTTTCCCAATCATATCATGTCTGTTTTTTTCAGCAACTCAATGATTACATCGTGATCCGGGAATTTCGATACCCCTTGTTTCGAAAAAAGAATTTTGTTGTCCGCAACAATATCATAGACCCCGCCGGAACCTGGGATTAATTCCGGTTTAATGCCAAGTCTTTCTTCTATAGCATCTGCCAGACCGGCAGCCCTTGGTAGGTAATTTCAGACGGAACAATAGGTGATTTTGATTTCCATATTTTTCTCCTTTTCTTACTTATCGTGTTGTTTATGAAATTAATCTGGTATATTTGTATCAATAATTCAAAAATTCTTCAAACAGGAATTATAAAGAAAAAAAAACAAAGGAGATACCATGTTGTTTCATATGCCGGTAAAATTATATTTTGGTCCTGGCGAGATCAAAAATATAGAAAGAATCGTTTTCAAGGATTTAAAAGCAAAAAATCCTGTTATAGTTACGGACAAGGGCATTGCTGACTCAGGCCTGCTCAAAAAGGTGACGGATATGCTGCCCGGAACAAAGGTCTATGATACCATTGAGGCAAATCCCAAGTCTGATACTATCAATGGCCTAGGCAGGGATCTAAGGCAGATTAAACCGGATCTGATAATTGGTCTTGGCGGGGGCAGTCCTTTGGATGCGGCAAAGGCCCTGGCCCTTTTAGCCACTAACAAAGGCAGTATAGAAGACTACGAGGGCAGGGAAAAATATACAAATGATCCTCTGCCGGTCCTGGCCATTCCCACAACCTGCGGCACGGGCAGTGAAGTGACCTGGGTTTCCGTTATCACAGATGTGAACCGGAAATTTAAGATGAGTATCAAGGGACCCAAAATGTATCCGGCTGTTTCCATTGTGGACCCGGATCTTATCAAAACCCTGCCCCCATCCATTATCGCCTCCACCGGACTGGATGCTCTCACCCATGCTGCAGAGGCTTATTTGTCCAACCCTGCCACCCTTATTACCGATACCAATGCTGCAAAAGCTGTGAGATTGATCCTGGGTGCTGTGGAAGGTGCATATACAGATATTGAAAATAATCACAAGGACCGCGAAAATCTCATGTACGGGTCCACCATTGCAGGGTTTGCCTTTGGCAATTCCGATGTCACAGGTGTTCATTGCATTTCCGAATCCATTGGCGCCCTCTATGATGTACCCCATGGAGTTGCCAATTCTATTTTTCTTCCCCATGTGCTGTCCTATAATCTTCCAGCCTGTGTGAAGAAAATGGCGATTCTTGCACGGGAAACAGGTGTTGTTGAATCAGATGATGAAAAAGCAGCTCAATTGTTTATTAAAAATATTTCAGATCTTTCATTAAGGCTTAATATCCCTGTGTTCAAAGATTTGAATATTGCCAGGGACCAGTTTGATACCATAGCTGCCATGTCCTTTGCCAATAATTCAAATCCATCCAACCCAAGGGACCTGGATCAAAGTGATTATCTGAAAATACTTGAAAATGCTTTTGAATAAGGACCGCAGATGATGGATTTTAATCCATGTATGAAGCATCAGCTCATTCGAAAAATTGTCCGGGAATTTGCTGAAAATGAGATAAAACCATGGGTTTCTGAACTGGACAGGGAAGCAAGGTTTCCCTTTGATATTGTTGAAAAAATGAAGCCCTTGAACTTTTTCGGCCTCCAGGTCCCCAAATCTCTGGGAGGGGCTGGGCTGGATACGATCAGCTATGTCATTGCAATTGAAGAATTGTCCCGGGTGTCGGCAGCCCTGGGGCTGTGCGTGACTGTTCACAATAGCGTGGGCATCTATCCCATCCTGGAATTTGGCAGTTTGGAACAGATAAACCGGTTTATCCCGGCCTTGGCTGCTGGTGACAGCATCGGTGCATTCTGTCTGACCGAGGCCAATGCCGGATCCGATGCCGGAGGGGTGGAAACATGTGCCCGAAAAACCCTTGACGGTTATGTGATCAACGGTACCAAAATCTTTGTGACCAATGGCGGGGTGTGCGGTACCATTCTGGTCTTTGCCGTGGCAGAAGGTGACCCAGGCTGCCCTAACGTCTTTATCGTGGAAAAGGACAGACCAGGATTTATGGTGGGAGAAATAGAAGACCTCTGCGGCATGCGGGCCAACCCTGTGTCCTCTTTGTTTTTCGAAGACTGCAAAGTCCCCCTGGAAAATCTTCTGGGAAAATCAGGCCAGGGATTAAAGATAGGGCTTACTGCACTTGATGTCGGTCGAATAGGTATTGCAGCCCAGGCCCTTGGTATTGCCCAGGCTGCTTTTGAGGATTCGGTTTCCTATGCCAAGGAGCGCCAGCAATTTAACAAGCCCATATCCAGGTTTCAGACCATCCAGAATTATCTGGCAGACATGGCCACCCAGATTGATGCTTCAAGGCTTTTGGTCTATAGAGCAGCTGCCTGTAAGGACAGGGGAACCCCTTTTTCAGCCGAGGCCTCCATGGCCAAGCTCCATTGCAGTGAAACAGCAAGGAAAGTTACGGACATGGCGGTTCAGATCCATGGGGGATATGGATACAGCAAGGAATATGATGTGGAACGGTATTTCAGGGATGCCAAGGTAACCCAGATTTATGAAGGCACAAGCGAAGTTCAGAAAATGGTCATTGCCAGAAGTATCCTGACCCAACCCAGCTGAAAATGTAGAAAACCAATTAGAAATCAGGAAGAAACCGGAAAGAAATAATGAAAATGCTTAAGATAATTGTATGTTTAAAACAGGTGCCCATGGTTTCTGAACTTCCCTGGAATTCCAAAACCGGTACCCTGAAACGGGAACTGGCCCAGGGTATGATGGACCCCTGTTCAAGAAGGGCCCTTGAAGCCGGGCTCCAGATAAAGGAGAGCCGGGATAGAAAAGGCATGGAAACCCATGTCACTGCCCTTTCCATGGGACCTGCCATGGCAGAGGAAATCCTGCACCAGGCCAAGGCTCTGGGAGCGGATAGGGGTGTGCTGCTTTCTGATCGGCGAATGGCCGGGGCAGATACCTTTCTAACTTCCCTTATTCTTGGGAAATATATTAAAAAAGAAATTCCAGATGCAGATCTTGTGATCTGTGGTTCCCAAACCAGTGACAGTGAAACCGCCCAAGTGGGACCCCAGCTGGCAGGGGAATTGTCCATCCCTGCAATCGGGTATGCAATCGATATTCAATTGCAGGGCCAAAAGGCAAGGGTCCGGCGCTATGTGGATGATTTCCAGGAAACTTTTGAAATGGATCTTCCGGGCCTTGTAACAATTGACCAAGGGGCTTATACCCCCCGGTATACAGCCCTTGGGGGTTTGCAGGATGCCTTTGATGAACCAGATATCTCCATGGTGGATGCCCATATGCTGGGGCTTGGCCATGATTTTAATGCATTAAAGGATTCTCCCACCCGTATTATTGATGTTTATTCACCCACCACCCAAAAGGAAAACAAGGTGTTGAAAGGGGCTGTCAAGAACGTGGTTGACCAGCTTTTTGAAGAATATGGCAAAGTCATCAGCCATGCCATGGGCAAGGATTTGAAAACCCACGACCATGGAGAGGTGATATGACAAAGACAAAGGATATCTGGGTGTTGGGTGATTATCGGAATTATTTTCAAAACCGGGTAACCCTGCAGATTCTTGCCCGGGCCACGGATCTGGCAACCAGGACAGGGGGGTGTGTATGTGCCGTGGTTTTCGGTGAAAAAGTTGACGAATATGTCCGTGAATATATTGCCCACGGTGCAGAGCGGGTCTATGTTGTTGATGACCCTGGATTGAAAAATTATTCCATTGAAAATTATTCTTTTCTGCTGGCCTGGCTGGTGGAAAAATTTAAGCCTGAGACCCTTCTTGTGGGTGCCACCCGGTTTGGCCAGGAGATAGCACCAAGGGTTGCAAAGGAGTTGAAAACAGGGTTGACAGCCGATTGTATTGATCTTGAAATTGATGAAAAGGGAGGCCTGGTTCAGATTGCCCCCTCCTTTGGCGGAAATCTTATCGCCAGGATCATTACCCCAGAAAAAAGACCCCAGATGGCCACAATCCGTCCAGGAACCTTTCATGAACTTGCCCATGACAATGGTGCCAGGGGCGAAATCATCCATCTGCCATTGCCGGAACATATGCCCAAAGAGAAAATTCTTTGTATCAAGTCCGAGTATAAACCCTCCAAAATCAAGGGCATTGAAAAGGCGGATATCGTGATCATTGGAGGCAGGGGAATGGGCAGTAAAGGAAAATTTAAAAAATTGTTTGAACTGGCCGATCTCATGAATGCAGAGGTTGGCGCCACTCGGCCCGTGGTCTATGCCAACTGGATCGGCCATGATTCCCTTGTGGGTCAGGCAGGAAAACCAATCAAACCCAAGGTTCTTTTTTCCTTTGGTATCAGCGGGGCCATCCAGCACACAGCCGCCATTGTTGATGCGGATTTTATCGTGGCAATTAATAAAAATCCCAACGCTGTTATGATGAAAATGGCAGATGTTGCTATTGTGGCAGATGCCAATCAGGTCTGTTCAGCCATTATCCGTGCTATAAAAGAAAAAATAAGGGATTGATATAGTAAGCAAAAGATTGATATAAAAAAATAATTCATTGAAATTAGGCTGGGGCAACTTACCTTGTTAAGACAAGGCAATCAACATTATTAATAAAAGGTGATTTCATGACAGAAATGATTTTTGATTTTTTAAGCAAGATCGGTTTTACACACCCCTTGCATCCCGCGCTCACCCATATCCCCATGGGCATGGTAATGGGTGCCGTTGTCTTCAGGCTTGCTTCTTTTGTGCCCAGGCTGAAGGTTTTGGCAAAAACCGGATATCATTGTGTTGTATTGGGGCTTCTGGGGATCGCGCCAACGGTTTTCACAGGATACCTTGACTGGCAGCACAAGTATCAAGGCGTGTGGGAATTTTTAATCATCCTGAAAATGGTGCTTGCAACGGTGCTGACCATTTTACTGGTAGCCATTGCGTTTACCGATGATCCTGAAAATCCAAGATTGGATAAAAAAACCGGGTCATATATTTTGATTGTACTGGTAGCCATTGGGCTTGGTTTTTCAGGTGGTGAACTGCAATATGGATAAAGGAGAAATATCATGAAGAAAATAATATTTTTTTTATTCATTGCCCTGGGTATGATTTTCCCAGCATACCTGGGTGCCATGGATTATCAGCATAAACTGGAAGCAAAAAACATGGATGTGTTCTGGGCCATTGAAAAGGACCAGATCCATGTAAAGCTGTCTGCCAGGACCACGGGTTGGGTTTCCATTGGATTTGATCCTGAAAAAGCCATGCAGGGTGCCGATATTATTATTGGTGCCGTAAAAAATGGCAAGGTAAGGATAGAGGATCATTATGGAGACAGAAAAAGGGGCCATTCCAAGGACGAAAAACTGGGGGGCGAAAACCATGTGCTCAATCCATGGGGTCAGGAAACAGACGGGGTGACCACGATTTCCTTCAGCCTTCTCCTTGACAGCAAGGATAAATGGGACAAGTCCATAAATCCCGAGGGAATCAGCCGTATGATGATTGCCTATGGCAGTGGACGGGATTCATTTACAGCACGCCACCAGTTCAGGGCTGTTTATGATATCAATTATTCAACCGGTGAAACAAAGAAAATAAAATGAGTAAGGCCGGGCAAGCAGTTACCGTTATTCACAGAACCCTGGCCTGTATTCCGGCCCAAGGCCTTGGCTTACTACCTGTCTGGAGCCTTGTCCGGGTTTTAGCCCCAGTCCTGTTCTGCATCCTTGTGCTGATGATTGGAGTGCAACCGATAATGGCTTTGGACAATAAGGGTATGGATCATGAAAGCATGGAGGATATGGAAACAAGCCATGACCATTCAGCCATGGTCATGGCTGTTGAAAAGGATGATCCTGATCTTGCAGCCCAGGTAAAAGTGGATGAACAACTGGGAGAATTCATTGATTTTACTGCAGGATTTACGGACGAAAATGATGAGCCTGTGGATCTTAAAACTATATTTGATAAACCAGTTCTGGTTTTGCCCGTATTTTTCATGTGCAACACGGTGTGCAATTTTCTTCAGGCAGATCTTGCCAATGTACTAAATCTTGTGGATCAGGTTCCTGGCAGGGATTTTAATATAATCACCATGAGTTTCTCCGATGATGAAGATGCCGGTCATGCAAGGACATCCAAGAAAAATTATGGCAATCTCATCAAAAGGGAAGTTTCCAAAGAATCCATAATGTCCAATTGGTATTATTTGACCTCTGACATGGAAAATATCAGGAAATTCACCAACTCCCTGGGATATTATTTTATAAAAAAGGGAAAACACGTATATGTTCACCCCAATGCCATGGTTGTCCTGGCCAAAGATGGGAAGATTATACGATATCTTTATGGGCCGGGCTTTCTTCCCTTTGATGTGGGAATGGCCCTGGATGAAGCCCGGAAAGGGGAACCAGGAATTTCCATCAAAAGAGGAGTGATGTCCTTTTGTTTTGCCTATGATCCTGAAAATAAGACCTATGTGTTTAAACTGTTCAGGATTACGGGAACAATTATCCTGATTCTTTTGGCAGGATTTTTATTTTTCCTGATTTTTCCATCCAAAAAAAGAAAAGGAAAAACAAGCCCCTGGCATTGACTTTTGCATGTGCCAGAACCGTATCTCCCATAATAATACTTTTGTGAGGCTGTCATGGAAGCTGTGAGATCATTTTTTGAAACCCCTTCACCAGCCCGGTTTACAGGTATATGGTCCTGGCTTTTTACCCTGGATCATAAACGCATCGGCCTGATGTATTTGTTTGCTATCCTTTTCTGGTTTCTTCTGGCCGTGCTCCTGGGAGGAGCCATCCGTCTTGAACTCATGTTTCCGGGGGAGACAATTTTTAATGCTGAAATGTACAATTCAGCATTTACCCTCCACGGGGTGATCATGATTTTTCTGTTCATCATTCCAGCGTTCCCTGCCGTGTTTGGCAACTTTTTTTTACCCATTCAAATAGGCACCAATGATGTTTTTTTTCCCAGGCTCAACCTTTTGTCCTGGTATCTTTATATGC
>Ga0307988_1000856_pt1 | contig 19208 bp, 14 predicted proteins | sample EllFjometagen183_FD_203166 | JGI IMG/M metagenome (GOLD analysis project Ga0307988, IMG submission 203166) | Marine microbial communities from Ellis Fjord, Antarctic Ocean - #183 | ecosystem: Environmental > Aquatic > Marine > Unclassified | place: Southern Ocean | collected 2014-10-08 | reverse complement strand
GATGTATCCCACAAAACCACCACCAACGCCCCTGTGTTTGGCTGCACCTTTGTTGATATAACCGTTGATATCCCGCTGTGTAAAATCAAGATCAACAAGATCATCAATGTCCATGATTCAGGGGTGATCATTAATCCTGTCCAGGCCGGGGGCCAGGTTCATGGAGGTGTCTTCATGGGAATCGGTGCCGCACTTTCAGAAGAACTCTTGATTGATCCTGAAACAGGCTATATCTACAACAACAATCTCCTGGATTATAAATTCCCGACATTTACGGATCTTCCCCGGATTCACCATGATTTTGTGGAAACTTTTGAACCCACCTCAGGGTATGGGAATAAATCCCTTGGAGAACCACCGGTTATTTCCCCGCCACCTGCCATCAGGAATGCCCTGCTGGATGCAACCGGAGTCAGCATCAATTCTCTGCCCATATCCCCCCATAAATTATTCACTGCATTTACCAGGGCCGGACTTATGGATTCAAAGGCCGAGCCGATGGCTGTAAAGGCCGGATCTATGGATTCAAAAGGAGGCGCTGATGTTTGATATCAAAAAACATATAAAAGCAAATTCAGTGGACCATGCCATTGCACTTCTACAGGAGAATCCAGACGCCAGACTCATTGCCGGGGGCACAGATGTATTGATCAAACTGAGAGATGGAAAATCGGGGTTTTCAGAACTTGTGGATATTCACGGTCTTGAAGAACTGAAAGTAATCCGCAGGGATAAAAAAAACAATATTCTTATTGGGTCCGGTGCCACGTTTATGGATATTATCCAGTCAGATATCATCAAAAATCATCTGCCCATGCTTTGTGAAGCAGCTTCCAGTGTGGGGGGGCCACAGGTCAGGAATGTCGCCACCATTGGCGGGAATGTCTGCAATGGGGTTACCAGTGCAGACTCTGCTTCCAGCCTTTTTGCCCTGAATGCCATTTTAGAGATTCGAGGAAAAGGCTTAACCCGGCAGACTCCTGTTTCAAAATTTTACCTGGGGCCGGGCAAAGTGGACCTGAAAAAAGGGGAAATTTTGACTGCATTTAAGATCACTCCTGAAAACTATCAGGGGTATTTCGGCAATTTTTATAAATATGCCATGCGGGATGCTATGGATATCGCCACCATTGGCTGTGCCGTGAGCCTGAAAACCAAAAACCATATCCTCACGGATTTTCGAATCGCATTTGGTGTGGCAGGCCCTGTTCCCCTGCGGTGTCCCAAAACCGAAAATGCAGTGATGAACCAGAAAGTATCTGAAAATCTTTTGGATGAGATATCCCAAACCATTGAGACGGATGTGAGCCCGAGAACTTCCTGGCGGGCTTCCAGGGAATTTCGCATGAATCTTATTAAAGAACTCTCAAAAAGAGCCACAAAAGAGGCTCTCACAAGAGCCGGGGAGGAAGTGTAAATGAACGAGTATAGAGAAATCACATTCTCCATAAATGGAAGACCGCGAACCCTGTATATTGATATAAGAAAATCATTGCTGGAAGTATTACGGGAGGACCTGGGGCTCACCGGTGCCAAGCAGGGCTGCGGTGTGGGCGAATGCGGCGCCTGCTCTGTCCTGGTGGATGAGGTCCTGGTGGATTCCTGTATTTATCTAGCAGTCTGGGCAGACAAAAAACACATACGAACCATTGAAGGGGAAGCCAGAAGCGGCATTCTTTCCAAAGTCCAGCAGGCCTATGTGGATGAAGGGGCTGTTCAATGCGGATTCTGCACCCCAGGGTTTGTCATGGCAACCACCTCTTTTACAAAAGAGTGTGCAGGAAAAAAGCTAACCGAAGATGAAATCCGAAAGGCCCATGCCGGTAATTTATGCAGGTGCACGGGATATGAAAATATTGTAAAGGCCATTGAAAAAAGTATGGGTCCTGACAAGGAGTAAATCGCTTATGAGTAGAATATTATTAAAAAATTGTTATTATATCCTTCCTTCGTTTCAGAAAGAAGGACTGCGAGGGTATGATCTGTTGATTGAGGACAACAGGGTGGCAAAAATTGATAAAAATATAAATTTTTCCCCATTCTCTCCCCCATCCAATTCCCTATCCAATTCCATATCAGGGGATGACCGGATCATTGACTGCTCCACCCATGTGGTAGTGCCGGGGTTTGTAAATACCCATCACCATTTTTACCAGACCCTGACCCGGAATCTTCCAAAAGTTCAGAATGCAGAACTCTTTGAATGGCTGGTCTATCTTTATGAGATATGGAAATACATGGATGAGGATGCCATATACACCTCTTCCCAGCTTGCCATGGGTGAACTTCTCAAGACAGGATGCACAACTTCTACGGATCATCACTATGCCTATCCCCACAGTGTAACAGAAGACATCATGGGGCTGCAGTTCAAGGCAGCCCAGGACCTGGGCATGCGGTTTTCCCCAACCCGGGGTTCCATGTCCCTCAGCAAAAAGGACGGCGGTCTTCCTCCAGATAGCCTTGTTCAAACCGATGATGAGATTCTCCAAGACAGTGAAAGGGTTATAAAACAATATCATGATGATTCTGAGCTTTCCATGCAGAAAATTGTCCTGGCACCCTGCAGCCCTTTCAGCGTTACAGAGGATTTAATGATAGAATCCGTGAAGCTTGCCAGAAAATACAAAGTCAGACTTCATACCCATCTGGCGGAAACAAAGGATGAAAATGAGTTCTGTCTTAAAATGTACGGCAGAAGGCCCTTACAGCTGATGCAGGACACAGGATTTATAGGCGAGGATGTCTGGTATGCCCATGGCATCCATTTTAACGATGATGAATTAAAAATTTTAAGCGATACAAAGACCCATATCGCCCATTGCCCGTCATCCAATATGCGTCTGGGTTCGGGCATCTGCAGGGTAACTGAAATGCTGCCCACCCACATAAATGTCGGGCTGGCCGTTGATGGTTCTGCATCCAATGATTCCTCTGATATGCTGGGCGAGATGAGGAATGCTCTTCTGCTGCAACGCGTGAAGTACGGTGCAGGTGCTGTGACCACCAGAGATATTTTTAAACTGGCAACTATGAATGGTGCAAAACTCCTTAACTTTGAAAAAATCGGGCAGCTCAAAAAGGGATGGGCAGCGGATATGGCTATTTTTAATATTAACAAACTGGAGTATGCAGGATCTTTGTCAGACCCTTTGGCAGCCTTGATTTTTTCAGGGTATAATCATGGCACCCAGTATACCATTGTAAATGGCAGAATTGCAGTTGACAATGGCGTGCTCACAGGAGTGGACGAACAGGAATTAACCAACAGGGCAAACAGGATCTCCGAAAGGATGATAAAAGGAGGCTTGAATGATTAAAGAGGCTTTTAAACCGCTTTCCCTTAGAGAAGCACTTACACTCAAAAATAATGACACCTATTATCTAAGCGGCGGGACCCAGATAAACTGGACTCCTGCCCGGGCCACAAGAAAATTGCAGGGCAAACCTTCCATTAAAAAGGTAATCCTTGTCCAGGATCTTCTATCAAAAGAGATAATCAAACAAGACTCAGATCTTTTCATAGGGGCCGGTATCACTCTACAGGAGCTGATTGATGACCCCCAAACACCCGGAGTCTTGAAAAAGGCAGCAGGCTTAATTGCATCAAGAAATATCAGGAATATGGCAACCCTGGGCGGCAATATTGCGGCAAACAGACCTGATTCCTATCTCATACCCTGTCTTATCGCATTAAAAGCCAAAATCAAGACAGTTAAAATCAGGACTGCTAAAATCAAAACAGCCAAACTCGAAACAACAGAGGCCAAAACAGCCGAGGAAGCCATTCTGAGTGTGGAAGACTATATAACCAGGGAAAATAATGATCTAATAGAGCAGATAATTCTTCCCAGGGTAAAAGGGATTTGTGTTGTTGATGTGGCCTTGAAATCCTCAGCAGCATATCCCTCTGTGACCGCTGCGGTGAGGGTGTCTGATACAGATGCTGTGGTGGCCCTGGGATGTGTGTCAGATCATGTTATCCGGCTGAAAGAAATAGAACCCGGCATCCTGGACAAGAGCTTGTCCGGGGACAGCCTTGCCGCTGCAGTGGCAGATCTTATCACTCCCCAGAGCGACCTTCTTGGATCAATTGAGTATAAAAAATATATCAGCGGTTCAATGATCGCCCACCTGGTTACGCTTTCACAAAAGGGGGCATAAAAATCATGAAACTAAATTTTATAGTAAACAACACACCCAGAGAGGTGTATACAGAACATGGCGAAAATCTAAGAGAACTTTTATACAGGATGGGCATTAATTCCCTGCGAAACAGCGATGACGGCTATGCCTTTGCAGGCTCCGATTCCATACTTCTGGATGGAAAAATCGTCAGTTCATCTCTTATAATTGCAGCCCAGGCCCAGGGCAAAAATATAAAAACAGTAGAAAGCCTTTCAAAAAACGGTATGCTCTCCCCTGTACAATCGGCCATGGTGGATGCGGGAGTTGTTCAATCCGCCTATAATATCCCTGCTGCTGCCCTTATTCTAACCGACCTTCTGGACAGGATTTCCAAGCCCACAAAAGAGGATATAAAAGATGCCATGTCAGCAGTGTTTATACGGGACAGCGGCTATGAGCAGTTCTATAATGCAGTTGATCTTGCCATTAAAAGAAAAAAGGACCCGGATTATAAAAACACACTTCCCCCGGAGTTCAGGGACGACCTTAGATTTGTAGGAAAGGTCAAGTCCAAGGTGGATGGTGCAAAGCTTGTTAAAGGGGAAAGACTCTTTGTGGAAGACAGAAGAGAACAGGGATCGGCCGTTTTAAAGATGCTTCGAAGTCCCCATGCCAGCGCCTATATAAAAAATATTGATAGTACGGAAGCGTTAAAAATTCCAGGGGTGGAAACCATCCTGACCCATAAGAACACGCCTGATGTATGGTATACCCAGGCAGGCCAGGGTTTTCCAGAACCTTCTCCCTATGATCGAAGGCTTTTTGGCGAAAAAGTGAATCATGTGGGAGACAGGGTTGCCGCTGTGGTGGCAGATACCTATGAAATTGCAGATCTTGCTTTGTCAAAAATCAAAGTTGAATATGAGGTCCTTGACCATGTAATGACCATAGACGAAGCTTCAGCCCCTGAAGCTCCCCTCATCCATAATGGCGAGATTTTTTACAGGGTGGGTGCGCCAAATGACCTTGCAGAGCAGAATCAAAGTTTTGATCCCAGGGATGGAAAGATAAAGTATCCCTTTCCCATTGGGGGAAATCCCAGGAAAAACATTGCGGCCAGCGTATCAGGCGGTATCGGAGATGTGGAAAAAGGATTTGCTGATGCCGATGTGGTAATGGAACGGGAATATCAGCCAAAAAGTCATATCCAGTGCACACCTTTGGAAATGCATACCGTCTATACAAAGATGGATGGCGACAGGCTGATCATGCATTGTTCCACCCAGGTGCCCTTCCATGTCAGAAGGATCACTGCTTCTGTCCTGGGGATCAGTGAAAACAAGATCCGGGTGATTAAAGAAAGGGTGGGCGGTGGCTATGGCTCCAAACAGGATATCCTTTTGGAAGAGGTCTGCGCCTTTGCCACCCACTCAACCGGACGAGCCATCTTCCATCAATACTCCCGCAAAGAGGAGTTTGAGTCCTGCAGTACCCGAAAGCCCATGAAAATACGTGTAAAACTGGGTGCAAAAAAGGATGGGAAACTAACAGCCGTTTACATGGATGTAAAGGCAAATGCAGGTCCCTATGGGGCCCATGCCCTTACCGTCCCCATGAATGCCTGTTCCAAGTCCCTGCCGCTCTTCCTGTGTGACAATTTTGGTTTTGATGTGACAGCATACTATTCAAACGCTTCTCCCACAGGTGCCTACCAGGGGTATGGGGCTCCAAAAGGATCTTTTGCCCTGCAGATGGCAGCCGCAGAACTTGCAGAAGAGCTGGGCATGGACCCCCTGAAATTCCTGGAGCTCAACAGGGTCCACGAGGGTTCCATGCTGGACATATTAAAATGCCTGGGAGAGGGCCGGGAAGGCACGGCAGCACCTGCAGAAAGCTGCGGCCTTGGTTCATGCCTGGAACAGGGCGCCAAAATGATCCACTGGGGCAAAAAAGAAATATCAGATGATCCGGATGTAGAAATCGGCAAAGGGGTGGTCATCATCCAGCAGGGCTCGGGTCTTCCCGGGCTGGACCAGTCCAACGCCATGATAAAGATGCTGGGGGATGGTACATTCATGCTCTTTTCAGGGGGTGCCGATCTGGGAACAGGCCTGGATACGGTCAGCGTTAAAATGGCATCTGAAACCCTTCAGACTGAAATGGAAAATGTGTCCATTCTCTCAGGAGATACAGACAATACGCCCTTTGACACCGGCGCCTATGCCTCCAGCGGTACCTATTTTTCCGGAAGTGCAGCCCTTTTGGCAGCCCGGGACATGAAAACAAAAATCCTTGAGGCTGCCTCAAAAATCATGGATGAACCCCTGGAAGATCTTAGAATTCAATACCCGGGTAAGGTTGTGGGGAAGAAAGACGAACTGACCTATGCAAAACTTGCCTGGCACACCCAGGCAGGAGAAGGCCAGGGACAGCTCATGGGTCTGGGACATTTTACCACGGATAAACATGCCTTTCCCTATGGCGCCCACTTTGCCCAGGTGGCTGTAAATAAAAGAACCGGTGCCATTACGGTTCAAAAGTATTATGCGCTCCAGGATGCGGGCATGCCCATAAATCCGGAACTGGCCCAGGGCCAGATATTCGGCGGGGTATTAAAATCCATCGGCCACACGCTTTATGAGGGACTGGTCTATGACAGCAAGGGACGCGCCCTTAATACGGATCTTAGAAGCTACGGTGTCCCCATGATAGGGGATGTGCCGGAAGATTTTCAGGTCAAATTGATTCATACGGATGATCCCTACGGCCCCTATGGTGCAAAATCAATATCTGAAATTGCAACCAATGGCGCGGCTCCTGTTATTGCCAATGCAATACATGATGCCATTGGAATCTGGATGCGAAAATGGCCCTTTACCCCAGAAGCGGTTTTAAGGGAATCCTGTGCACTTCCGGGGAAAATGAATGACTGACAGATTAGATTTGACAACAGGCACAATAACCAGACTCTTATTTAGACTTTCCAGTCCTATTCTGTTTGGGATGCTTATGTTCACCCTGTATCTGCTGACGGATCTATATTTTGTCGGTCGCCTGGGACCTGAAGCAGTGGCAGCGTTGTCCATTTCCGGGAATGTCTTTTTTGTGCATTTAGGTCTTTCCTTTATTATTGGAACAGGAGCCATGGCATTGATAGCCCAGGCCTATGGAGCCAGAGATTTCAATCGTGCAGAAGAAGTTTTTAAACAAAGCCTTATCCTAAGCATTGTTGCAGGAAGTATTGCTGCCATAACCGGCTTGTTAATCGCCCATCCATATATCCGTTTCTTTGGGGGTAAAGGAATGGCCTTTACCTGGGGAGTAGAATATTTTCAAATCTATTCCATATCTCTTTTGTTTTTACTTTTGCTGCATGTTTTCAGTGCCTGTTACCGGGGCATGGGGGATACCAAAACTTCCATGTTAATTTTACTTTTGTCCCTTGTGTTAAATATTATTCTGGACCCGGTTCTTATTTTCGGCTTTGCCGGCATTCCGGCTCTGGGTGTAAAAGGGGCAGCCTTGGCATCTTTGATATCCCAGATATGCAGTGTAATGATTTATACTTATCTGGTTTTTGTTAAAAAGCAGCATGTCCATTTAAGGGGACCCTGGACATTCAATTTGGGAATTATTAAACAAAGCCTTGTTATTGGTCTTCCTTCCGGGCTGGCTTATTTTCTACTAACCGCTAACCTTTTGATAACCTATCGCGTGGTAAGCCCATATGGAACACAGGCATTGGCCTCTCTTGGTATTGGATTCCGGATTGTCCAGGCCATATACCTTCCCAGTGTTGCCATAGCAGAGGCAATGGCAGCAATGGTAGGCCAAAACTTTGGAGCAAAAAAAAAATTCCGGATTATTTCCACATTCTGGGCTGGATGGAAAATCAGCTTCATGTTTATGCTGTCAGGCACTGCTATCTGCTGGATGTTTCCAACCTTTTTAATAAGCCTTTTCAGTCAAGATCCACAAGTTATCCATTATGGCGTAATCTATCTTAAGATTGTCTCCCTGGCCAATGTGGCTGTGGGCACGATTTTAACGGTTTCAGCAGTGTTTCAGGGAACAGGAAAAACATATCCCACGCTGGTATGTGCTATTGCAGACAATTTGTTATTTGTAACAGCAGTATTTACCCTGCCTGCTTTTTTCAACTGGGGGATATCCTCTGTCTGGTGGATCAAACTTTTGACGGGTATAATGGAGATGGTATTTTGCTCAGCATGGCTAAAATATTACCTTGACAAGATGCCATCTGCATCCAGCTAAATTCGTTCCGAATGGCACCAGGATTCATGCTTGAAGACCTGGAGGAGACTTTTCAGTATGAAGTTTTAACCTGAAGATCACACGTAACCTGAAGATCACACGTAAAAATGCTGAAGAAAGAGGAAAAAATAAATGATGCTATTATCGAGAATATGCGATCCTGGCATCAAACAGGTTTCCATGTATTATGAAGTCGATCCCTTGATATGTTCAAAATGTCAGGGGCCAATGAAAATCAGAATTATTTTTTATCCAATCTGTTTTATGGCTGTATTTCCTTTCAGTCATATTCTCCCCAGTCCGGTACAGGCACAATATATTGTGCCTGTACCGGACTGGATGCATATTTTAACAATTTGATATTTTTTCATACTTTTGTGACAATAAGCAAGTTCCTATAGATCTAAAATTCTCGTTGCATATCGCTGTCTCCGTATTGATGCCGGCACTGGCTGGCCTGTAAATCCCTCTTCATTTATATCCAGGAATGAATAATTTCAGCAAGTTTTTTTATCTTCAAATTACTTCATGCAAAGAAAACTATCCTTGAGCAGCACTCTGGGCTTCATCAAGCACTTTCCTGACCGTTTTTGCCAAATCCGCCCTTAACATCGGCTTTTGGGCAAACGCTTTAATTCCAATTTCTGCATACGACTCCTCTGATATTTTATTGCTATATCCTGTGCATAAAATGATCGGGATATCCGGTCTAATTTTCATAAGCTCCTTGGCTAAATTATCTCCAGTCATATTCGGCATGGTCATATCTGAAATCACCAGATCAAATTTATCGACATCTGTCTTTACCATCTCCAATGCTTTTAATGGATCAGTTGTTGACTCAGCAGTGTAACCAAGACCCTCTAAATGGAGCTTGCCCAATTCTGCTATCGATGGTTCATCATCAACATACAAAATTCTTTCTTTCCCCACGGGCAGTAAACTTTCTTGATCGATTTCCGGTTTGATAAGGCCTTCGTGGGCTGGGAAAAATATAGTAAACGTGGTTCCTTGGCCCGGATGGCTATCAGCAATAACCGAACCACCATGTCTTTCGATAATACCGTGGACGACAGAAAGTCCAATGCCCGATCCTTTGCCGATTTCTTTAGTCGTATAGTAAGGTTCAAATACTCGATCGATTGTTTCTTTATCCATCCCAATACCATTGTCGCTGACCACCAGCTTGACATATTGACCCAGTTTTAAATTTGACTGACGTTTTGCTTGCCTTTCATCAACGGTTTCATTTGAAAGCTCAATTGTCAGTAAACACCCCCCGGTATTCGACATAGCATCAATGGCGTTCCTGCATAAATTGATCAGTAGTTGATTAATTTGGGTGGTATTGCCCATGACCGGGTAAACATCATCGGATATATTCTGTCGAATCTCTATATCTGCCTGGGTTGACGACCGAATCAATTTCATGGATTCCTGCACAACAAATCTGAAATCCATAACTTTTTTAATGGAATTGTCCTGTCTGCTGAAGGTTAGAAGCTGCTTCACAACATCACTGGCGCGCATCCCTGCGATTTGGATCTGTTCACTATTTTTCCTGACAAGGCTCCTTTCAGATATTTTTGCCATAACGAGTTCATTGTTACCAATGATGATGCTAAGTATATTGTTGAATTCGTGGGCAATCCCACCCACCAATTTTCCTAGGGATTCCATTTTTTGAGCTTGTTGGAGTTGATCCTCAATATGCTTTTTTTCTGTTATATCTCTCGCAACAGAAACCAAACATACAACCTTGCTATCTTTATAAACAGGGGTCCCGCTCACTTCACCAAACTTTTTAGTTCCATCCTTTGCAATAAATTCGTATATTGATGCTTGTATAGTTTCTCCAGAAAACACATGCATAAAATCATTATAGGCCTTTTCAAGAGACTCCGGAGCCAGCATATTGAAATCCTGAAAAGGCTTGCCAATAAGTTCTTCTGGTTTGTAGCCTATCAATTTTTCCACAGACGGCGAAACACTTAGAACGATAAAATTTTTATCAAGAGAGTAGATGACATCGGAAACATTTTCAAAATGAAGCCGGTATTTTTTCTCACTCTTCAGCAAAGCGCCCTCTACCTGTTTCCGCGTAGTAATATCCACTTTCAGTTGTTCGTTGGCTTCCCTGAGTTGTCGAGTTCTTTCTTCAACCTGTTGCTCCAGAAATTCTTGCGTTTGTCGCAATTCTTTTTCAGCTTTTTCTAAGGCAACCGTTTTCTCAGAGAGATCCATATGCCGTTTGTACAAGTCATTTCTATTCTTTTTCAGGATACCAGCAGCTCGAGAAGAAATGTATGCCACCACAAAAAGTAATGCGATGACCACTGCGAGGCGGGTAATGTTGGTCAGCCACGGAGCGTTAAAAGAGGCGACTACGCGCTGGGGCGGCAGAAAACCGAAATACTCACCTGCCACCATGAGGCCGAAAGCCACAGAACAAAAGCCGGCAATCAGGTAGGGATAGTTTCTTGGCGCTAAAACGCCCACATACACAATAAGAGCGGCATAAAGAGGGGTGAGGAATGTGGCTTCGATCCCCCCTAAGCTGTAGATGATTGCAGTGTAGCCAAGGATCTCAAGGATATTGATCAAAAATGAAGTGTATTTGAATGAGCGTTTGCTCTTTAAACGCTTTAATATCAATAGCAGGGGAGGATTGATGGATATAAGATATATGACGGATAGAGAGACGCCTGTAAAATGATTTATCTTGGTTTCGTTTGTAAGATAAGATAACAATGCGAACAACCACATAACCGCACTGGCGCCAGAGCGGACAAGGGCTCCTTGAAATTGCCGCTTATAAAGAGACTTAAAAAAATCTGCAGACATTTCCGGCTTATTTTGTTGGGTTTCTTCTTTCATTATATTCTCTGGTCAAAGTCACGTTTCACCATGTGATATCGAAATACTGTACAAGTCCTGTTGTATCAAGATCAAAAAATGCCAGTCTGGATTTTTTACGGCTTCCTTAAAGTTGCCATTACTTGCGTATAAATTGATTCTTCAAATGTTCAACCTTCCAAAGAATATTTATAACAGTTTCGCATCAAACAAAAGCTTTAAAAATCAAAGAAATCAAAACTTGTTTTCCCCGCATGCAATAATGATATCATTGATCATAAAAATAGTTGTCTTCATGCAAAAGCTTTTTACGAAAATTTTTACAAAGAGGATACACAAAAACTGCTCTTGGAATATTTGTTCCATTTTGAGGATAAAAGCTATAACCCCTTGTTTTACCGACCTGAGTCCAATTCGCAGCACGATAACATGAACCTTAAAACCGATCAAGTTGAACAAAAGTTTCAAGCAATAATGGTTTGTAATTATAACGTGCCTCCCAATCATAAGGAAGTTGCCTTGCAATACCCCCAAGAATTCTGGATGCCCGATAAGGCGATTTTACCCAAGGCAGAATTAGAAATCGTACATTATTCACAATGTATTTTAGGCTTGCCTCCCTCTGTTTTCTGTTCCATCCTATGAATTTATCACGGCTTGACAAAGACCATGAGCCCGCAGCAAACCCAATAACCGAAAAAAGATGTTTTCCACGAAATAACTTTTGATAAAACTTGCTAAACTCGCCTTGGATAGTATCCTTAGAACGTGTTTTTAGAACGTGTTTTTAGAAGAGTATCTGTTTTTTGTATCCCTTTCCCCCCATATACAAGATATCTCATTTGTGCTCCAAACAATTTGGTATTGGATATGTAATGATATCCTTCAATAAGCTGACGCCACAAAGCAAGCTCCTTGTCTGAAAAGGCAGGGATAAATTGGATTTGCTCTATGTCGAACTGTGAAAAAATACGTTCTCTGGTATCAATTTCTTGGCGTTTTTTTTGGGGGGATGATTTTTTATCGCGAGGTAAAAATCTTCGTACTGGGGGTAAAAAAATTACATTATCCATTTCCATGCGCTTTAAAATTGCAGCCATCTGTGATTTTTTGATTTTCCCATTTGATTGATAGATACCAAACATTAAACAAATATTTTTTGCAATATTATTCTGGGTGGATTCAGGATTGGATTCGATAGAATTTCTGATTTTTTGAATCTGTCTGGCCGAAAAATAGTGACCAATATATTTCACACTGACTTGATCCCATTTGTCAGAGTTATCATCATAACGATCTTCAAGAAAAGACAACATTTTTCTATTGAAGCTTCACGAGAGGTGGGCTTTCGTGCTGGACGGTTTAAATAGTCCAACCCAGCTACAGCAAAAATTTTCATGCTGTTTATAATAAAATTCGGTGATACACGCAGGTCAATAACCATTTTTTCAATACTTTTTTTTTCCATTACTCCAAGAATAATTTTTGCTCGCTTTATTTGCCAAATACTTATAGTTCTGCTGTATGCAATTTTTTTTATACGTTCAAGATCACTTTCGCAGGCAAGGATTCCATGAATTTTATTATAAATTGTCTCCTCTTCACGTTTATTTCTTTTAGAATTACAATTTTCTGGTTCCAGACAACGTAGCAATATACTCTCCTTTTCGATGACGGTTATTATATTTGAAAATTGTATCTACCAACCCCATGTGAACTTTATTAAATGCATTGGAATAACGCTTGCTCAACCATCGGTAATATTTTTCCATGCTTTTCATATTTTGTGTAAATACTATTTTTATCAGCGCATCTATGTAGTCATCCACTTTTCCGTTAAAAAAATTATCTAATATCGGCTGAGAACCATTTATTATCGGCTGATACTGCTGCACAAATACATAGGCCCCGGGAAGAGAACGTAAAAAAAGAAATCGTTCAACGTCTTGGGCAAGTGTTGTGTTAAAACCATACATACAAACGAATTCCACATTATCTTTAAAAGTAAAATCGAATAAATTGTAGTTTTTTTTATTTGCTCAAGTCGTTTGTTATCATTTAGGCTGAAATGAAAATTTTTTCTTGTAAATTTACTATTTGAACAATTGACCTTTTTAAGAAGTTTAGCCTTTTCCTTATCAATAAGATTAATGTCAAGGGTCTGGATAAAATTGACCATAACGCGATGCGAAGCAAGCTCTTCTAAAAAATAATTTGCACTGGGATGAGATAAAATCTTATCATCTAACAAGATAAGCTTATCTCTTTTTCCTTGTAAAAGAGAATTCAAATCACTAACTTGACGCGGGTTACCTTCCTTCTCCGGAACAAGACAAAAAGGACAATTAAAAGGACAGCCACGGGTAAGGAATCCTATTGCCCTGTTACCCAATTCTGGGTAAAGAGTATAATCCGCCGGCGTTTTTTCAACGTTTTGAGGAAGGCGCATGCTAATATCAACTCCGGAACCACCAAGGATAAGAGATTCATCATAAAACTTTTTAAGTTTTTTTAACATATTTTGCTGAACTGGATTTGTTAAAAATTGAACTGGCAAAAATTTTGTATGCTCCTTTTATACAGGTATCTTTAGATAACAGGATCACTTTTCTACCCTTATCTTTATAATAACTGCCCAGTTTCATCAAAGATAGATTGGGCAGTTTCCCATTAATATCGATAAGAAAAATTGAACCAGAACTGATTTTTTGGGGTGGTTGTATTTTTGGAGAATTCAGATTTACTTCAGGAAGGGGTAAGCATTTTTTTTTCAATTGATCTGGAAGGAACAAAATGTTTTTTTCTGACAAGCATACAATAAACTGCATTCTGGGCAAAAGGTGATCCAAAAATTCCATAATACAATTGGTCCGTTTTGGACCGGATAGGATATCCGGCCGGTGAAATAAAATAACGCCCGGCATTTTCAGAGTATTTTTACAACGAGGAAAGGCATCAAGCAGATGACGGCATATATCCAAAACAGGTAACAGGATTTTTTTGCCAGAGTTTCAGGTTCAACCATTCATTTTCAAAATCAAACGCGGGCTCCAACCATCTTGTACAATCAGCCCCCAAATATTTTTCAGCAGCTTTGGAAAGGTCCTGTAACATAGTAAAAGGAAGGAAACGCTTACATTTAATACCTCTATATTGCAGCTGATTCAAAAAAGCGATGGGATCTGTAAGTTTTGAATTTTTATCAAAAAGAGAATGAAAACGGGTTACCCGCAAAAAAGAATTATTAAATTTAAAATCATCTGTTTTAAACAGTGCCGACAATACAGGGCCATAGGCAAGAAGAAAATAGTTGCTAAGCGAACTGCTACTTTTTATTTTGCGTATATCATCAACCTTTAAAATATTTTTAAATTCCTTATTTTTGAGATGCTTTATTGAACCATCTTTTAAAAAAAGTTCCGGATTATTTCCACATTCTGGACTGGATGGAAAATCAGCTTCCTGTTAATGCTGTCAGGCACTGCTATCTGCTGGATGTTTCCAACCTTTTTAATAAGCCTTTTCAGTCAAGATCCACAAGTTATCCATTATGGTGTGATCTATCTTAAGATTGTCTCCCTGGCCAATGTGGCTGTGGGCACGATTTTAACCATTTCCGCAGTATTTCAGGGAACAGGAAAAACATATCCCACCCTGGTATGTGCCATTGCAGACAATTTGTTATTTGTAACAGCCGTATTTACCCTGCCTGCTTTTTTCAATTGGGGGATATCCTCTGTCTGGTGGATCAAACTTTTGACGGGTATAATGGAGATGGTATTTTGCTCAGCATGGCTAAAATATTACCTTGACAAGATGCCATCTGCATCCAGCTAAATTCTTTCTCCATTGTTCATTTCACCAGATTATTCGTCTAATTCAATTGCCTTTGCAGCCATAAATCTATCTATACTTTTATTTGTGGGAGCCGGTATTTGCGACAAATGTTTTTGTAACATATGCCGGTACAACCCCAACCACTTTTTTATTTTGCCTTATTTTTCATTTCTATATACCAGTCTTCTTTGCCATAAAGCGCTTCTGAACATTCAGGGCAGATGCCATGACTGAATTCAGCATCCGTGCGCTCCCGGATATATGTTTCTATCCCATGCCAATGACCATGATTATCCCGTATTTTTTTACAAGTTGAGCAGATGGGGAGCAACCCCTCTAACCGCTGGGCATGCTTTTCACTGGCCTCTGCACGGATCCGCATCCGATCCACAACCAGAACCATCATACCCATGCCGGCCAGTACATGAAGGCCCACCAAAAAACCAAACGCCAGGAAGAGCAACCAGGGTATTCGCCAGATAAAAGGAAATAAAAGGACATAGATCCCCCAGACAATTAATCCCCATCCGGCCAGTCTGCGGCCCGCCAGCGACTTTGTGGGGATGTGTTTTAAAATCATGCTGCCGGCCCATACAAAAAGAATGGTGCGCAATGCCATGAGCAGAAAAAATGATACAAATCGATGCTGCGGCATCAGGGTCATTGCACCCATCCACACAAGGGCAAATCCAACCAGAGCATAAATATTCCATCGCTGAAACTGGTTCCCCGTGAATCGATAGGCGCCGAAAACCAATGTGATAAATCCCAGCATGTGTAAGACTTCTCCCAGGGTAAAAAACAAAGCGGGTCTTGATGTTCTCGTGCAGGCCCAGAACAAAAAGCCCGCACTGTTTAAGAAAAAGCTTGTGCTCCAGTATCCGGGGCCGGCCTCGCTGCCGGCTGCCTTCCGCAAAGACAGCATGCCAACGCCCATACAGATAAATATTGATGCAAATCCCATAAAGGGTTCATTTAGGGAAGTAAAGGTCAACATAGTGCTTCCAATCCATATAAAATAAATTCTGACATTTCTTTATTTGCCGTATAAAAACAATAAAAAAATATAATTCATTAAAATATCACAAAAATATGGGAGTGGCAAAAATATTATTGAAAAATTAATGGATCTCCTGGCGGCGAAATAAATTTGTGGCATGAGTAGAAAGTATATTGAATCGTATTCCGGCTATTGATGTAAAAAGTTAACTGATTTTTTTTAAAATTCTTCTTTGAAATTGAATTGTAAAATTACTGATGAGCTATGTTCAAAATCATACCCTTCAAGAGACACATTTTATAGATATAAAAATTCGGAAGAAGAAAACAGGCTTGATGCATTGTTGATCTGTTTTTTGGGATAATAAAATTGGTTCTGTCTGTGACCACTTTTAATCAAAAATAGCATATCTGTTTATCAACAGGCATGCTATTTTTTTGTTTTTTTTTAAAACAGCTTTTAATATGAAGGGTATCAGCTATCCATCCACATTTCTTTGATGTACTCAGTATATTGAGATGGATGAGCTTTTACATTTTTCCATTTTTCGAGCAGAATTTCCCACCTGTGCGAGTAGTAACTTATCCCGATTGGACCGCGTTCCTGCATAATATCCTCAAGCTTACACATAATTTCGCGCCGTTGGTTGACATCCAGAGTTGCTTCTGCCTCACGCAGATATTTGGTGAATTCTTCATCGTGCCATCGCGTTTCATTCCAGGCACCGATACTCTCCTTTGTATAGGCAAGTGGTAGGATCATGGTGCCAAGCGGACGGTGCGACCAAGACGTAATACCGAAACTGACTTCCGTCCAACGGCTCCAATACCCGCCAGGTTCAGTGATATCCAACTGGATATCAAAACCGCCTGGTAGTGCCATCTCTTTTAATCCCTGGGCAATACTGGGTTCATCCAAATTATTTTTCGTTGACAGGGTGACTTTAAGCGGTAACTGAAGATCCTTTTCCTTGGCGTACTCTTTTAACAATTTCAATGCACCTTCGGGATCATACTTTGGAGTGGGTTTAGGACACCATTCCGGGTGTACGGGCGCTACATGGGCATCAATCCCTACTACGCCTTCATTGAATGCCGCCAGCCGAAGGAGTTTCTTTCGGTCCTGACACATTTTCATAGCAGTTCTCACCCTGTTATCATCCCACGGGGCTGTGTCTATCCGCATTTTTACAACAAATGTATTTGCCGTTTTGACAGGATATGTAACCAATCCGGGAATATTTTTTGCCGTTAGATAATCGCTGGGTCGAGGAGTCATGATTGCATCAATTTGTTGAGTACACAGAGCTGCTATAGCTGCATCTTTGTCCATATCGAGGAACATGACGCGATCTATGTATGGCAGCGGGAGACCGTCAAGACCTTTGCGCCAATAGTCTTTTCGTGCCGTCATGATGCATCGTTCCCCTTCAACAAATTCACTGAGGATAAAGGGGCCGGTCCCGATTGGTTTCTTCAGAAAATCACCATCGAAATCCCGGTGCAGGAGCATTCCGGGATAGTGAAACAAATGTTCTGGAACAGCGATATTGGGTTTTTCCAGATGCAGTCGAATTTGATACGGATTCACTTTTTCCACATTCTGAAAGCCGCCGATATATGAGAGCAACCCAAACATGGACGAACCATTGCTCTTTGTGAGCCAATGTTTAAATGTAAACATGACATCAGCAGCAGTCATTTCATCCCCATTGTTGAACTTAATCCCTTTTCGCAAATAAAGATCCCAGGTTTTTAAATCCTCACTGGCGGCCCACCGTTCCAACAGTTGTGGATGGGTAACGTTCTCAGAATCCGTAACGGTTAAATGCTCACTGACTAACCGAACTATATTGGACCCGTCAACCCATGAAAGACGCGCAGGATCATCTACACCCTTAATTTTTACAGCAAATTTAAACGTCCCTCCTCTTTTCGGCTGTGCTGTACTGGTCGCATAGGCTGGAAAGGGGAACATAGCAGAAGAAAAGGTCGTGGCTGCTACCGCTGACATGCCCAGCAGTGTTGCCTGACGGAGAAAATCCCGGCGGCTGACTTTGCCTGTTTGAAATTGATCTTTCAGCTCCCCTAAATAGGGATGGGGGGGTAAAATCTTACAATTTTTTGTTTTCTTCATGAATGCCTCCTTATGAAGCTACTGGTTATATTTTTAAGATAGCATGAAGCCGGAACCACTCCAGATCCTGCATAAAAAACTAAATCCGATCGTGTTGTTACCGTTTTAATTAGCACCCACGTTTTCAATCTGTTATTCAATGTTTGAAATACCTGTTAATCTATTTGATAAGCCCACCAATTCGGAAAAAATTCTCAATAATCATTCTGCCATCAGTTTGGACTTGTCCGAATCCCTGGGGATAAATTTTACGAACCAATGCAGAACGATTGTCGGTCGGTTGTTCACAATAGGCTTCTGGGTGCAGTTGGAAACCGTACACAGGCCTGTCGATTTGTTTGATTACCTGGATGTCACACGCCTGGCTTGATGCCAGCCATTCAAATCCCTGAGGAACGTATTCCAATTGTTCATAGTGTAGTGCCATAAGCTTAGGTTCACCGTCGATACCAAAAAAGATGGGGTCATCTTTGAGCACTTTAATCGGTGTAAAACCGGCTTCCTTGAAGTAACCCGGAGCCAAAAGGTTGCAGGGGTCATCCTCTTTGGAATGCAATCGTCTCAAGGGCTGTATCTTTACCCCATGTGCCATTCCGATCTTCTGAAGCCCCCCGCAGACACCCAAAATAGGGATTGGAGCAGCCAGTATGACCTGATTTAATCCATGAAAAGCATTCTCTTGATATTCTGACCAATCGGTGCTGTTACCGCTGATAATCATGGCCTGAACACCCAGTTTTTGAAATCCAGCTAAGCTCACTTCCCGGTAGTGCTGAATTAAACAGGGCACACCGGAGATTTTTTCAAACTTCGTTTTCAGATCCATTAATTTTGAAAAGTGCTCATCGCGTTTCTCAAGATCATTTCTCACTTTCTCGTGGTCAATATCTACATAAACTATCATTTCCCTGTTCCCTTTTTAAAAATGGACTCATTGTCATATTTGTACTGTCAATTGTGTTTCGACCAACTGGAT
>Ga0307988_1000855_pt1 | contig 19211 bp, 18 predicted proteins | sample EllFjometagen183_FD_203166 | JGI IMG/M metagenome (GOLD analysis project Ga0307988, IMG submission 203166) | Marine microbial communities from Ellis Fjord, Antarctic Ocean - #183 | ecosystem: Environmental > Aquatic > Marine > Unclassified | place: Southern Ocean | collected 2014-10-08 | reverse complement strand
AAAAAGTGGACAATGCCCATAAGAAATTGGGGCACAGCTTTAAATCAATTTGCTATCATGTTTGATGAACGGATGCCCTGATCATATAAAGAAAAAATCATTTACACAGATTATCTGACACCCTCATGTGCATAGCTGTAGCGTACCGGATCTCTAAAAGATGGTTCTGCACCGTATATCAATTCTGAAAGTAGGGCAATGGACCTCAGAGCCTTGGGGCCTATCCCCCTTATAGCCATTAGAGACTCGTAGTTTTCAGGCTGGTTTTCATATGTTTTTTCAAGAACTGTATGGAGCTTTTTAGGATTTAAGTCATCGGGCATGATGTAATGACGCGCCGGAAGTTCAAGGTTCTTTATTTTATTTACTTCTTTCATGATTCGGTCAGGATGTTCCGTGGCAATCTCATGAGAGGATTTTCTGTTTTTATCTCCTTCTTTTGCTACCAGGTTTAACGTATTACCTTTTGAATCGCAGCATACTGCCTTGTGCGGATCGCATACAAAGTCTTCCATTTCTGACCCAAGCCAGTGATATCGTCTTGCATATTTTGTGTCTACATTCATCCCCTGCTGTACAACTGACCAGATACCTGAACTAGTAAAGAAGAAGACATGATGATAGAGCTGGTATGAGTCCTGTACAGCCGCGCTGTCGACCTTTGCAGACATTTTGCTTGAATAAACCAGGGTGTTCGGATCAACTTTTAATTGATTTCCAAAACTGATAATTTCATCCGGAGTTTTTCTTGATGTTCTTCCTTTTCCGTCGGCAATAAACAGATCAGTTTCATGTTCAATTCCACGGGATGCTTCTTTTAATGCGCCGCAAGTAGTTGTGGTCAGTCCGCTTGAATGCCAGTCAAACCCAAGAACACAGCCAAGCGCCTGAAACCAGTATGGATCAGAAAGTCTTTTTAAGATTTCTTCAGTTCCGTAATCCCGGACAATGATGAGGATTATTTCACGGGCCAGCCTTTTCATTCTTCCGAAAAGCCAGGCAGGAGCTTTACCGCCGTGCAGGGGTAATGATGTTGTTCCTGTTTTCAAAACGATCCCATTAATTAGGTTATGCTTTGAAACAAGGTATCATTAACGATTCGACTTTTCAATATGGAAGTTTGGCTAATACAGGTTGTAGGGATAATATGTTAATGGGGTTAATTATACAGATTCAGTAAAGACGCTGATTATCATTGTAATGAAACCGATCACTGTTAGGATCCATCCTGTGCAGACTGAATATTTTACGGCACTTTGCGAGTAGCGTTTCAGTTTAAGCGTGGGCGAAACTTTTGTAAGTATTGTTATGCCTGCTAAGAACAGTATTATTCCGTCACGCACCAAGTGGTCAAACATTTATATACTTTCAAATATAAACTGATTAATTTAGGTATTACAAACTGAGATGAGCTTGATTTACTTTACCATTTTCTCAGGTTCGCAGAGGAGTTCAGGTGTAATTGAAACCTGCCCGCATTTTTTGCACTGATTTCTGTCATTATTAACATCGTTATGACAGAAAGATTTGGACTTAACATGACTAATTCCGCACCAGTCGGCTTTCGTGCCTTTGCCCTGTGGGTTACATACTCCGCTGGCATAGAGTGATACAGCGCCACAGTTAGCACAAATGATTGCCGGTGTATTAGGAGGTAAGGGAAAGCTTGTTTTTGAGGTTTTTCCTGACATTTTATTATTCTTTCCTGTAAAGCATTATTGTTAAGAAGATTAATTTTATTAAATAAAATTATATATAATGGCGCTATTTCTGTCAATTAGTTTAGTTTATCATGTTGAATCAATCAGGTGATAAAATTGGTTTACAGGTTGAGTTTTCAAAAGCGGGTAGGGTGCGTTAAACATTGATCTAAACATACTCTGAATTAAGAGGGTATGTTTAGGATTTTAGAACGAGATGATATATTTTAACGTTTAATTTTTTGTTATTTGCGCATCTTCGATAATTAAATCGTATTTGTATCCATATCCAAAATCTTTATTTAACACAAGAGTGCCTTGTACAAGGATAATGTCACCGGTTTTTACATTTTGTTTTGTGGTAAGAGTAAGATCGTTCATTCCAGTAGTGCCTGTTCCATCCTGAATGTGAATCCAGTTTTTACCCATTATTCCCGGGTTAAATTTTACGACTTTTCCCCTGACTTTTACGTTTTTACCTTCAAGGGCTGTTTTCTCCGCATAGGTCTCAGCAATTGTTTTTCCCCCTTCAGCTTTTTTAATGTTGCTGAAATCAGTTTTAACTGGAGGGACAGTACAGGTCTGTTGTTCGTTTGAAACAGGAGTTGAAACTTTTGTGGCAGGCGCAATAGAGTCGTCTGTGCCGGATTTAATATTTGAAACAAACCAGACCAGATCAAAAGTACGGTTTAATGTTTTGCTTTGATAATTTTTCATGGGCATACCTTCAGGAACAATAACGGTTTCACCTTTTTCAATTTTAAATTCCGGAGCTGCTGCCCATATTTTTTCTATTCCGGTATCAACCTGGATATAAGTATATCCTGCAGTTGAAATGGTTTCTATGACCTTGCCAGTAAAACCGGAAGGAACAGACTGAGGATCTTTGGTTTGTTTCATTACCGGGGGCTCGCAGGTTTCCTTCTTTGTTGACTGATCGTTGCTGTTAGTACAGGAGGTCAGGAGCAGTAAAACACAAAAAAGGTTTGCTGCAAATTTAATATATGAATTCATTTTTTTCTCCATTGTTTATCTGTGAAAATTAGTTGTGTGATTTTACTTAATAATGATAAATGCGTTGCAATAGGAAAGCAATAACTATTATTAGCTATATATGATTTTAAGGAAGAATTGAAAATAGTCACTTAATCATTCCACTAATACTGGTAATGTTAGTATTTTAAAAATTAGTACGATTTGTAGTACGGATAATAACAAAGTTTAAACATAAATAAGTGGGGAAGTTTAGTATATATTTTTGTTAAACTTATTTTATAGCTAAATTTGATGTGTAAATAGAGGGGCTTTATGTAGAATATTATTTCTAATTATATCATAAGTTACTTTAATAAATATTTGTAAACTTATAATTCTACGGAGCTTTTATCGATTTGAATCAGGAAACTGAAATTATGTTTCTCTTCTATTTTGACTTTCTTAAAAAAATCACAATCGATGCAGCTCATTATTTTTGAAAGTGTTTTGGTTGCTGAGGGGTGATTGTCTTCGGATACCTTTACTTTCCAGCAGTATCTGCCTGCATTAGTTCCATTGTTAATACCGTTAAATTTGGAATCTACGGCTACTCTACATACACCAAATTTTCCAGTATTTTTACCGTCAGGTTCAAGTCCGCAACATTTGAATTCCCAACAGTTCATAAGTTGTCTTTTTATGAGGTTATTCTGATAGATTTTACTTCTTGTCCGTCTATTAAACGCTCTACATCACTCCAGCAATTTTTACATTTTCCATTTAGAATAAGGTCCCTGTTAATCATTCTGCCGCTAAAGGCAATGATTGTTTTTCCATTTCCGCAAACAGGACAAAATACGCTTTCAAGCATTTGTTTCATAATATATTTTGGAACTTCTTTAAAACGATTTAACGCATCGGGTGTAAAATTTGAATAATCAATGTTTAATCCTGGAAACTGGATTATATCTCCCATGACACTATCCCCCTACTTGCTCTTGATATTTTTGTTACTAGATTTATATATAAATGAGTTAACGTTTATCGTCAAAGTAAATATTGCATTTTAATCAAAAATGAGACAAAACACCTATAAATTCTGGGTGTATACACCTATGTCATCTAGGGGATTATCCTAAAATCAATTTTTAAATGTGATAATATTTTATTCCATATTTGTTAAAAGATTTGTTTTAATATTTGGATAAATGAAATTTATATTTAACAAATTGATTTAATTGTTTTCTTATTAAAACGTATTAAACACTTTTAAATAATATTATTATAGTTACGTTAAATTTATGACAGAAATCAAGGTTGCTTAAAATTGTGTTTTGTTATGTTAAATTTAGGGTAAAACGAACAGGTGTATAGGATGAATCATCTTGACTAATAGGCATATAGGGGCTAAATTGGTTGGTCTAAATTAACTATTTGCAAGTGGATGATATTAAATAATTAATAGCTCGAAGCTGTTAGCCGGGGAAAATCATGAGAGAGATTGTACGCGAAATTCTTAAAAAAACATTTGATAAATGCAGGGAAGAAGGTTCATTGCAGACTTCTGAAATTCCTGATTTTGTGGTTGAGGTTCCAAATAATAAAGATCATGGTGATCTCGCAGCCAACCTGGCCATGCTGTTGCCAAAAACAGAGAAAAAATCGCCACGAGATATTGCACAAATTCTTGTAGCCGCTGTTGTTGATGAAGAAAACAAGGTTGAAAAGGTGGAGATTGCGGGGCCGGGATTTATTAATTTTTATTTAAAGAAGAATGTCTGGCATTCAGTATTATCAGATATTGAAAAGGCGGGAGAGAGTTATGGTTGTTCTGATATTGGCAAGGGACAAAAAATAATGGTGGAGTTTGTGAGTGCTAACCCTACAGGACCGCTTCATATTGGTCATGGGCGCGGTGCTGTCGTAGGCGATGTGATAGCTAATATTTTAGAGCATACAGGTTATGTTGTTGAGAGGGAGTATTATATCAATGATATTGGGAACCAGATGCAAAATCTTGGAAAGGCTGTCTATATACGTTATTTACAGCTTTTAAAAAAGGATATTGCCTTCCCTGATGACCTGTATAAAGGCGAATATATCTTCGATGTTGCAAAAGAAGTTATTTTGAAACATGGCAATAAATTTCTTGAGACAACAGAGGAAGATGCAATTAACTTTTTCTGGCCCTATGCTGCGGATAAAATATTGAAAAGTATTGAGAACGATCTTCAAGCATTCGGAATCAAATTTGATACCTGGTTTTCAGAAAAGAAGCTTTTTGATAGCGGTAAGGTACAGTCGGCAATAGAGCATTTTAAGAGCACAGGTCTTGCCTATGAAAATGAAGGGGCGTTGTGGTTTAAAACAACTGATTTTGGAGATGAAAAAGATCGTGTAATTATTCGTGATGATGGAAGGACGACCTATTTTGCATCTGATATCGCGTATCATAAAGATAAATATGAACGTGGATTTAATAATGTTATCGATGTGTGGGGTGCCGACCATCATGGATATATTCCCCGGATTCGTGCAGTTTTGGAAGCCTCGGGTATTTCTAATGATGATTTTAACGTGATTTTGATTCAAATGGTTAACCTGCTTCGAGATGGAAGACCTGTTGCCATGTCAACTCGCGGTGGTGAATTTGTTACTTTAAAGGAAGTAATTGATGAAGTAGGTAAAGATTCAGCCCGGTTCAGTTTTTTAACCCGCCGTTCTGATGCTTCTCTTGATTTTGATCTTGAAGTTGCAAAGAAACAGAATGATGAAAATCCTGTCTATTATGTACAGTATGCTCATGCAAGAATATCAAGCATCATATCTTTTGCTGAAGAAAAGGGGCACTCTCTGCCAAACTATGCTGATATAAATGAAAGTCTTTTAACTGCTCCCGAGGAGCTTGATATTATTAAGAAATTGTCACTGTTCACAAATATTGTTGTTGGCAGCGCAAAAAATTATGAGCCCCACCGTGTTGCTATATATCTTATGGAACTCGTTGCACAGTTTCACAGTTACTACAATAAACACAGGGTAATTACAGATGATGAGGATTTAAGCCGATCACGTTTATTCCTAATGAGCTGTATCAGACGTGTGTTGAAAAATGGTCTTGACCTTGTAGGTGTAGATGCTCCTTTTAAGATGTAAATTATCATATATATTTTTTATATTGGTACGGTCAAAATAAAATTAAATAATTTTGCCCCTGTACAACTCCTTGAAAACTGACGATAGCTTGTTTTCTTACAGATAAAATGAAACTCCAATGGCTAAGAAAAAATCAAATAAAAAAAAGAAAACTACTGTTGGTATAAGACGGATATTATTGCTGGCTTTTGGGGCATTGGCGGTTGTTTCCCTGCTTTTTATCGCAGGATATCTTGTTGATTATTTATCTGTAAGATTTACCAAAACATCATCTCCTGATAGATTCTCTATCCTGGAAAATGAAGAACATGGAGAACATAAAAAAAATTCAACTGGGAATGATAATGCTGTTTTAAAAGAAAATATATACAGCTTTTTTGATACACTCATAAAGAAGGAAGAAGAAAAAGCTGAACTTGATATTAAAAGAGAAGAGGTACTTCGATCTCACACGGGGTCAGAGTCTGGAATAAACCCTGAAGAGAAAATTCAAGAACCTGCACAATCTTCTACTATATATGCTCTGCAGCTCGGATCATTTAAAAGTTCTGACGCTGCAAAGACACTCAGTGATAAATATGTCAGTAAAGGTTATAAAGCATATATTGTATCTGCTGCTTTGTCTGGGAAGGGTACTGTGTACAGGGTAAGGATAGGCCGTTTTAAGGACATTGAAGATGCTAAGGAATTTTCAGCAGAATTTGAAGAGAAAGAAAAGCTGAGCGCATTTATAACTTCCAAATAATATTTGATATGGATTAAATGGAGATCTTATGACTGACTACAGTGTTGTTTTTATGACAGCTGCAAATTTTGGAGAAGCTGAAAATATAGCTTAAAATTTAGTATCTAACAAGTTATCGGCCTGTGTAAATATACTTCCAAATATAAAATTTTTTTACTTATGGGAGGATAAGCTCTGTAAAGATTATGAACACCTGCTGGTAGCTAAAATCAAAACTGACAATTTTAATGATCTTGAAAAAACAGTGCGAAAGATTCACAGTTATGATGTTCCGGAAATCATCATGGTTCCTCTTGAAGCAGGTTCTAAGAATTATCTGGATTGGATAAAAAAAGTGACCAGGTGATTCGTCCCGGATTTAAGAATCTGGACCCTCGGACAGTTTATGTTTCCTTCCAAAGTATACGCTTAAAATCATTAGAACTACAGACGTACACACATTGGCGAAAACAAGTCCTTCAATTCCATAAAACCAGGCAAATGAGGTGACAGTGCAAAAATAAACTAGTGCTGCCAGCGCCTTAATAGACATTAAGGCTTTCATCGCATTTGGTTGATAGAACCTTGCCTGGAACAAGTAGGCGATCGCATTTAGTACAGCTGCTAGAAACAGCCAGGGCAGAAGCCATGAATACAGGCGGTACTCTTCACCCACCAGCCAGGAAAACAGCCATTGATGCGAAGTCTGAAGAAATAGCCAACCGAACAGAAGTGCTGAAAGGCACGCCACTATAATTTTTTTGTTAATGATTTTTTTATCCCGGTTATAAAGAAGCGGAAATAAAAAATTTGCGCTGGAGCGCATAAGTACAATGACCGGCATGTATGCGATTTGGATCAGGACAAAATATATACCCAGCATTTCCTCACCGCGTATTTTTTCAAGAGCGATTCTGTCATAAAAGGTTGTAAACCAAACAAAAAATCCGATGAGGATTGGGGTGTATCCTTTAAAGATGTTGAAGTCTGCCGTATTCATGATTGGATCCACCGGCTGAGGTTTAGGCAAATTTTTCCAGATATAAAGGTCAAAAATAACCGCAAGAATAAATGCCAGGATGAATCCTAACAGAATTGATGAGGTGCTTTGGCTGACATAATAGAAAAAGAGGGCCGCCAGCGGAAACCGAAGCCACTGCGTGGTGTTAAGGTGCACAGCATAAGAGCCTCGTTTAAGCAGTGCGGATAGAAAACCCTCTCCTGTTACTGCGCATCCCAAAAGGAAGATCAGAATAAAACACAGGAAAAGTTCTATAAAGGGTGCATTGTCAATCCAGAAATAACAAAAAATACAGATGCCGGCATAGCAGACAAGCAGGGGCAAACGGGCTTTTTTGATCAGTTTTAAGGCGATATATTTGTTTTGCTGGATATCTGCTGCGTGGCGCATTAAGGCATTACTTAAGGATTCCCTTACAATGGTTTGAAAAAGGGTTGAAATGGCGATGTAAAGTGCGACTGTGCCATAAATGTCAGCAGGTACGATGTGTGATAATAAAGATACACCGATCAGTGCGCCTATGGAACTGAATGCATATCCGCCGTAATGGACCAGGGTCTGTTTTTTCATCGTGTGTTTGATTTCCAGTGGGATAGTTCTTTTCCAGTTAATGAAGCAAGAAGGTCGATGTCATTTTGAAATTCCGATATGATAGATTCAAATTCTTCGGCCGACAACCTGTGCGATGATTTTTTTTGACTGTTTCGTGCTGCTAATTTTCTAGCGATAGTTTCAATAGACTTTATGGATGTTGAATCTGTTATTGCAATAAAACGACGGATTTTCGCATGTACGCTTCCCCAGATACCGGGCGGTGAGATCAGCCATTTAGCAAGTCCGCTGCGTTTATGAAGTTTTGCCTCGTTTATTTTTGGGAAGTCTTTTCGCCCGTCATCCTTAAGCTCAAGAAACTGGAGAACCTTATTATAAACGGTCTGCGGCGAGAGAATGAAGTCTTCGAAGAATATTGTGAGTATGGTACCTTCAGGGAAAAGATCTCTGTACGTTTTCAGGTTTTTGCCAAGAGAACAAACTTTATTATATTGAAGGGTTTCGGGTTCGCGGCAGGAAGAAGGAAGGGGCTTCCCATTTTTTCTGAGGGACTGCATTTTCCAGGCTTGATAAGGGTCTTCAATGACTTCATAGAAGGAGTAAAGCAGCTGCGAATGTTCGGACAAAAAAAGCTCGACAGGATTTCTGAGCATAATGATTATCTTAGCACTTGGGTTATAGTCTTTGATTGCCTTGGGCGCTGTTTCTGATCCGAAATAGCAGACTGATCCGTCACCAGCGATTTTACGGGTATGGGATGAAAAAAGTTTTTCATAGTCTTCAAGGGTTTTCAGTCTGCCACCGATATTCGGGTAGTCAAAAGCAAAATAACTGGGTTCTTTGTGTTCCGGGAGAAATATGGCCGGGTGTGTTGAGAGGTAACTGTATAATGCTGTTGTTCCTGATTTCGGTGCGCCCACAATAAAAAAATCGACTTTACTCATGAGATGTTTTCTTTTTCAGGCTTGATTGAGTGATGAGTAGATGTTTATCAAGAATATTATTTTGTCCGGAACTATTGTAAGAAATTAAAGTATAGAAATTGAAGTAATTTGTGTCAAGATAAACTTCAGAATAGCGAAAGGGTTAATAATATTTTAAATAAATTATTTATTTAAAGCGGTTAAGTTCCCTAACCCTTCTCAAAAGACGCTAGTTAAACAATCTAAATTTCTTGACAAAAAAAGCTCTGAATGGTATCAAAATTCTTTATATAAAATATGTCAATAGAATATAAATTAGCTCGACAACTTGTCAACAAATAACAACTGCTACACCGTCTTTTGACATTTTGGCAAAAACTTCACTGGGTAAGATAAAAATCTCTAAAATGTCGTTGCTAACATATTGAAAAAACAGTAAAATAATAACAAAAGAAAATCTGATTTTTGGCATGTAATGTGCCCTATATTATAGAATTAAACGATCATAAAATATTCAAAATCAATTTAGTATAAATAATAAGACAGTAACAAAAACTTTTTAATGGAGAAAGGAGAATCAGTATGGCTTTACAGGCAGATTATATGATTCCAACCGAATTCGGTCTCAGCGAAGAGCGTAAAATGATGATCGATATGCTTAAGAAATTCAAAGAAAAAGAATGTCCTAAGGATAAGATCGGTGAATGGGACGAAGAGAATCACTTTCCAGTAGACGTTTGGAAAAAACTCGGTCAGGAAGGAATACTTGGCGCATGTTTTCCTGAAGAGTTCGGCGGAATCGGCGGTAACATCGTTGATGAAACCCTGATTACTGAAGAGATTTCAAACAGCTTTTCAGCGATGGGTCTGGCTTACCTGACGGGTGTTTGTTTCGGTGGTATGTCAATTCTCCATTATGGTTCACAGGAACAGAAAGAAAAATATTTACCAAAACTGATCGCCGGTGACTGGAATTTCGCACTTTCACTGACTGAGCCGGGTGGTGGAACAGATGTTCTGGGTGCACTTAAGGCACGTGCAGTTGAGCAGCCTGATGGGTCTTATCTTGCCAATGGCGCAAAGATTTTCACCACAGGACTCCATGTTGCAAATACTGATATTTTTATTTGCCGTACCGATGATGTTGAAGGTAAACCTGCTAGAGGTATGAGTGTTTTTCTGATTGATAGAGATAATATTGATCAGCAGGAAACTGATGGTGACCTTCTTAATCAGAAGTTTACTCAGGGTATCACCTATCACAAGATCAAAAAACTGGGTAGTCATATTCTGGCATCTTTTGAAGTTGCTTTTGAAGATGTTAAACTGACTCAGGACCAGATGCTGGGTGATAGAGGTAAAGGTTTTTATACTCTTCTTACAACTCTGAATAATGAACGTATTGTATGTTCAGCGATCTGTATGGGACTTGCACAGGGATGTCTTGAGGAAGCCAACCAGTATGCACTCGAGAGAGAAGCATTCGGTAAGCCAATCGGACAGTTCCAGGCAATTCAGCATCAGCTGGTTGAAATGGCAACTGAGATCGAGCTTTCTCGTCTTATTACCTATAAGGCAGCATGGCTCCAGGCGAATAACCCGACTGATCCTTCTGTGGGTGTTATCGCAAGTATGGCAAAGATGTATACTTCTGATGCAGCTTTCAGATGTACTGACAAGGCTATGAGAATCCTGGCGGGTTATGGATTCACCATGGAATATCATATTCAGCGCTACTACCGTGATATCAGACAGCTTGTTTTTGCTCCTATTACAAATGAGATGTCAAAGAACTTTATCGGACAGGTAATGCTGGGACAGAAAAGATCCTACTAACAGTAATTAATGATTTATCCTCCGCTCTTAAAAGAGCGGGGGATACGTTTTTTATGAGTGTGATTTCCTGCATATTTTTCCAATCTGTTTAATACTTGAACCCTTGCCTGAATATCGTAACTCAATAGCGGTTCATGAATCCGGAAAATTGAACAGGGCGGAAAATTAAATATTAATAATTAAACATAGGAGACACAAAAATGGAGCAGACATTTAACACAGACCTGATAACAAATTTTGGTCCTGATAAATTGCTTCCTGAACTTACCTTTGCTGAAATGGAGTCCGGTTTTGACTGCGGCGGCGGAACATATAAGATAACAAAGGAAGAGGTAGAGAAGTTTGCAAAACTTATGGGTGACTCAAACACCGGTGAAGAGACTGTACCCGTTGGAATGATATACATATATGGACTGAGAATCTGCTGGGATCGGCAGGTATTTATTGATCAGGCGGTTAGGGCCGGAGATAAGATCACTTTTGCTAAACCTGCAAAGATCGGTGATACCATTACGACAAAACTTTCTATTGCGGATAAAAAAGAAGTGACCAAGGAAAAAGACGGCAAGGTCAGGGTAACCAAGTTCCTGTCTATCAATATGGAATCACTTAATCAGGACGGCGAAAAGATCACAGATATCATGATGAGCTTTATGCTGCCTAGAACTATGAAATAAACCTTTTTTGAGGAGATAAAAATGGCTGATTTTTCAAGCATAAATATTGGAGACACTCTCCCATTAAAAAGTCTTTCAGTGGATCAGGCTCTCATCAATGAATATGCGGAAATCTGCGGTGATTACAATACACTGCATGTCGATGTAGAGGGAATGAAAGACCACCCACTTTTTGGCGGAACGATCGCACACGGAACAATAAATGTAGAACCGGTTCTTCAGGCGATCTGTGAAGCTCAGGGGTCAAAATGGCCCGCAGCTGGAACCACTATTGACCTTCAGTTCAGAGCACCGGTTAAGCCGGGCATGACCATAACAAGCGGTTTGACTGTTAAAGAAAAGACCGATGCCGGTCTGGTATGTGATATGCAGATCACAGATCAGGATGGAAAACCCTGTGTGAGAGGAACTGTGATTGTTGCTTCTTAACGGGAGCATAATTTCTGAATAAATAAATCTTTAATCACTGCCGGAATCTGTAAGTTCTTTAGGTTCCGGTTTTGATTAATATAAGAGTCGTTTTATAAATACTTATTTTATTGTATGTGGAGGATTCTAGATGAAAATTAGCAAAGAGGTTAAGATAGATCTGTACAACCGTATGGTACGTCAAAGAACATTTGAAGACGAGACCACCGTAAATTTCGCAAGCGGCGATATGCCGGGCTTTCTGCATCTCTCTCAGGGTGAAGATGCTGTTCCTGCCGGAACATGTGCGCACCTGTCAGATGAAGATGCAATTTACACCACGCATCGTGGTCATGGCTGTATTATTGCCAAGGGCGCTGAGATGAATCCCATGATGGCTGAGTTGTTTGGACGTATTGACGGCTGCTGTAAAGGCCGTGCAGGTTCCATGCATTTTGCCGATGTGAAGACCGGCTGCATGGGGTCTAATGGTATCGTGGGTGAGGGAATGCGCCTGGCTCTGGGAACATCTTTTGCTCAGAAATACAACAAGACCAAGAACGTTACTCTGGTTTATTTTGGTGAAGGCGCAACAGGAACCGGATCGTTTCATGAGTCATTTAACATGGCAGCTACCCTTAAACTTCCGCTCATCTTTATCTGTAACATTAATCTTTATGCACAGATGACGCCGAAGTCAGACCATGTATCGATTGAAAATATTGCTGACCGCGCTGCTGCTTATGGTGCTCCAGGCGTAACGATCGATGGTAATGATGTGGAAGCTGTTTATGATGCAATGGAAATAGCATTAAAGCATACCCGCTCAGGAAAAGGGCCTTACATGATCGAATGCAAGACATACCGTCATCACGGACATTTCGAAGGTGATCCCTGTAACTACAGACCGGATGGTGAGCTTGAAAAATGGATGAAAAAAGATCCTATCGTTCTTTATGAAAAGAAGCTTAAAAAAGAAGGTGTGCTGTCGGATAAAGAGATCAAAAAGATCAAAGCGGACACCTTGAAAGAAGTTCAGGACGCGGTCGTATTCGCACGAGCAAGCGCCATGCCTGACGTGAGTGAGATGTATAAGGATATATTAGCTTAAAATGTTGTTTTAAGATTAAACACCATCTGATTAAAAATAATTTTTTACCGGAGGATAAATAGATGTCTGAGACAAAAATGTTAAATTTACAATGGGCTATTAATCATGCAATTGCCGAAGAGATGCGAAGGGATCCGAGTGTTTTCATCGTAGGTGAAGATGTTGGAAAACCCGGCGGTCCTTTTGGCGTTACCCGCGGACTGATTGATGAGTTCGGTGCAGAGCGTGCAGTTGACACACCGATCAGTGAAGGCGCAATTGTCGGTCTTTGCTGTGGTGCTGCTGCATCAGGTCTTCGTCCTGTTGCTGAGATTATGTTTATGAACTTTATCACCCTTGCTGTTGAGGAATTTTACAACCAGGCTTCAAAAATGCGCTGGATGTTCGGTGCTCAGGTAAAGGTTCCGATGGTTGTCCGTGCCATGACAGCCGGCGGTTTCGGTGCCGGCCCGCATCACTCTTCATCACTTGAAGGCTGGTTTGCAAGCATGCCCGGAATGAAGGTGGTTATGCCGAGTGATCCCTATACGGCTAAAGGCCTGATGAAAGCAGCTATTCGTGATGACAATCCTGTTCTTTATGTTGAGCCGCTTTCTTTATACACTGTGAAGGGTGAGATCCCTGTTGATGATTACATTGTACCGATCGGTGAGGCCCGCACCATACAGGAAGGAAACGATGTAACTGTTCTCAGTGTCGGACGTATGCTTGGAGAAGCCAGGAAAGCGCTTCCAAAACTTGAAGAAGCCGGAATCAGTGTGGAGCTTCTTGACATCTGTACTGTGAATCCGCTTCCAATGGAAGATATCTACAGTTCAGTTAAGAAAACAAACAGGTTGGTAATTCTTCATGAAGCAAAAGAGACCATGGGAATCGGCGCGGAAATCGCTGCTTCTGTCCAGGAAAATCTTTTTGATTATCTGGATGCACCGGTTGCGCGTGTGGCTGCACCATTTACCCATATCGCTTTCCAGCCGCTGCTTGAAAAAGAATATCTGCCGGATGCAGATAAGCTGATCGCTAAAGTTAAGGCATTGATTGGATAATATGACAGTACGGCTCTTATTTAAGAGTTGTGCTAGACGAAAGGAGTTTATATGGCAACAAATGTAACTATGCCCAAACTTGGCCTTACTATGGAAACTGGTAAGATCGTCGAGTGGAAGGCTGCTGAAGGCGGAGATGTAAAACAAGGAGATATCCTTCTTGTTGTTGAAACAGAAAAGATTACTTATGAAGTTGAAGCACCGGTTACTGGTCTGCTTCACATTATCGTTGCTGCGGAAGAAGAAGTCCCGGTGGCAGAATTGATTGCTGTTATTGCGGTTGACAAAGCAGAGCTTGACAGCTTACCTGCTGGCGGCGCACCTGCAGCTGAAGCACCCGCGGCAGCAGCACCTGCAGCTGAAGCACCCGCAGCAGCAGCACCCGTAGCACCGGCTCCCGAAAGAGCAGCCGGTGAGCGTGTGAAAGCTTCCCCGCTTGCTAAGAAACTGGCAAAGGATGCAGGCATTGATATTGCGCTTATTTCCGGATCCGGTCCTGAAGGCCGTGTGGTTGAAAAGGATGTAGTGACTTATCTTGATTCCAATAAAATCCGTGTGACTCCGGTTGCAAAGAAAATGGCTGAGGACAAGAATATCGATCTGACTCAGGTAACCGGTACCGGTTCAAATGGAAAGATCTCAAAGGAGGATATAGAACAGTTTATGGCAACACAAAAAACAGCTGCTCCTGCAGCAGACAAAAAAGCAGCTTCGGCTGATATCCCCGGAATGGGTGAAAATGACAGACTGGAAAAACTTACCGGCATGCGTACAGTCATCGCACGTAAGATGCTTCAGAGCTGTACACAAGCAGCAATGGCGTATATGGTCTATGAGATCGATGCAACTGCGATTCAGACTTTTCGTCAGAAGCTTTTAAAGACTACAGAGAAGAAACACGGCATCCGTGTGACCATTACTGACTTCATGCTGAAAATTACTGCAGAAGCGATCCGTCAGCATCCAGTGATCAATACCCGCTGGGTTGAAGGAAAGGGCATACTTTTTCTTGATGATATCAATATTGGTATGGCCATGGCGATTAAGGCAGGATTGGTTGTTCCAGTAATCAAACAAACAGATACAAAGTCTATCATTGATATCGGTAAAGACCGTGTCGATCTTATTGATAAGGGCCGTAATGGGAAACTCGGACCGGATCAGATGACCGGCGGTACATTTACCCTTTCTGCAATGGGTATGTTTGGAACAGACATTTTCACCGCTATTATCAATCAGCCTGAAAATGCTATTTTAGGTGTGGGTACCATAAAAGACAAACCTGTTGTCGTTGACGGTCAGATCGTGATTCGTCCGATGATGAACCTTGCGCTGTCTTATGACCACCGTACCATTGACGGAGCAAATGCAGGCCGGTTTATGCAGACCCTTAAACAGTATATGGAAGACCCGATGATGATTCTTGCGGGTTAATTTAATATAATTAGTTTTAGTGTAAATACATGTGCAGATTAAAGATTGTCTAGTCTGCTCGAATCAAAATTATTGAAAAAGGAGTAAATTTATGGCGACAAATGTAACAATGCCGAAACTTGGACTTACCATGGAATCCGGTAAGATCCTGGAGTGGAAAGCGGCAGAAGGCGGAGATGTAAAACAAGGTGATATTCTTTTTATTGTTGAAACAGAAAAGATTACTTATGAAGTTGAAGCACCGGCAACCGGACTGCTTCATATAATTGTAGCTGCAGAAGAAGAAGTTCCTGTAGCAGAACTTATTGGTGTAATTGCAGCTGACAAAGCAGAACTTGATAGTTTGCCGGCCGGCGGCGCACCTGCAGCAGCAGCTCCGGCAGCTGAAGTAGCAGCTCCGGCAGCAGGCGCAGCAGCTCCTGCCCCGGCAGCTCCGGCAGGTGATGTGAATGTCGTTGTGATCGGCGGCGGACCGGGTGGATATCCTGCGGCTATCCGTGCTTCACAGCTTGGCGCAAAGGTAACCATTATTGAAAAAGATCAGTTCGGCGGAACATGTCTGAACCGCGGATGTATCCCAACCAAGGCGCTTCTTCAGTCAGCCGGTACCTACAAGGCTGCTAAAGATGCATCCATATTTGGTATAAATATCGGTGATGCCAAGATTGATTTTCCGGCAGTAATGAAACGTAAAAATACAGTTGTAAAACAGCTGGTTGGCGGTCTTGGCGGTATTTTAAAGAGCCACGGAATGAAGATCGTTAATGGTACAGGTCAGATCATAGATGCAAATACTGTTAAGATTGCTGAGTCCGGTGAAGAGATCAAGGCCGATAAGATTATTATCGCTACCGGTTCTGTACCGACTAAGGTTCCGATTGATGGTATTGAACACTGTATTACTTCTGATGAAGCACTTGATCTTGAAAAACTGCCAAAGAGCATTCTCATTATTGGTGGGGGTGTGATCGGAATGGAATTTGCTCAGATCATGAACCAGATGGAAGTTAAGGTGACAGTTGTTGAGATGCTTCCACAGATCATTCCCACAGAAGATGCTGAAATTGCCAAGGGGTTTGCAGCGATTGCTCAGAAAGAGGGCATTGAGATCCTGACCAATACGTCTGTAACTAAGATTGAGAAAAAAGGTAAGAAGAAAATTGTTAGCTTTGGTGATCAGACCAAGGAAGTTGAACTTGTACTGGTTGCTGTCGGCCGTTCACCCTACACCGAAGGACTGGGTCTTGATAAAGTCGGGGTTGTCATGGAAAAAGGATTTATCAAGGTTAATGATTATCTTGAAACAAGTGTTCCGGGCATTTATGCGATTGGTGATGCGATTGGAAATTATATGCTTGCACATGTAGCAACCTCTGAAGGTGAAACTGCGGCAATGAACGTTCTGGGTCAGCAGCACAAGATGTGCTACCGTTCTGTTCCACGCGGTGTTTACACAACTCCTGAGGTCGCAAGTGTCGGCATGACTGAACAGGAAGCAAAAGATAAACATGGCGATCTTCAGATCGGCCGTTTTCCGTTCGTAGGTTGTGGAAAAGCACTTGTTATTAATGAGACCGAAGGTCTGATCAAGATCATTGCTGATAAGAAATACGGTGAAGTACTAGGTGTTTCTATTCTTGGTCCTCATGCAACAGACCTTATTAATGAGGCTGCTCTTGCTATTAAGATGGAAGCTACCTTTGAGGAAATCGCTCATACGATTCACGCACATCCGACAATTGCAGAAAGTATGATGGAAGCTGCTCTTGATGTTGACGCGAAAGCGATTCATATGCCAAAAAAGAGAAAGTAATCATATTACTTATGATGAATAAAAAAGGCTGCCTGATATTTACAGGCAGCCTTTTTTTTACTTTATTTCTTAAGTACTAATAAAATTTCTTAATGCAGAAACATTATTTGATGACTTTATTTTATGTAATGCGATAGCTTCAAGTTGTCTTATTCTTTCTCTGGAAACTCCAAGAACCTCTCCAATTTCCTGGAGTGTGTGTTCTGCCTGTACACCTATCCCAAACCTTAATCGAAGGATTTTTTCTTCACGCGGTGTAAGTCTTCTTAAAATTTCTTCTGTTTCATCAAAAAGCTGTCCGTTTAAAATATTTTCAATTGGGGATGGGATTTTATTACTGGGTATGCACTCGTGAAGATTACTTCCGTCCTTACCAAAAGGTGTTTCAAGAGATATGGGATCTTTAATTAACTGGAGCATTGAAAGTGAGTTATTGGACACCTTGTTGTCCTCTATAATATTATTATTACCATCGCCGTTCAATAACTTTGATTCTCTGGATATTTTTTTAAGCTTATCATTTACATATACAGGTATCCTTATTGAAGATGACTTGTCTTCTATTGCTCTTGTAATTGTTTGTCTTATCCACCAGCTGGCATAAGTGCTTATTCGGTTACCCAGTTTGAAATCAAATTTTTCTATTGCTCTCATAAGGCCGATATTTCCTTCCTGAATAAGATCAGATAAAGGAAGGCCTCTATTTATATATTTCTTTGAAATACCTACTACAAGTCTCAAATTAGCTCTTATAAGTTCATTTTTAAGATATTTGGATCTTTTGTCCACGCATTTATGTTCTCTTAATAGCCTGTAGGTAGTTAATCTATTTTTTTTGTTTAAAATGTTTTTTTGACCAATAAATACCTTTAGTTTTCTAAGAATCTTTTTTTTGTATAGTTTTACAAGATTAATTTTAGAAGCTGTTTCACGGATTTTATTTAAAATAGCTGCCTTGTCTTTGTTAAGTTTTCTTTTCATATAATATGATAAATCATCACTCGCCAATATATTATCAATCTCTTTTACTGACTTGTTATAATCTTTATATTCTTTTATTTTTTTGATAATTGACAGCAAATCTTTATTTGAAATTATGCTTAGATCCATTGCTATTATTTTGTTAAGATTGTTCCAGTTAATAATTTTTGAATAGATATTCATCCATCTTTCAACAATTATTCTTTTTTTGAATTCTGACTCATTCAGTGCTTTTGCAAAGGACTGTTCTTCTTCTTTACAGAAAATAGGCCATTGTTTAATGTCTTTTAAATAAGAGGACATTACATTCACGTCTTTATTTAATATTTTTCTAGATTCCGAATTTTTTGTGATTTTCGAAGTAGGAGAGTTGTTATTTTTATGGATTAATTGTTCATTAATTTTCAATGATTTCTCACCGACAGAATCATTAGCAGTATCTGAAGTTTCTGAATATTTGAAGTTTTCACCACTTCTGAGGTTTTTTTTTGAGTAGAGATAATTGGTAGATAATCTGTCGGTATTTTTTTTTGTAATCATACTTTCCCCCCCTTGGTTTGTATTATAAACTTAATAGGCAAAGTGTATGCCAGATATTAGCAAATAAACTTCTTTTTTAGGATATATAGGTATATATCTGTCATGAGTTATGAATTGATTTAAATCTACTTTTTTTGAAGGATATTTTAGGGAAAAAATAAAGACTAAAGTGGATTAAGTAACTGAGAGTTTTGAATTATATATAATATATTTAAATATTTAATTCTTCTGTAAATTATTGAAATTCCATTTATTGTTTTGTATCCTTTGATATTTTCTTGAATTTATAATTTAAGCATTGTTGATTATATTTA
>Ga0307988_1000854_pt1 | contig 19218 bp, 18 predicted proteins | sample EllFjometagen183_FD_203166 | JGI IMG/M metagenome (GOLD analysis project Ga0307988, IMG submission 203166) | Marine microbial communities from Ellis Fjord, Antarctic Ocean - #183 | ecosystem: Environmental > Aquatic > Marine > Unclassified | place: Southern Ocean | collected 2014-10-08 | reverse complement strand
GAAAACTTGGTCTTCTGGGTCCGGATCCCTGCCCACTTCTCTCAAATCAACCTTTCCACCCTTGAAGCGCATGGCGGACTGTGTCGCAATCACTTGAAATTCCTCGTAGCGGGCCAGCTCCGAAGTCAATTCCTCTGTTATGTCATCGACGAAATAGTCCTGTTCTGAAATAACGGCTTCAGCGCTGAAAGATTCAATGGTAGCTGCCTGAAAGATTGGAGTATAACCCCCTTTCGGAATTTCAATTCACACAGGATCGTTAATGCCATCCGTCAAATAGTAGTGTTCTAATGCACGGCGCAGCCGTCCAGCCTCCACCCGAACGATGGGATCAACCTGGGGGTCAAAGCCCTCATTTCTTTCATAAACAGCCGTTGCGATGGTGTAGCCTTTGAGTTGTGAGGCCCTGCCCGCAAGGGTCTCATTCACAACAAAACTCAGGAATGCCTTCTGTTTATAGGAGCCTCTGAAATGGGTAACCTGGAGGATTCGATTCAGCTGGCCCAGAGAAATTATAAATAGGAGACAGACCCCATTTTCTGAGTCAAAAATTGTTTTTCAGTTTAACCTTTTTTCACGAATAGGCCATCCATTCCCTCGGTTTACGGGGTTTCCATTTTCGGTCGTAAATCAGGTTATCCACGTGGGGGAACAAAATGCGCGCCAGTCCGCTTTTCTGGGCCCTCACCTCCCCTTCCCGATGGGATTCATAGGCAAACAGCAGCGCCATGATCATGATGGTCAGGTTAACGAGGGACAAGAGCCAAGTCAACATTAAGAACCTCCCTATGGTCTGTAAGGAAACCCTACCAACTACTTTTCTTGAACCAAATCAACGGTATTGATTTCCAGCATTTTGATACTGGCCATAATTCTATTGATATTCCGCTGGACTGCGGGAAATTCTTTTGAAAGGCCGTTTATATCTTTTGCCAGTTCCTTCAGCGACAGCACTTTATTTTGAATTTGCGCCATGTCAATATCAGACATTTTTTGCCCTCCCCGTTTTTTAATGGGCCTTTCTTAAATCCTTAAATCGTTTGGCCTTGACCTCATAGCGTGGAAGGGTCTCGCATCCGTGAAAGCTCAGGTTGTACCGCAGGTTGGTTTTGATACGAAGCTGATCCACCAGTTGGCCCTCGATCTCCTCTCGCCGGTTTTCGGTTCCTGGCATCAGTTCCACTTTGAGGGCGATGCGGTCCACGTCTCCCACCTTGTCCACCACCACCTCAAATTCATCACCCAGCCCTTCGATTCCCCTCACCACCTCTTCAATGGCCGACGGCGCCAGCAGGACCCCTTTCACCTTGGTAATATCGTCGGAACGGCCCACCACACCGCCCTTGATGAGGCGAAAGGTCCTGCCGCAGGAACAGGGTTCAGGGTCCCATTCGATAATATCCTTGGAATCGAACCGGATGCAGGGTTGTGCCTGGCGATCCAGGGCCGTTATGATCATCTTGCCCCTTTTTCCCGGTTCTTCAATAATCTTTCCCGTCTCCAGGTCTTCGATTTCCACCAGGAAAAGCCCTTCGTTCACGTGCATGCCGTGAGGCTGGTCCGCGCACTCAAAGGACCAGGCTCCGATCTCGGTGGCCCCCGCATGATCAAAGACTTTGGCTCCCCACGCTTCCTCGATCCGTTTTTTAGTTGTGGGAATCCCGGCGCCCGGCTCGCCGGCACAGGTAATCTTGTTAATGGAAAGGGATTTGGGATCTATTCCCATCTTGTTCCGGGCCGTATCCGCCATGCCCAGCACATAGGTGGGGGTGGCCATCATGGCCGTGGCCTGGAGTTCCTGGATTTTGAGAATGCGGGCTTTGGTGTCCAGCACCCCGCCCGGCACAACTTCGCACCCCAGTTTCTCCGCCCCGTAGTGTCCGGCCCAGAAGGCCACGAACACGTTGTATCCGAAAGGGATAAAAACCCGGTCCGACGGACGGTATCCCTGGGCCCATAGAATGAAGGACCAACATTCGGCCCACCACTCCCAGTCCTGCCAGGTGTCGGGCTGGTAGACCGGCTGACCCGTGGTGCCGCTGGTCTGGCGAAATTCAGTCACTTCCTCCAGGGGAACGCAGAGGGCATCTCCATAGGGGAAGGGGTCCTTACGCTGAATGTCCCGCATCATGGACTTTTCCACCTTGGGAACGGCGTGGATATCATCAAGTGAACGAATGTCCTCGGGTTTAATGCCCGCCGCGTCATAAAGGGAACGATGGAACCGTGAGTTTTCATAGGCCCATTCAAAGATCCTCTTGAATTTCCTAATCTGAAGAGCACGAAGTTCTTCCCTCGGAAGGGTTTCGAGTATTGGATTCCAGTATCTGTTCTTCATAAAACCACCATTCTTGGTCTATAGTTTCAGTATTCCGAGCGACAACACAATTGTAGAAGATCCTAAGATTCAAATAAGCCTAGAGACCCAACTTATCGGCCACATAACCGATCCCCAGCTCGTTCAGCTTTTCCCGGCTCGGTGTACCGTTTTTATCCCAGCCTCTGGCCTCATAATACTCATCCAGCATCTGATCGAGCTCTTCCCGGCTGATAAAGTGTCCTTTTGAAGCACCGCCTTTGATCGGTTCGGTCAACAGTCTTTCGGGCAGGGTATCATCGGCCCGTGTGAGTCCTTCCCGAACATTGAATGCGTGGGCCAGGTTGTTGATTCTTTCCCCCACTTGAAGGATATCTTCAGGGGTGAAGGAAAGCCCCGTAACCGCCTCCATGAGTGAAGCGGTGTTCTGGGCCGCGATGCCCACCAGGGCCATATCCAGGAGAAAGGCGCACATGGTCGGTGCATCAGTGGTGGCCGTTCGAATATCCTGGTTCCATTTGGTTAGAGCGCCTTTTCCTTCCGCTGAAAATCGATCCACCTCATGGGGAACCGGAATGCCGAAAATTTCCTGAAAGGCGTAACCCCTGCAATGGTCGGCCCCCGTGTAGGAAGTCGCGTAATTTAGACCGTGGGCCTTGGCGCCTCTCACGTCGTACGCAGGCAATTCAAGCCCTTTCACATGCATGGCATATTTTTCTGAATCTTTCCCGATTTTCTCCGCCGCGATCTTGCTGCCGTCGGCCAAAAGTCCGCCGATTCCATCCCTGTAGGCCATCTGTTTAAGAACCTGAATCATGGCTTCATGGTTTCCGAAGTTGAGTTCCAAGCCATCCGTGTCTTCCTTCGTCAAAATGCCTTTTTCAAACAGCTCCATTGCAAAAGCGATGGTCACCCCGGAAGAGAGCGTATCAAACCCCATTTCGTCGGCCAGGCGATCCGCCGCAATGATGGCATCAATGTTTTCAACGCCGGTAACACCACCGTAAGCGTACATGGTCTCAAACTCGGGGCCTTCACTCAAAATTCCCGCGTAAGACCCGGTCTTTGCCAGCTTCATCTGGCTGCATCCCACCGGACATCCATAGCAGGCTTCAAAGCCCACATTTCGCGTCATCTGTACGTCAACACCGATTTTATCCACCGGATTATATTCCCCGGTAGCTGTAAAGTTCTTGGTAGGGAAAATGCCAATTTCGCAGGTGTGATCTACCACCATGGGCGTGCCGATCTTGGCGAAGGCCGGGTACAGAACATGGCTTTCTTTCATGGCCTCGGTCATCGTCTTCTTCGCGGCTTTCAGTTTTTCTTTGTCAAATAACGTCACTTTTCCGGTCCCGCGAACCGCTATGGCCTTCAGATTCTTGCTTCCCATGACCGCGCCAAGACCTTTACGCCCCACTGCCCGCCATTCATTTATAATGGAGGCGATCTTGATCTGGTTCTCGCCTGCCGGCCCGATACAGGCGATTCGAATATTCTGGTCGTGAAGTTCGTTTTTGATAACCTGCTGCGTATCCGATGTTTTCATTCCCCAAAGCTTTTGCGCTTTTCGGAATTTGACTTCACCGTCCTTTATCCAGATATAGACAGGTTCTTCGGCCTTTCCTTCAATGATGACAACATCATAACCGGCAAACTTGAGTTCCACGGGGAAATACCCACCGGTCAACCCCATGCCCACAGCGCCGGTGAGGGGCGACTTGGCGGTCACGCTCATTCGACTGGCGCAGGGAACGCTGGTTCCCGAAAAAGGCCCTGGCGCAAAGATCAGTTTATTGTCCGGCCCCAAAGGATCCGTTCCCCCTTTCACCTCATCAAAAAGATACTTGATCCCGAATCCTGCACCACCAATGAAGTCTTTGGCAAGTTCCAAAGGTAACGCTTCTTCCGTTGCAGTCTGGTCCGTCAAATTAATCCGTAAAACGTTTCCCGTATATCCGCCTTTGTACATGGTACACCTCCTTACTTTTTAAGGTTCCTTTTACAGACCATGGTCTGCAGAAAAATTATGATTTCATATTCCTTTTCTAAGCTTCTGAATTCCCATGGAGATATGGGCCGATATGCCTATCCACCCCCTGCCGGAGGCAAAATCAGAACATCATCATGATCCTCAAGCACTGTTTCCATACCATTCAAAAAGCTGATGGATCGTCCGTTCACCATGATTTGAATGTGTGAAAAAAGTCCGCCCATCTCCGAGTCAAACAGGCTGGATGAAAGGGTTTCTCCCCACTTTTTGACCATGTTATCCAACAACCCGTTTATGTTGCTCCCGTGGGGCACAGCAATATCAATCTCTCGATGCCCCAGAATTTTCTTGAGCTCAAATATTGTATGGACCTTGACCGAAATCAACGTTTTCTTCACTCCACAAAAAAAGCCTTCTTTGCCCACAATTTGGGCAAAGAAGGCTCCATTACCTTCAAAACGCATCGTTACGTATCATCTTCCTTTTCCATATAATCGGCTGGATTTTTCATGTCAAGGAATTTTTTTCTTGACAGCCTTCATCGTCTCTTATATCATCACGAACTAACAAATGCAAATAATGAGTCTAATGGCGGACTCACGAGGTAATGAAGCCTCCATTTCCCGACCGGGAACTGGGGGCTTTTTTTGTGTCCATCTACATAAATCCAAGGATTCAACAGAGGAGAAGCAAATGGCCACATCTTTAACAGAACGTCTGCCCAAAAAAATCATTCCTGTTGCACTTCCGTTTGTTTTCCGATTAAATAAGCAGTTAGAGATTTTATTTCTATTCCTTTCGTATTTGACGCTCCTGTGCCACTGAAAGGGATTGAAACCTCTCGAAAACCTTAATCACAAAAAAGAAAGAAATACAGGCGTCTAGTAAGGAGATTAAAATGGTCGACTTCAGTTACCAGGAAATGTTTCCCCTGGGAGATGATGCCACGGAGTATCGTCTACTCACTCAAGAACATTTTTCCATAACGTCTTTCGAAGGCAAAGAAATGGTCAAAATTGAACCCGAAGCGCTGACGCTTCTAACCGAAACTGCGTTCAGGGACGTTGCCCATTTATTGCGACGGGCACACCTTGAAAAAGTGGCCGCCATTTTGAAAGACCCGGAAGCATCCGAAAATGACCGACTGGTTGCCCTTGAAATGCTTAAGAATGCCGTCATTTCCGCAGAGATGGAATTCCCCATGTGTCAGGATACCGGAACCGCCATCGTTATGGGCAAAAAAGGTCAGCAGATCTGGGCGGATTTTAATGAAAGCGAATCCATTTCCAAAGGGGTGTATAACGCTTACGTCAGGAACAATCTGAGGTATTCCCAGAACGCGCCTTTAAGCATGTTTGAAGAAAAAAACACCGGATGCAACCTTCCGGCACAGATTGATTTGTATGCCACTCCGGGCGATGCCTACAAATTCCTGTTCGTAGCCAAAGGCGGCGGATCCGGCAACAAAGTCTACCTCTACCAGGAAACAAAGGCAGTGCTAAACCCGGATACCCTTGAAAAATTCGTATTGGAAAAGATGAAAACCCTCGGAACAGCAGCTTGTCCGCCCTATCATCTGGCCTTTGTCATCGGTGGCACCTCAGCGGAATTGAACCTTAAAACCGTCAAGCTGGCCAGCGCCGGTTATCTGGACAACCTGCCTGCCGCCGGCAATGAGGGCGGCCGCGCTTTTAGAGACATTGAATGGGAAGAGAAGATTTTGAAGATGTCGCAGGAAACCGGCATCGGCGCTCAATTCGGCGGCAAGTATTTCTGTCTGGATGTTCGGGTCATTCGAATGCCCCGCCATGGCGCTTCCTGCCCTATCGGAATAGGCGTCAGTTGTAGTGCGGACCGCAACATCAAAGGGAAAATCACAAGGGACGGTATTTTCATTGAAAAGCTTGAAACCGATCCCGCCAAATATCTGCCTGCCCTCGGCAACGCTTTTGAAGACGCCGTACGGATTGACCTGAACCAGCCCATGGACGACATTCGGAGCATCCTGACGAAATATCCGGTCGCCACACCGTTGCTGCTCACCGGAAAAATTGTGGTCGGCCGGGATATTGCCCATGCCAAACTCAAGGAACGTCTGGACAGCGGCGAGGATTTGCCGGATTATATCAAAAATCATATCATTTACTATGCAGGACCAGCCAAAACGCCTGCAGGTTATGCGTCCGGCTCATTCGGTCCCACCACAGCGGCCCGCATGGACCCCTATGTACCGATTTTTCAGGCCAGGGGCGGTTCCATGGTGATGCTGGCCAAAGGGAACCGTTCCCAGCAGGTGACCGATGCCTGCAAAAAGTACGGGGGATTCTATCTGGGGTCCATCGGTGGCCCGGCCGCACGCCTGGGGAAAGAGTGCATTACCGAAATGAAAGTGCTGGAGTATCCTGAGCTCGGCATGGAAGCAATCTATGAAATCACGGTCAAGGATTTTCCCGCATTTATCCTGGTGGATGACAAGGGAAACGATTTTTTCAAGAACCTCTTGTGAGCCTTTTAGTGCCATGTTTAGAACAGCCAGGTTGAAAAGGGACAAAAGCCAGGGCAACATGATGATGCTCTCTGCAAAAAATTATAAGAGATCCTCATAGCGATGCTTTATTCCGGCTAATTGCAGGAACGCAAGGGGTTTTGTTCTTGAAAAAGTTCCAAAGCCGCTGACGTCATAGCCTTCACAACCGCTTCGAGGGGTGCTTCACAGCAATATCAAATATCCCCGGGAAGCCGACTGCAACCGATTGCTGCTAAAAGCATTTTTTCTCCCATACTGCGCCTCCACAATTGATGAATTAGTAAAAAAAGCCCTGTCTTCCCGGTCTCCCTTGAGCGCTTGGCATTCTATTTTTGGAAGCCGAGGCCCTTACCTTCGTTTGTTGCACGTTGCACCGGGTTCAATGACTCGGACGTTACGATTCAGCTTTTGAAACCAAATCACCTTCAATATAACGATGAACGACTCCCGAAATAAGCGTCTGATAGGGAATTCCCATTTCCATCGCCTTTTTTTGAATCCCGCGATAATCATGGTCATAAAGGCGTATTGTAATTCGTTTATCCTTTTTAAATGTGCTTTTTGCCGCAACCTTGATCATTTCTATTTCTTTTCTCGACGGCGTATGAAGTTTCATTTCTCCACTTTCATAAGCACCCAGAATGTTTTTTTCTTCTTCATCATATTTCATTTTTTCCCTCTCTTTCGGCTCGATAATCTCTGGTTGCCTTTCTGCTTGGGATGATTGTTTTTAAAAAAACATACTCCTTTTCAAGCACATACGGAACAATATAGATATAGGTTTCAGCGGCGATAAAATAAATCTGTTGGCCCGGATATTTTCTCTGGTCAGGGTGGTCTGCAATTTTCCATATATTCCTTGACATGAAAAATACTTATACATATATGGTAATCTCAATTTCTGACAATCAACATTAGGGTGGGAGACCTATGAGGAGATTATCAAGATCCGTCCCGGACAAAAGGCCATCATTGCCAGCGGTTATGCAAAGACAAAAGAGGTGGATATAGCGCAAAAGTCGGGGGCAGGAAATTTTATAAAGAAGCCGTATATCCTGGAGAAAATCGGACTTGCCATTCGGGAAGAACTGGATTAAGGATAATGGGAAAATGGCCCGAAACTGAGATGGAAAAAAATGGAATATAAGGTGCTTTTAACGGTTTTTATTGCTGTTTTCATTGCCGAACTGGGTGACAAAACCCAATTGGCCACCATGCTTTTTGCCGCCGACAAGGAAGTGAGTAAGCTCACCGTATTTGTCGGCGCATCGTTTGCTCTGATTGCCGCATCTGGCATCGGCGTACTGGCAGGGGGTCTTATCTCCCAGTATGTCAGCGAAAAACATCTACAATTGATTGCAGGCATTGGATTTATGGCCATAGGCGCATGGACGCTATTTAAGGCCATGACTTCAACTTGACACCCTGGCGTCTCATCAGTATAGTTCTTTCCCGAAGTAACAAGTTCCCATCCCCATTTTTACCTAATCTAACGGTGAACGACTGGAAAAAGGGCCATGTTTCGATTCATTCACGCGGCGGATATTCATCTGGACAGCCCGTTAAGGGGTCTGGAGAGCTACGAAGATGCCCCCGTAGATGAAATCCGAAACGCCACCCGACGTGCCTTTGACAACCTGGTGACCCTTGCCATGGAAGAAGAGGTTTCCTTTGTACTCCTGGCCGGAGATCTCTATGACGGAGACTGGAAGGATTACAACACGGGACTTTTTTTCACGGATCGCATGGGACGTCTGAAACGGCAAGGCATCAGGGTATTCCTGGTATCGGGCAACCACGACGCCCAAAGCCGTATATCCCAACACCTCCAGCCCCCGGACAACGTGACGATTTTTTCCGCCCGCAAGCCGGAAACCGTCCTGCTGGACGACATTGGGGCCGCCATTCATGGTCAGGGATATGCTTCCAGGGCGGTCACCCAGAATCTGGCACAACATTATCCACAATACCACCCCGGCTACTTCAACATCGGGATGCTTCACACGGGCTTAAACGGTAGAGAAGGCCATGAGCCCTATGCCCCCTGCTCCCTGGACGATCTTAAATCGAAGGGATACGACTACTGGGCACTGGGACATGTGCATCAGCGGGAAGTGGTCTCGGAGGATCCCTGGATCATTTTTCCCGGGAACCTTCAGGGGCGGCACATTCGGGAAACCGGGGCCAAAGGCGCATCCCTTGTCACCGTGGAAAACGGCCGGGTCACAGACGTAACACACCACGAGCTTGACGTTCTCAGATTTTGCATGGCCCGGGTGGATCTGTCCCAATGCCACCATATGGATGCGGTACACGATCCGGTCCTTCAGGCTCTGGAAACCCAACAGGCACAAGCGGAGGGCCGGGTCCTGGCTGTTCGGCTGGAGCTCACGGGGGAAAGCCCACTTCATATGCATCTCCTTTCCGATGCCGCCCGCCTCACGGAATCCTTTCGTGGCATCACGGCAGGGCTGGGCGATATGTGGCTGGAAAAAGTCCTTTTCAAAACCATTGCAAAGGGTCGCTTCAAGGAAATAACCGGGGAAATGACCGGGGAAGAAACACCCCTGCACAACTTAATGGCGGCGGTGGATCAATTGGAATGGGATCCGGAGCAACTGCAAGACCCCCTCTCCCTTGAAATCCCGGACATCGCAGCCCTCAAGAGCAAGCTGCCCCCTGATCTTCTGGGGAGCGACGATCCACTGATCCCGAACCGCCCGGATAAAATCGCTGATCTCTTGAATGATGTCAAAACGCTCCTGGCCGCCCGACTGAGCCGGCAGGAGGACTTGCCATGAGGATCAAACGGCTTGATCTCATTGCATTCGGTCCGTTCACGGACCAGACCCTGGTTTTTGATTCAAAGGGTCCAGGTCTAACCATCATATTCGGCCCCAACGAAGCGGGCAAGAGCAGCTCGCTCAGAGCCCTTAAATGCCTCCTGTACGGCATCCCCGAACGAACCCCCGACAACTTTCTGCACCCCAATGACCAACTCCTTCTGGGTGGCTGCCTGAAAGCCCATGGCGGAGAAGAACTCACTTTTCAGCGGCGAAAAAGGCGAAAGACCTGTCTGTTTGATACCCATGACAATCCCCTGAACTCAGACGCCCTTGCGCCCTTTCTTCGAGGCATCGGACAGGATGAGTTTGAAACCCTTTACGGCATCGATCACGAAGCCCTTGTGCAGGGAGGCCGGAACATTCTGGCCCAGAAAGGTGAAGTGGGGCAGGCCCTTTTTTCCGCCGGCGCCGGCATCGCTTCCCTCAGGGAAATCTTGAATGCACTGGACGTTGAAGCGGACCAACTTTTCAGGCCCCGGGCTTCCACCCGGGACATCAACCGGGCCATTGGCGAATATAAAGGCCTTCAAAAGGACGTGCGCGCAGCCACCCTGTCCGGACGGGAGTGGATGAATGTGGCACAGAGCCTTCGAAAGGTCGAAGCAGAACTGGTGAAGGCTGAACAAGAAAGAAGAGAAAAAGATGTTGAGCGACGGCAGCTGGAACGTCTCAAACAGGCCCTGCCGCAACTGGCATTGCGCCAACAGATCCTTGATCGACTTCAGGCACTGGGTGATATCCCTAGTCTTCCCGATGACTTTACCAAGCGACGAAAAAAAGCGACCCATGACCTGCAAGTCGCCCAACAGGCCCAAAACGCCGCCGTTTCCCGACTGTCATCACTCAGGGAAAAGAAGGAAAGCGTTTCATTCAATCCAGCGTTCCTGGATGAGAGCCAATGGATTGAAGCACTATACCAGAAACTGGGCAGCCACCGGAAAGCCATGAAGGACCGTCCCCGGCTGGAAGGGATGCGCATCAGCTGCAAAAGCGAAGCCTCCGCACTTCTCAAGCAGGTCCCAACTGGCCTGTCCCTGGAGCAGGTGGAGCACCTGAGACCTTTTTTGGGGAAACGAAAGGCCATTCAAACCCTGGCCTCAAAATACGAAGCCCTGAAACAAAACACGCGGCAATCCCTTAAACAGCGTCGTCGGCTGGAAACGGCGCTTTCTAAAATCGACCGATCCCTTACGCAAGTGCCCTCACTCCCCGATACCAGCGACCTGCTCCAGGCCGTGAAACTGGCCCGAAAATCAGGGGAAGTGGATGGACGGCTGCTGGAAAAAACCGGGTTATACAAAACGCACAAAACACAACTCCTTGGGGAACTCTCCCAGCTGGGGCTCTGGGAGGGCGGCATTACAGAGGCCTGCCGGCTGCCCCTTCCCCTTCGGGAAACCATCCTTCGATTTGACGAAAATTTTAGAGCTTATAATGAAAAACGGCTCGCCGCTAAAAAGGCCCGCAAAACCCTGACGGACGCCCGGGAGCGCATCACGGGCGAGATCAGAGAGATCGAATATTCGGGGGAGGTGCCCACCGAAACGGAGCTGGAACAGGTTCGAAAATCACGGGATGGGCAATGGTACCAAATTAAAAAGCATTGGCTGGAAAGGAAAGATAACCCCCGTAAAAGCAGTTCATTGACTGAAAATACGGATCTCTCTGATGCCTACGAAAGCCAAGTCAAAATGGCGGATCACCTGGCGGACCGGTTACGCCGGGAAGCAGACCGGGTCCATAAATTTTCGGCACTCAAAGCGGATCACCTGGCCAACCGGGAGGCCATGGAAGCCACCCATAAAAACCTGGAAGATCTGAATGCTGAATTCGAGATCATTTCCAACAATTGGAAATCACTCTGGGAGCCCTGCGGCATTGTGCCCCTCCCCCCCAAAGAAATGCGGGGCTGGTCCGATAAATTTGAAAAGATCCGGTCCGATGCAATGGAATTGAACAAACTTGAAGGGGAAATCAACAGCATAAAAAAGGGAAGAGAAACCCTGCGGCACGGTCTTATAACGGTCGCAATCAATCTTGAAAACACCCAATCATTCCAGGATGAAACCCTGGAACCGGTTCTCGTGTTCTGCGAGACCCTTCTTGAAAATCTGGACCGGAAAAAAAATGAGCGACGGAAACTGCTGGAAAAGCAACACGGCCTTCTGGGCGATCTTAAATCAGCACGGCAGCATGAAGAAACAGCTCAGGAGGAATCAGCAGACTGGGAAAAGCGCTGGCACGAATCAGCGGCACTTTTAAACAAAACCCCTGATGGCCTCGACAAAACCCGTCCCATCATACAACCGGAAGATGCCAACGACATCCTTGAAAGTATTCAAGGCTGTTTCCTGAGACTGAAAGAGGCCGACGAAAAGCAAAAAAGAATGGTGGGCATTGACCGTGATGCCAAAGACTTTGTGCAGGAAGTTCAAGAGCTGGTAAAAAAGATGGCCCCGCATCTTATAAGCCTTCAGCCGGAGCATGCGGTCCAGGGACTTCAGAATCTGCTGAAGCAAAACCTGGAGCAGAAAACCCTTCTTCAGAAATACATCCGGGAAATAGAAGAGGCGGAAGAGGACAACAACAGGGCTGAACTGGCCATTCAGGCTGCTGCGTTGGAAATGGCCGAGCTGAGACGTATTTCCGGCTCTAAAGACTCGGATGATCTTGAAGAGGCGGAACGTATGGCCAGGGAACACGTTGATATCACTGGCAAATACAGGGAGACGGAAACCGCTTTGCTCAGCGGCGCCGGAGGCCTCAACATATCCCAGCTGGAAAAACAGGCGGAGATGCTTGACCCCGATGAATTACCGGGGAAAATTGATGCCCTGAGCCGGGAGATTGAACAGCATCTTGACCCGGAAATCAGGCACCTTTCAGAAACCCTGGGAGAAAAGAGAAAAGAGCTGCAACAGATGGACGGCAGCGCAAAGGCCGCTGAAGCGGCCCTTTCAGCCCAGCAAACCCTGGCTGCCATTCGACGGATGAGCGAACATTATATTCGGCTCAAAGTGGCTTCAACCCTGTTGAAGCAGGAAATTGAACGGTTCAGGAATGAAAACCAGGACCCCATACTGAAAATCGCATCCCGGTACTTCCGGCAATTGACCCTGGGTTCCTTTGAAGCACTGAGAACGGACGAGGATGACAGGGGGCAACCGGTGCTGGTGGGGTTGAAGCATCAAAATCGCATGATCCGGGTGGAAGGAATGAGTTCCGGAACCCGCGACCAGCTCTACCTGTCCCTGCGGCTTGCATCCCTTCAAAAACGCCGGGAAACTGGAGAGACCATGCCTTTCATCGTAGACGACATTCTGGTGAACTTTGACGATGAACGCGCCAAGGCCACCCTGGAAGCTCTGGCGAAACTGGCTTCTGAAACCCAGGTCATCCTCTTTACCCATCACAGGCGGATTACAGAGGAAGCCGCAAAAATGGCCCATACAACAAACCTGGAAGTGCATCACCTTTGAGGAGGACAAGCTTATCTACTACACGAATAAACGGTCGGGCGCGCTTAAGAACGTCGGTCTTGGACTCATTCATGTCTACTGAGGGCAGGGGGTTGGCAAAACCACCCGTGCGGTGGGATTGGCCATCAGGGCCGCAGGAGCGGGGTTCAAAGTTAATTTCATTCAATTCATGAAATCGGGCACCTCAGGGGAAACCATTATCTTTGCCAAGATTCCCAACATACAATACCGGTGCCCGGGGAAGCATCCTTTCATCCGATCCGGTGGACCTGAAGCCGTTCACTACAAACATGCCGCCAACGCTTACGGGTATGCCATTGAAGCTGCTGAAACAGGGGTTGAATTGCTCATCTGCGATGAAATCATGAACACCCTTATTTTCGGACTGCTGAAAAAAGAACGAATATTTGAATTAATGGACATGTGCCGGGGAAAAACCGAACTGGTTATGACCGGCGCCAGTACGCCGGGGGATATCATCGAACAGGCGGATTATGCCACCGAGTACAAACAGATCAAGCACCCCTACTATTCAGGTACCCAGGCGCGACGGGGTATCGAGTTTTAGTTTCTGCTCCGACCCCTGCATGTTTTGCATCAACCCAACGGTTTTGCCTCATCAATGAGCATAATGGGAATATCATCCTTGATCTCATACAACAATTTACATTGATCGCAGATGAGCCCGTCTTTCGATTCCGTTAAATAGATATCCCCCTTGCACTTGGGGCAGGCCAGGATATCCAGTAATTCCTTGCTTATGGCCATTTCAAACTCCCTTATTCATTATGGTTTTCATAGATTTCGCACTTTCTTACTGTAATAAAACCGCCTTAACCGCATCATAGACATTGTCAACAGTGATATCCCGCATGCAGGACCACTCATCGCACGTCTTTTTAAAGCAGGGGCTGCAGGCTGCATCCGATGTCACAACGTGATGCCTGGAACCGTAGGGCCCGGTTCTCAGGGGGGACGTGGGGCCGAAAAGGGCCACCACGGAGCATCCCATGGCCGCCGCCATGTGCATGGGTCCCGTATCCGTCGTAACCAGGACACGGCAGCGGCCATATAAACATGCCAACGCCTTCAAACTGGTCCTACCTGCAAAATTGAAAGGTCTGTTCTTCATTTTTGATGAAATGTTTTCAATCACCGGACGATCGTCTTGACTTCCGGTAAAAACAATCTGGCAGGAAAAATCCCGCAAGATCCGATCCCCCAAGGCTGCGAAAAGTTCCGGCTCCCACAGCTTGGTCTTCCATTTGGCCATGGGGTTGATGGCCAACAGATCCCCCCCCCTGAACCCATCACCCTCGAGCAATTGATCGACCGCGCGCTGGTCGGTTACCAACACCGGAATCCGGTTGTCCCATCGATCCCACCTGCATCCCAGATAGGTTGCCACTTCCAGATAACGATCAATGGCATGTTGATGGTAATTCACCCCAACGGGCGGTTCTTTCAAAAAAAGCGAGGCCCCTTCCCTGGCGCCCACCATGCCCACCTTCCGGTTTCCCCTTGAAAACCCTACCAGGACACCGCTCTTCAGCAACCCCTGTAAATCAATCACCACATCGTAGCGATCATGTCTCAACTCTTTTATGAAGAACAAAATTTCCCGAAAAACCTGCCCGAAGCGCCGGTCTTGAACCAACCTTCGCCCCCAGGATTTCCTTTTTGACAGGATGACCCGACGAATGACCGGATGCCCTTCAATGATGCCTTGGGCCCCTTCTTCCACCACCCAGTCGATCTTCGCCTGTGGAAAATTCTGATGCAGCACGTCCAGAAAAGCGAGGGTGTGTACCACATCGCCGATGGCACTCAATTTGACGATCAGAATTTCCACAGGTGCGTTTTTGTTTAACCTCATATTTTTAATCATGAATAAATTAACACATCATCAGGGCAGACACACAGGTCTGCCCCTACGCACCCAATCGGTTTTGCATTCCCCGTAGGGGCGGACCTGCGTGTCCGCCCTTCAGACCTGAATGTCCGCCCATTGGACCTGCGCGGATCCAAAAACGGAATTTCCCATAAAAGGATATATCCCAATATCATACCATCCATGGTTCTGCTGTATAGGGGCATACTGGCTCCTTGATTTCACCGAAATTCGGTGTACCGGACTCGTACAACTGATCATATTCCCATCGCTCCGGATTATTACGAATATACCCCCGAATTTGATTCAATTCCTGTTGGTTGCGGATAATGTGTTCCCAATAATTGCGTTGCCACAATCTGTCGGGAAAGGGTTTCCAACCATGTTGCTTTACACCACGAATATATTCATTGGTCGTCATCGTCTTGAACCATTGCACCACTGCAGACAGGGGCGAACCTTTGTGCTCTCCAAATATTTCATTGCGTTTATCCCCCGTAGGGGCGGACCTGTGTGTCCGCCCTTCAGATCTGTGTGTCCGCCCATCATCCAAGCAGACACACGGGTCTGCCCCTACGTTGAAAACAATAAAATGGGTGTGATTGGGCATGCAAATAAAATCACCGCATTGGATATCATGAAATTTATTTGCCAATTCCAGATACCATCTTTCAACCATACGTCCAGAATCCGTTAACCTCATTTCAAATCCGGTGGAAATATCGCCGAAAAAACATTCTCGGTTTTGTGCGCAAATCGTGATGAAATATGCCCCCTTTTGCGAATAATCGTACCCTCGCAAACGAATAGAACGTCGGTGATGGATATCTCGGTTATATTTCATCGTATCACAAACATGTCAGATGTACCATCAGGGCAGACACACAGGTCTGCCCCTACGCACCCAATCGGGATTTGCATTCCCGTGGGGCGGACCTGCGTGTCCGCCCTTGTGTTTGCAACCGTCCTTGTGTCTCAACCCAGAATCCATTTCACCGCATCCAAAAGATCTTCCGCCACATGAAACGGCTGAAACGGGAATTCGGGGAACACATATTCCAGATCCCCCATACCATAACCGGTTTTGACCATGATTCCCTTCAAACCGGCCCTGTGGGCCATTTCAATATCCGTACACCGATCCCCGATCACATAGGAATTCGCCATATCGATATCAAAATCCGCCTCCGCCTTTCGAATCAGGCCGGTGCCAGGCTTTCGGCAATCACAGGTCATGCCGAAAGGGGGAACCTTGCCATTGGGATAATGGGGACAGAAATAGATGCCGTCAAGGATTGCCCCTTCTTCCTTTATGAGGGTGTTCATTTTGTCATGCACCCGGTGAACCAGGTCAATGGGAAAATACCCCCGCGCCACCCCCGACTGGTTGCTCACAATGATGGCCAGATAGCCGGCCTCATTGAGCAACCGGATCGCCTTCCCGGCACCCGGCAGCAGTACGAATCGGCTCAAATGATTGATATATCCCATCTGCTCATTGACAGTACCATCCCGATCCATAAAAACAGCCGGTTTTTTCAAGAAACATCCCTCCTCAATTTTTCCATGGTTTCCCAGACCGCGTCGGGCGTAATACCCAGCATACACCGGTGATCGGTCGGGCATTCCTGCTTCAAACAGGGCGCACACGATACAGCGCGCCTGACAATTCTTGTTTTTGGACCCCTGGGGCCGGTGGTCACATGATCCGTTGAGCCGAACACGGCCACGGTGGGGAGCCCAAGGGCCGAAGCCATATGCATCAATCCCGAATCATTGGTCACAAAAAAACGGCATAGAACCATAACGCCCATCACCGCCTTTAATGTTGTCTCTCCACAAAGATTCAAGGCGTCTTGTCTCATGGCCTCGCAGACGGAATCGCAAATCGCCCGTTCCCCGCCGCTGCCGAACACAACGATTTTGGCACCCCATTTTTCAACCACCCGGTCCCCAATCTTCGCAAAACGATCCGGAGGCCATCGTTTTGCGTTTCCAAACACAGCCCCGGGGCTCAGCCCCACAATGAAATCCTGCGGATCAATACCATTGGACTTCAAAATCCCGACCGCCTGTTCACGAACCTCACGAGCCGTATGAAGTTCCGGATCTCTGTCCTCGGCGGGCCACCCCATGGCACGCAGTATGGCACCATAATACCCCACCTGATGAATCCTCAACACCTTTTGGTTTAGAGACACACCATGGGTGAGCAAAAGGCTTCTTCCGTCGGTTTTATAGCCCACGCGCAATTTGACACGGCCCAGGAAAGCCAAAAGCGCCGCTTCAAAGGCGTTTTGAAACAGGATGGCCAGATCAAACCGCTCTTTTCGAATGAACCGGCTCATCCTTAACATCTCAACAAAACCGGCCCTGAACCCATTGCCCTTGTCAAATACCAGAACCCTGTCCACAGCGGGATGGTTTTCGAAAAGCGGCGCCACCCAGGGTTTTGCCAGAATGGTGATATGCCGGCCGGGAAAATTCTCCCTCACCGCCTCCAGGGCCGGGAGCGTCATGATGGCATCCCCCACCCAGTTGGTGGCCCGGATGAGAATTCGCTGCACCCGAGCCTTTTCAATGGTTTTGTTCCGTTGGATTTTCAACTTAAATCCTTACCTAATTTTTTCAACCAGCGCGGTTAGCGAACCGGGCAGACACACAGGTCTTCCCCTACGCCGCGCCCAATCGGTCGTTGAATTTCCCCGTAGGGGCGGACCTGTGTGTCCGCCCTTTTGTTTAATGTGTCCCCACCCATTCCCATTACAAAATATTGTTCTCACTGGCGGGGAAATGGACAACTGGGTTTGGTTTTCCAACGTTTGTGAAACCAGAACCACTGTTCCGGATACCAATAAATATATTTATTGATAATACGGTTGAAGAGTGCCGTATTCTCTTCCGTATCGGAAAGCTTGCTTCCGGTATGGATCAAAGCCACCTCTTTTTCAAACACCACTCGGTATCTGCCGTCGGGCTGCCGCGCGCTGAAGATGGGAATCACCGGCGCCCCTGTTTTCATGGCAATCAACGCCAATCCCTTATTGGTACAGGCCGGTTGACCTAAGAACGGAACGAATACCCCTTCGTACCAGTCCACATTCTGATCCAGCAGGATACCCATGGCCTTGTTCTTCCGGGTCCCCATCAACAGTTTTTTCATGGCCTTTTTCTTGGGGATGATTTCCGTGCCGAATCGGGTCCGCAGTCGCATCAACAAATCTTCCACCGGAGCGAAATCCGCGGGGCGTGCCACCGCAATCCCGCTGGTTTGAAACCGCAGGGTTGTGGCCGCGCTCATGAGTTCCCAGTTTCCAAAATGACCCGTAAGGAGAAAGCATCCTTTTCCCTTGGCCAAAGCCTCAGTCAGGATCTCTTCGTTTTCAAAATAGACATATCGATGCAGATTATTTAAATTCAACCTGAAAATATGCGGCACTTCAAACAGCATTTGTGCGAAATGCAACACAACACGGCGATTCAGTCTTCTCAGCTCTTTTTCCGACATGCGATCGCCAAAAACGCTTCGCAAGCCGTTTAATGACGACTTCATAGGCCCCACAGCCGCGATTCCCAGAAAACGCCCCAGCAACCGGCCAAAGGATTGCCCCACGCGGATGGGAATAAGCCCCAGAATGGCAACCAGTGAATTGAGCATATGGGATATGGCGGCCAAAAATATTTCATTTTTTTCTATACGCATTCTCTATCATCCTGAAAAGCCCTTCCTGCCCCGGCAAAAAGGAAAATTGAATACTCAAATATGCGACCTCTGAACATCCGGACCAAATGGGACCCATTCTCATCCAGTCCTTTTCCGTGGTCAGGATGTATTGGGCATCAGTCTGGGATTTCAACCGGACAAGTCGGTCAAGATCGTCCTTCCTGTAAACATAATGGTCTTTAAATCCACAAAAAGCGACTACCTGGGCGCCCAGCGATTCCAAAGTCTCGCGAAACAGTTCGGGGTTCCCGATGCCCGCGAAAGCCACCACCCGCTTTCCATTTAACGCATGGGGAGAAGTAACCTGGTCCAGGCGAGGAAAGATTACCCTGTCCGGCAAGTGATCCGCGCAGAAGACGGGGATATCCGGATAGTTCTCTTCCAAAAACGCCAATGTGCGGTCTCCGCCATCATGCTTAAACCGCGTCAGGATAAAAGCAT
>Ga0307988_1000853_pt1 | contig 19260 bp, 15 predicted proteins | sample EllFjometagen183_FD_203166 | JGI IMG/M metagenome (GOLD analysis project Ga0307988, IMG submission 203166) | Marine microbial communities from Ellis Fjord, Antarctic Ocean - #183 | ecosystem: Environmental > Aquatic > Marine > Unclassified | place: Southern Ocean | collected 2014-10-08 | reverse complement strand
TTTTTCTGCTAAAGCCAATGCAAAATGCCGCCGGGTAGCATGGGTACTATAATCGGCAATATCCTGAAAAACAAGATCTCTTTTCAACAATGGGGATTCACCTTCAGGCCCGAAGTGCAGGTTGATCTGCTTAACCCGGTCCCTTACAAGGTTTTCCCCCCTGCCTCTGGTCAGGACAGATTCAAACTCCCGGACAAAGGTTTCATCGGCCAGCCTTTCCCGGGAAAAATAACAGAGCAGATGAAGGGTTCCTGTAAAATAGGGCCGCTTAAATCGAATGGAAACCTCCACCCCTGGAATCACCTGGATATTGTTGTTATCCGCTGCTGCAATGGCCTCTGGGAGCCCATCCAGAGTGTCATGGTCAGATATGCCCAGGGCCTTTATCCCAAGCTCCTTTGCTCTTTTTACCAGTTTTTCCGGTGGAAAATCGCCGTCAGAGGCAGTGGTATGATTGTGCAAATCTGCGAATATTTTCACTTTCATGGAGTTGTTTCATTTCCCTTTTTTGAATTTGTCCCATTTTTATACCTGTTTTTTATCTACCATTTATATCAAAAGAAAATGTTTTTTAAAATATGTAAAGATATTATTTGATTTTTATTCAGTAAGTGTTAGAAATAAAATCAGTCTTTTTGCAATCATTTTTGAATAAACCTTTCAATCTATTAATTATGGATACTAAAATGGATATTTTGAACACCGTTGGAAAAATTGACTCATCCTCTGATGCTCTGGAAATCTTCAAACAAAAAATGGATGAAGAACATCTGCCCCGGATAACAAAAATTGAAAATCCAGACATTTTAATACGAATTGCCAATGCCATTGTGCTCTGTAACCCGGACAAAGTTTTTATCAATACCGGCACCCCTGAAGACCAGGCTTTTATTAAAGCCCTGGCCCTTGAAAAGAAAGAGGAACAATCCCTTGCCATGGAAAACCATACCATCCACTTTGACCTGGCAGAAGAACAGGGAAGGATAATAGACAGGACTTTTTACATTGTCAATCCAGAGGAAAAAATCAGTTCCCTTGCCAACAGAATGGACAGGGAAAATGCCCTCCAGGACATTCAGTCAAACATGGAAGGTATAATGAAAGGCATGACCATGGTTGTGGGATTTTACATGCGGGGTCCTGTGGGAGCACCTGTTTCCAATCCCGCCCTGGAAATAACCAGTTCCACCTATGTGAGCCACAGTGCAGAACTACTTTACAGGAATGCCTATGATGCGTTTTCCAATGAAGTAGCCAGCCATGGTTACTTTTTCACCAATATACATTCCGAAGGACTGAACAGAACGGAAGACCTTCCCAATGCCAGGGTCTTCATGGACAGAGAGTTTCAAACCACCTATAGCTATAAATGCACCTATGCCGGCAACACCCTGCTGTTGAAAAAAGGAAATCACAGGTTTGCAGTGGATAAGGCTGTTTACAAAAACACAGGGAAAGAGTTGTCCGAGCATATGTTTATTACTGGAATGCAGGGCCCTGGTGACCGGGTTACCTGGTTTGCCGGTGCAGCTCCCAGCGGCTGCGGCAAGACCACAACAGCCATGGCGGGTAATGTATTTGTAGGGGATGACCTTGCCCAGATGTGGATTGCCCGGGACGGAAGTATCCGATCAATCAACCCTGAAAACGGAATTTTCGGGATCGTTGAAGATGTGAACAGGGAAGGAGATCCCATGCTCATGAAGGTTCTTAGGGAACCTGGATATGAAGTTATCTGGACCAACGTACTTGTGGATGAGAACAAAATTCCCCACTGGATAGGTAACAATGAACCCCATCCCCAAAAAGGGTTTAATTTCCAGGGGGAATGGCAGGAAGGGAAAACCGATGCCAAGGGTGATCCCATCCCTTTGTCCCATTCCAATTCCCGGTGTACCCTGAAATCCAGTTCCCTTGAAAATTATTCAAGTGAGGCGGAAAATCCCGAAGGAGTTTTGACCCGGGTCTTTACCTATAGCGGCAGGGATGCCGATACCATGCCACCGGTCTGGGTTGCCAGGGATACGGACTGCGGGGTCATCATTGGTGCCTGCATAGTCTCGGCTGCCACTGCCACTGAAGTGGGTGCCTCGGGTGTAAAAAGATCTCCCTGGGCCAATGCCCCTTTTATTCCAGGTGCTCTGGGTGATTATATGGATGCCCAGTTTAAATTTTTTGGTAATAAAGCTATCCTGGAAAAAAATATCCCCATAATGGCAGGGCTTAATTATTTTCTTACCCACAAAGCCCGGGGCGGTGAATCTAACAAGCTTTTAGGAGAAAAAAGGGATGTCAAGGTCTGGCTCTCCTGGCTTGAAAGATATGCCCACAATGAAATTTCATACCTGACCACACCCATTGGCAACCTGCCTAAGTATGAAGACCTTGCCCGACTATTTAAAAATATCATTGGCAAGGAATATCCCCAATCCCTCTATGAAAAACAATTTAGTCTCTATGTGGACAATATTGTCAAACGCATCGAACTTCAGGAAGCTGCCTATGCAAAAGATGAGGGGATCCCCCAGCGATTGTTTGAAATTCTGGCAGTCCAGAAACTGGAATTATCCCAATTAAAATCCCAAAAGGGCAGTATTATACCCCCGGATTATTTTGGTTAATGATTCCTGTTATTTAATGATCCCTAAAAGTTCCACTTCAAATACAAGGGTTTGACCCGGAGTTATCACGTCGCCTGCACCCTGGTCTCCATAGGCCAGGTCTGCAGGGACATATAGCTCCCACCGGGATCCCACGGGCATAAGCTGCAACGCCTCGACCCATCCCTGGATAACGCCGCCTACCTGGAATACAGCTGGTTTTCCCCGGCGAAAGGATGAATCAAATACAGTCCCATCCAAAAGACTGCCCTTATAATGGCATTCCACTGTGTCATCAGGACCGGGCAAGGGGCCTTCCCCTGGTTCCAAAATCTTATACTGCAGACCGGAAGACCGGGTAATTACACCTTCTTTAAGCTTGTTCCCCTCAAGAAATTTTGCCCCGTCAGCCCTGTTTTTTTCAAATACTAATTTATTTTTTTCCATCTGTTTTTCCCGGGCAATTCGCTGATAGGCCATGAGCATCTGGCGAAGATGATCCTCATCCATATCAGGTTCACCCTTGTGGTTATCTGTCACCCCTTTTATAAAATATTCCAGGTCCAGTTCCATATGCTTATTTACATTCCGGAATATATCATATCCCAATGCATAGGAAATCTGCCTGTTAAAATCTTTTGTTTCCTGGATATTGATCTGTTTTTTTTCTTCTGCTATTGCTGACATACCAAAAGACAATACCAAAACAAAGACTAACCAAATCATTGCTCTTTTCATCATCCCACTCCTTGACCCACTGGATATAGAAACTTGAATTTTATTTTGGGAAAGGTAACAAAATCATAAAGGCTTTACAATCCTTAAATTTCCCCTGAAAAAAGAAATTCAATGGATAAACCATTTTCTTTTCTACTTGATTTTATGGATAAATTTAACTAATATTAATTTTTTTTGCGCCATAAATAAACTTAAAATCAGGATTTTGCGGCAATGGCTGTTAAATACAGGTTTTTCAGAACAGGAGGAAGGAATGGCAAAAATTGTAACTCGTGAGGAAATGGCACAGGGGACCATCATCCTTAACGAAATAGAGGCACCCAGAATCTCCCGTAAAGCCAAGCCAGGACAATTTGTAATACTCCAGGCCGACGAGACCGGAGAACGGATCCCTTTGACCATGGCAGATACGGACCCTGAAAAAGGAACCATAACCATCATTTATATGGTGGTTGGGAAATCAACTGCCCGGTTTAAGGACCTGAAGGTAGGAGATGAATATTATGCACTAATCGGCCCCCTTGGGTCTCCCACCCACGTTGAAAATGTTGGAAAAGTTGTCTGTGTAGGCGGAGGAACCGGTATTGCAGTGCTCCATCCCATCACCCGGGCTCTAAAAGAGGCAGGCAATGAGGTCACCACAATTCTGGGTTCCAGAAGCTATGACCTTCTTATAATGGAAGAAAAAATGAGAGCTGCATCCCATGACTTTCATATCTGTACAGATGACGGATCTGAAGGCCACCACGGATTTGTAACGGATGTATTAAAAGATGTCCTGGAAAAAGACGACATTGACATGGTGGTTGCCATTGGCCCCATCCCCATGATGAAATTCTGCAGCCTCATCACCAAGGAAAAAAATGTCAAAACCCTTGTGAGCCTGAATCCCATTATGGTAGATGGCACGGGTATGTGCGGCTGCTGCCGTGTTACTGTTGGGGGAGATACCAAATTTGCCTGTGTTGACGGACCTGAATTTGATGCCCACAAGGTTGATTTTGATGAGCTTGCCAAACGTCTTGCATCCTATCTTGAAGATGAAAAAGCAAGCATGGACGAATATAAAAATTGTAAAATACAATAAAAATACCGGTAACAATTGGATATACGGAGGAAGTATGGCAGAAACAAAAACCAAAAAAGAAAAAACGCCCAGGGCAAAAATGCCCGAGCAAAAACCAGATATCCGGCGCAGGAATTTTGAGGAAGTCCCCCTTGGTCTCACCCCTGAGATGGCCGTTGCTGAGGCCAAACGATGCCTTCAATGCAAAAAACCACTCTGTATAGAAGGATGCCCTGTATCTGTCAAAATTCCAGAATTTATCAAGTTGATTGCGGATGGTGATTTTTCCGGCGCAGCCAATAAATTATGGGAACGAAACGCCCTTCCAGCTGTATGCGGCCGGGTATGTCCCCAGGAAGAACAATGTGAGGGCCGATGTATTGTGGGCAAAAAAGGCCAGCCTGTTGCCATTGGCTATCTTGAAAGATTTGCAGCGGATTATGAACGGAAAAACGGTTCCGGAGGTGTTCCTGTTGTTGAAGCCAAAACAGGAAAAAAGATAGCGGTTATCGGCTCCGGTCCCTCGGGTCTTACCGTTGCCGGAGATCTTTTGATAAAGGGGCATGAAGTAACCATTTTTGAGGCCTTCCATAAACCCGGCGGAGTTCTGGTCTATGGTATTCCTGAATTCAGACTTCCCAAGGAAATTGTTGCTTCGGAAGTTGCCACCCTGGAAAAAATGGGTGCAAACATTGAATGCAATACAGTTGTCGGAGCCTCGGTAACCATTGATGAACTCTTTGAAGAAGGCTATGACGCAGCCTATATTGGCGTGGGGGCAGGCCTGCCGAGATTCATGAATATTGCCGGTGAAAACCTCATTGGTATTTACTCTGCCAATGAATACCTGACCCGGACCAACCTGATGAAGGGATATCTCTTTCCCAAATATGATACCCCCATTGCCAGGGGTAAAAATGTCGTGGTCCTGGGGGCAGGAAACGTTGCCATGGATTCAGCTCGAACTGCAATGCGTCTGGGGGCAGATTCGGTCAAGGTTGTGTACCGGCGGTCCAGGGATGAAATGCCTGCCAGGGAAGAAGAACTCCACCATGCAGAAGAAGAAAAGATTGAATTTGTTCTACTGACCAATCCCACCCAGTTTTTTGGGGATGAAAACGGCCGTCTTACGGGCATGGAATGCCTGAAAATGGAATTGGGAGAACCCGATGACTCGGGCAGAAGAAGACCTGTTCCCATTAAAGGGTCTGAATACAGCTTCGACTGCGACTTGGTAGTGGTTTCTGTTGGGTCCAATGCAAACCCGCTTTTGACCAACTCAACCCCGAACCTGAATCTTAACCGATGGGGCAATATAGTTGCAGACCCTGTTACGGGAAAAACATCCAAAAAAGGTGTCTGGGCAGGGGGTGACATTGTCACCGGTGCAGCCACAGTCATCCTTGCCATGGGCGCTGGCCGGGCAGTTGCCAACTCCATGCACGATTATCTGACCATTGGCTGGTAAAAAACGGGCCTGGTAATAAAACGAGCATGAGAAAAAACTAAATATTATTGCAGGCAATGGTATCGCAGACCTATCCATTGCCTGCATTTTTTTACCTCTCTTTTTTATCTATTGGGGTTTGATAAACACCTTGTGATCCACAAGGGAAAGGGAATCGATTGCTCCCTTAATAAATTTCTGTTCACCAAAGATAGATATCAGACGGATTCCATCATCATCCGGTTCAACCCTGTCAACGGCTTCCATTAAAAGTGTTTCCCGGCCTTCTTCCAGAATATAAGCGTTTGCTTCACACATGATCGTTTTACTCCTTATTTAAAAACAACAAATGAATATCAATAAGTTCATCCACCAACTGGGGCAGGGGCAGCCCGGTAAGGCCCGCAATGGAGATATTTTCCTGGGTCAGGGGCAGAAGCACTTTTCTGGCCCGGGAAAGGCAGACAGCCTCTGCCATTTCCGGGGTAACCTCCCCCATCATTGCATGGGGCATGATAATGCCCACAGGACCGATTATCACATCTGCCATTTTAACGGTCTGTACAATGGCATTGCTGCCCGAGGCACCTTTATTTGCCCTTGCTTTGAGCATCTGGGCTGTGGCAATGGCATTGGTACCAAGGGCAATCACTTCTATTTTTTCATCAAACCGCTCCTTGAGCCGTTTGATGACAGCAGATCCGATCCCCCCGCCCTGACCGTCAATGATGCAGATTTTCATAATTTTGAATTTATCCATAACATGCCTTTGCTTGAAAGTTTCAACTTACTTTTTAAAATTATTTTTTTTTACTTGGCAATAATTCCTGAATCTGTTTCCAAATATTTTCCGCAACCCGAGCCTGGGTATCATTGCCATCAATAATAATAACCTTTTCTTCTTTCCCAAGTCTGTCAAAGGCCTTACAATAATTATCTCTCACCTGTTTCAAAATGTCAATTTTTTCATACATGTCCAAAGAATCCCGATTGGCCCTGATCCTCTCCAGACAGGTCTCTGGAACCACATCAATAAATATGGTGGCATCGGGCCTTAGTATTTCAACATTGAGAGCATTTGCCTGGATCACCCAGTCCATTTTCATATAAAGGCTATGATAGGCATAGGAAGAAAAATAATACCGGTCACAGAGCACCACCCTTCCCTGGTCCACCATTGCCTTTACACCCTTTTCCCTGTTCACCAGATGATCGGTCCTGTCGGCGGCAAACAAGGAGGCAATGGTCCGCTGATCCACTTCAACCTTTCCTGCCAGCATCTGACGGATAAGGGAACCAATGGGTCCGTCCGTGGGTTCAAATGTGGATGTTACCGGAACCATTTTTTTCTCCAATTGATGATGAATCAATTGAATCTGGGTGCTTTTGCCAGACCCGTCAATTCCCTCAAAAACAATAAACCTGCCTTTATTCTCTGTGCTCAATTTTCAACCCCAATGGGCTTGCGCCTTTGTATAGTAATAAATTATTTTTTTATATCAGTCCGGGAAATCATTGGCAAGACGTAGATCACTGGAAAAGTTTTCCTTGCCCCAAAAGAAGCTTGATATCCGTGTAAAACAAGTCTATTAAATAAAGATCCAGTCTCTCAATTAACAAGAATAAGGTGAATTATGATGTATGATGTGATTATCGTAGGCGGTGGACCTGCAGGGCTTTTTGCGGCCTATCATTTAAAAGAGCACTCAAATTTGAAGGTTCTTTTGCTGGAAAAAGGCAAAGACTCTTTAAAACGAAAATGTCCCAACCACAATCTCCAGAAATGTGTCCAATGTGACCCATGTAATATTCTTGCCGGTATCGGCGGTGCAGGGCTTTATTCGGACGGAAAACTCAATTTCATACCCAGGCTGGGGAAAACGGATCTGACCCAGTTCATGTCCCTGAACTCAGCCCAGGATCTCATTAATGAGACCGAAAAAATCTTTACTCGGTTTAAAATGGATGGTCCGGTGTATCCCACCAATATGGAAGAAGCCAAACAGATCAGAAAAGAGGCCAAACGATTTGGAATTGACCTGCTTTTGATCAAACAAAAACACCTGGGCTCTGACAATCTGCCGGGATATATTGCTGGAATGGCCGAGCATATAAAGTCCAGAGGGCTTGAGATCAAGACAAAAGAAGAAGTCATTGACATTATTGAACAGGAAGGTGTCGTCCAGGGTGTTATCACTGACAAGGGGGAATATAAGGCCCCCAATGTAATTCTTGCACCGGGCAGAATCGGTGCCAACTGGGTATCTTCAGTTGCCCAGAAACACGGGATTAATTTAAGTCAGCGGGGAATTGAGGTGGGTATCCGGGTTGAAGTCCACAATGATATCATGGATGATCTCTGCAATGTCATCTATGATCCTACTTTTTTTATCCAGACCAATACCTATGATGACCAAACCAGGACTTTCTGCACCAACCAGGGCGGGTTTATTTCCCTGGAAAACTACAAGGACTTTGTCTGTGTCAACGGCCATGCTTACTCAGGCAAAAAATCTTCCAACACCAATTTTGCTTTTTTATCAAAAGTTGTGCTTACCGAACCTGTGACCGACAACCAGGCCTATGGAGAATCCATTGGCAGGCTTGCCACCATTATCGGAGGTGGAAAACCAATTCTACAGAGATTCGGGGATCTCAAGCGGGGACGGCGCTCCACATGGAACCGAATTTCCAAGGGTTATATTGAACCCACCATGACCAATGTGGTGTGCGGAGATATTGCCATGGCTCTTCCGGAACGAATCCTCACCAACCTCATTGAAGGTCTTGAGAGGTTAAACTATGTGGTACCCGGGGTTTCCAATGATGAGACCCTGCTCTATGCTCCGGAAATCAAATTCTTTGCCACCCAGATTGAGACCAGTAATTACCTGGAGACCCAAATCAGGGGAATGTATGTGGCAGGGGATGGGCCTGGAGTGGCCGGCAATATAGTATCAGCCGCTGCAACAGGGCTTATACCGGCCAAACGGATACTTGAACTCCAATAAAAAAACCCGAAAAAAACATTTTCTAGTCAGGAAAATAAGTGGCGCAGGCATCCTCGGATTCCCAGGCCAGTACCCTGGATACTTTAAGATTTACATCCAGAGCTTCATCAAGGAGGACCTGGACCCTTTGGGCAATATAAACGGCAATACGCTCGGAAGTGGGTTGCTGTCTTCTAAACATCTCCAGTTCATTTAAATACTTGTGATCCAATTCCTTGTCCACCACCTGGCGAACCGCTTTTTTAATATCACCGAAATCAGCCAATACACCTGCTGAATTGAGTTCAGGGCCTTTGACACAGACTTCCACCTGCCAATTATGTCCATGGAGATTTTCACATTTATGCCCCACCATTGTCAGTTGATGGGCGCCTGCAAACCGTGTTTTTACCTTAAGTTCGAACATATATGCCGCCTTGCCTGATATATTAAAGATTTTTAAATAAATTTTTCAATTTATTGGATATTTTATTTGAGTCCAGCCTGTCAAATTCTTTTAAAAGGTCTTTTTGTTTCTGATTCAATTTTGTTGGGGTTTTAATAATGACTTTTATGATCTGATCCCCGCGCCTCCCGCTCCGAAGGGAAGCAATACCCTCTCCCCTCAACCTGAATGTGTCCCCATACTGGGTTCCTTTGGGCACTTGAAATTTTTCTTCTCCCACCAGAGTGGGGATGGTGATCTCATCTCCCAGGCTTGCCTGGATAAATGAAATATCAATGGCACAGATGATATCATTGTTGTCCCGCTGAAAAAACTTGTGGGGGTTTACATTTATCACCACATATAAATCTCCGGGAGGGCCGTCAGAAGAAGGTGATGCTTCTCCTTCACCCGTGAGCCTCAGCTTGGACCCCACATCAACCCCGCCCGGAATTTTAACCTGAACCTTGCGGTTAATCTGAATTCGCCCGGCACCCCTGCATTTTGCACAGGGGTTTGAAATATGGGTCCCCTGCCCCTTGCAATAGGGACAGGTGGTCTTTACCTTGAAAAATCCCTGGCTCTGGATAAACTGCCCGGAACCATGACAATGGGAACAGGTTTCAGGGCTGGTTCCAGGTTGACACCCAGACCCCCCACAGTCTCCACAGTTATCCATCTTGGGAATGGAAATGGTTTTTTCAGTACCAAAAGCAGCTTCCATAAAATCAATGGTCATATTATAACGCAGGTCAGATCCCTTGCGTACCCGGTTTCCACGACCACCTCCACCACTGCCGAATCCAAAAAAATCTTCGAAAATATCCCCAAAACTTGAAAAAATATCCTCAAACCCACTGGGACCGGAATGGCCGGATCCTTCCAGGCCCTGGTGTCCGAACTGGTCATAAATCTGACGTTTGCTGTCTGTATTCAATACTTCATAGGCTTCAGAAGCTTCTTTAAATTTATCTTCTGCTTCCTTGTTGTCTGGATTTTTATCCGGATGAAACTTAATGGCCAACTTGCGGTAAGCCTTTTTCAGTTCCGATTTTCCAGCATCCCTGGCAACCCCGAGAATTTCATAATAGTCCCGTTTTTCAGTCATATTCTACCCAATCAATCCCAAATTTTGCTCGTTCCCAAGCGTTGCGGTTTGTTTATATTTGTATTTCTGCCTTTATTATGGTAATTTTCCAACCCTGGCAAATACAATAAAATAATTCAGAAATTCAGGTTGTCAACGATGAATAAAGAACTTGACTTTGTCAAAGAGATGTTTGACAAAATAGCTCCCCGATATGATTTTTTAAACCGTTTACTCAGCTTCAGGCAGGACACGTTCTGGCGCACCCAGATGGTCAGGGCAGCAAGCCTTTCAAAAGACAGCCATGTAATGGATGTGGCATGCGGAACCTGTGATGTTGCCCTGGAGATCAGCTCTCAGTTAAAGGGCAGGGCTACAATAACTGGCCTTGATTTTTCCCGTGGCATGCTCTGCCTTGGCCGGCAAAAGCTGCTGAAAAATAAAAATACAAACATTGCCCTTTTAAATGGAGATGCTCTGCACCTTCCTTTTCGAAAACCTGGATTCGATGCTGTCTTTATTGCATTTGGTATTCGGAATATCATTGACCGACACCGTGCCATCCGTGAATTCCACTCAAGCCTTAAGATTGGGGGCCGTCTTGTTGTCCTTGAACTGACCACCCCGGAAAAAGGAATTTTCCGACAGATCTATCTGGGCTATTTTAATAAAATCCTTCCCATTATCGGTTCTTTTTTTTCCAAACACAACAATGCTTACAACTATCTTCCGGAATCAGTATTAAAATTTCCAAATCCCAGGGCATTTTCAAAAATTATGAGGGAGGCTGGTTTTAATCAAATCCGATTCAAACAGATGACCTTTGGCATTGTCACCCTGTTTGTGGGGGAAAAAAATAAGGTCCTTCTAAACCATGATAAATTTACCTGATTCGCATCCTGGATTTGTAATAAAAACGTAATATTTATTTTTTTATCCAATGATTAATTTTTTATTCCTGGCCTTTCAGGGTTTAATTTGAGCCAGGTTCATTTCTTTTTTGAGATTTAACAGCTCCTTGACAATAATAATTGCTTACTTTATAAGATCTTCTTGCTTAAAAAATTATTATCTTATGAACACTATTAATAGCCATACAAAAATGAAACAAAATTTATTTCAAACAATCGAGGGCAAGCTGTTTTTGTTGGGCAGCTTTATGGCAATAGCTCTTTTTATTATTCTCGGTATCTACGGATTTATAGACTCTCACATATCAAAAATACTGTTTTTTGTATTTTTAACCCATCTTGTGGGAAGCCGCGCAGGTGGAATTGGATTGTGCATCCTCAATGGATTCAGCCCCCTTACGACCATTGTCTTTAATTTTTATGTCGAGATATTGATTGTCTGTTTCACCTATTCAGGATTTGTTTTGAGCACCACCAATCATCTAAAAATAGAATGGATAAAAAAATTCATGAATCAACTGGCTGTAAAAGCCCTTGAGCAAAAAGAAAAAATCAGTTCCTTTGGATGGATCGGTATTTTTACTTTTGTCATGGTCCCTTTGCCGGTTACAGGACCTGTAGTGGGCTCCATAATAGGTTATATGCTCAAAATGGGTGTTTTCAGAAATTTTACGGCCACTGCCCTGGGAACCCTTACAGCCAATATTGCCTGGTGTTATGGCTTTGATTTCCTAGAACAACGATTTCACATGATCCAATATATATTTGGCGCCATTGTAGTTATCGTGCTGATCCCCTATTTAAAACAGATCAAAAAATTCATAACTGAATTCAATAAAAAATAAGGACCTCAGATGAAATAAATTGAGCAGAAATAGCGAAGGATTTTGGTTCATTTACAAAGCGCATTAAAGGTTCAATAGCAGGTCTATCGGGCCTTTGCTGCAACGCGGTAGATGGATCAAAAGGAAAGCTATTTCGTCCAAGTTATAAAATTTGCGGTCCTAATCCACCTGAAACGGATTCTTTATAAAAGAGAATTTTTTTTCTTTTTACGAGTGCTTAACCCAACAATCAACCCAACAATCAGGACACCTGCCCCGCTGAGGAACCATAATTTTTCCTCATTGTTCATATTTTTTTCAAGGGTTTCAATCTGTTTTTTTTGTTCCTGGGACTTTTTGATAAGTCCTTTGTATTCTGCATTCAATTTTAAAAAGTCAGCTGATGCCTGTTCCAGTTTCTTGTATTTTTCCTCAATATCCACAAGGGATTCATTTTCCCGGGTTAATTCAAGATTTTTTTCCTCAGCCTGCTCAAGGTCAACCACAAGACGTTCATTTTCTTTTTGCAATTTATTTACCAGAAGAGTTTTGGGAACCTCTTTCGTCAAAAATCGTGTCAAAACCCACCCGATTCTGTTGTCCTGAGTTTTCACCATTGACCAGTCTCTCTGATATTCAAGGGTATAAAGCTTTGTGCCCGAGGTAAGCATGGCTACAACTTTATGCTCAACACCGGGACCCGTACGCATGGTTATCTTGGTAATACCTGTTACATATATTTCCTGAGCTGATAGAGATCCTGAACAAATCCATCCCAAGACACATATAAAAGCCAGGTATTTCAAAATTTTTCTCATATTCCTTGTATCTCCTTATCTTTTCTTTTATCTGCCCTATCAATTACCATTGCATATTCTCTTTATCAACCCGAAATGCCTTTTTTTTTGCCAATCCCGGGAAAAAAAGACTTTCCAAAACCTAAAAAATATAGGTATATATTTGATGAACTCCGGCAATAATATAAACATCGTTCCAAAACATTTAACCATATAAAAAACAGATTCCATTGTTTCCCTGTCAGTGTATCTTTTTAAAAAAGGAGAAAAACCATGACGGATCAAGACTGGAAAACCCCCTTCTGGCCAAAAAATGTAGCAGCAACATGTACCGATTATAAATTCCCTCTTTTTAAATTCCTTGACGATTCTGCTGAGAACTATCCCGACAATGTATTTACGGTGTTCAACAATGCCACCAGAACCTATGCCCAGGTAAAAGATACCGCAGACAGAATTGCCAACTTTCTTGCCAGCCATGGCATTGGAAAAGGGGACAAGGTGGCCATCTTTCTACCCAATCTGCCCCAGTTCCCGGAAATTTTATTTGGTATTCTCAAGGCAGGCGCTGTGGCTGTCAACTGCAACCCGGTTTACACCCCGGCAGAGCTAAACCTCCAGCTGAAGGATTCAGAATCTAAAATGGTTTTTTGCATGGATCATCCTCTATTTTATCCCAACACGGTAAAAGCTATTAAGGATACCAATGTAAACACAGTGGTTGTCTGCAATATTAAATCCTACCTACCCAGGGTTAAGGCCTTCCTTGGTGGACTTTTGGGGAAAATTCCCCATGCAGATAGACATGAACCAGGCCATATCATGTTTGACGATATGGTGGCCCAATCCCTACCAACTCCACCCCGGGTAACTATTGACCCTGAAAATGACACGGCAGTAATGCTCTACACCGGTGGAACCACCGGTGTACCCAAAGGGGCAGAACTTACCCACACCAATTTCACCTATGATTCCCTGGCAGGTTATGAATTTATCCGTCTGGTCCATGGACCTGGAAAACCCCAGGAAAGATTGTATAAAGGAGGATTTCACACCTATCTTGGGGTATTGCCCTGGTATCACAGTTTTGGTATTACAGTGGCACTGCTTTCTTCTGCCTTGACTGCAAGCCGATTGATCTGCATTCCAGACCCAAGAGCCGGCAACCCTCCATTTACCGAAGTGCTCAAGGCCGTTGAAAAATATAAACCCACCATCATGCCGGCAGTTCCAACGATTTTTGTGGCATTTACCAACCATGCCCTTTTAAATAAATATGACCTTTCCTCCATAATGGGATGTTTCTCAGGAGGCGCCCCCCTGCCCCCGGAAGTCTGCAGACAATTTGAAGAAAAAACAGGATCTGTTATTTTTGAAGGATACGGCCTTACGGAAACAGCACCCGTTGCGACTGTCAACCCCACCAACCGGGAAACCCGTAAAATCGGTTCCATTGGATTTCCCTTGCCAGGTACGGATATAAAAATCATGGATCTTACAGATCCTGCAATTGAAATGCCCCAGGGAAAAGATGGAGAAGTAGCCGTCTGCGGACCCCAGGTTATGAAAGGATATTGGAAGCGACCCGATGCCAATGAAGAGGTATTTATACATATTGACGGAAAACAATATTTTCTCACAGGGGATATTGGAAATATTGATGAAAATGGATACATAACCATCACAGACCGTAAAAAAGACATGATCATTGTTGGAGGATTCAATGTCTATCCCAGGGATGTGGAAGATATCCTTTATACAAACCCTAAGGTGGAACTCACTGCAGTTGTGGGTGTTCCCGATGAAAAGAGCGGTGAAAAAGTCAAGGCCTTCATCAAGCTCAAACAGGGAGAAACTGCTACCATGGAAGAAATCCAGGCATTCTGCAAGGAAAAAATGGCAGGATATAAACGGCCCAGACTCATTGAATTCAGGGATGAAATCCCAGTCTCCAATATCGGCAAGGTTCTGCGCCGGGTGTTACGGGACGAGGAGCTTCAGGGCTGATACCAGACCTGATTAAACTGATATCCCTTGCAAGACCCAGGTAACCGGGAAAAGGTGTGGCAGAGGTCTATCAGAGTGAATTTATACCATATGCATTTATAAAATTTGATGTGTTTAGTGATATGGGTTAAAGCCCGTTTGTTTCCATTGCTATCAGCAATCAATGATAATTGTCTGTTGGAAGTACCAGGGGCTTGGATTCTCAAAGACATACTACACTGAAAATTTGATGAAAAATGCTTGTAAGCAATACAAGTAGTCTTGACTCTTGGATCAGTGATTAATGATTTTGGAAGTACCCAGTTCTTTATGAAATTTTTTCGTCTCTATAGATACCATCATTAAACGCTAATGGGTAAAGAAAAATTATAAATTTTTTTATTAAAAATGAAGTGTTGCTATTCTTGTTATAAAAATTACTCTGGAAGAATGGCCGGATATGACGCCATTGGCTCATATAATTGAATAAAAACTCGAAGCTAAAAAATCCGAACAGACCATATGTGGGGGTGCCAAAATTTTGTCTGGACAGAGTCTTTAAAATGCCAGTGAACGCCTCAAAATACGGTCTCATTCTGAGCGAAATAGACAAAGCGCTCGCCTTTTTTCTATCCCAAAAATCCTTATTTAGAACTGTTTGCTTCATCCAGAACTTTTCGGACTGTTTTTGCTAAATCTGCTTTTACAATGGGTTTGTATGCAAACGCCTTGATACCAACCTCTGCGGTGATTTTTTCTGATATTTTATTGCTGTATCCAGTACACAAAACGACAGAAATATTAGGTCTGATGTTTATCATTTCTGCAGCCATTTTGTCGCCGGTCATGTTTGGCATTGTCATATCTGTAACAACCAAATCAAATGCCTGTGGCTTTGACCTGAATAATTCCAGGGCTTCAACGCTGCTTGTTTTTGTTGTCACTGAATAGCCCAGTTGTTGAAGAACTTTGCTTCCCATTTTGGCAATGGCGGCTTCATCATCTACAAACAGAATATGTTCAGTGCCAAGAGGTAAATCCTCCTCTTTAACCGAAGCAAGTTTTTTCCTTTTTTTCGTATTAGGCAGGTAAATCGAAAAACAGGTTCCTTTACCTATTGTGCTGTCAACTGTGATTTGTCCACCATAGTTTTCAACAATACCATGGACAACGGCCAACCCCATTCCAGTTCCTTCACCCACAGGTTTCGTTGTAAAATAGGGGTCAAAAATGGTGTGAATATGCTGGGTTGGTATACCCATACCTGTGTCAGTAACCTTAATCTCAATGTATTCTCCAAGTTTCAGATTAGGTATCATAGCCATTTTGTCGATCGTTGTATCATTCACGCTGACCTCAAGAATACCACCGTTTTCTTCCATGGCATGAGCCGCATTGGTAAAAAGATTCATAAATACCTGATGAACCTGGGTGGGAGATCCCATGATGAAGGAATCACTATTTATATTTTCATTGATCTGTATGGTTGTTGGAATAGATGATTTAATAAATTTTAACACTTCTTTGGCAATAATACTGACCTGAATGGGTTTGACTGCTTCATCAGATTGATGGGCAAAGGTCAAGATTTGTTTAACAAGATCTTTTGCCCGCATTCCGGCCGTACGAATCTCCTGCAGATCATCCTCAAGCTCAGTGCCTTTTTCAGCTCCACCGAGGGCCAGTTCTGTAAACCCGATAATGGAGGATAGGATATTGTTAAAATCATGGGCAATACCGCCCGCAAGAGTCCCAATGGATTCCATTTTTTGTGCTTGGCGTAACTTTTTCTCTACTTTTTTTCTTTCGGTCAGATCTGTTGTGGAGATCAGAGTTCTCCCAAGTTTTTTTTGTTTTTGATCAATTAGTATTTTAATAAAAATATATCGTGATTCTCCGGATAAGGTTTTAACTTCACCTTCAGACTCAAATTCGAATTTTCCTTCAGACAGTGTGATTAACTCTTCTTTAAATACCTCTAAAGATTTTTCCGTAAAAATTTTATCAAGATTTCCTATTAACTCCTCTTTGTTCTCGGCCTTATGTAAGAGAAGTGTCGCTTGATTGACATCAATAATTTTAATTTTTTGTGCACAGATAGATAATTCTGAAGGATTTTCATTAAAATAAGATTTAAAATCTGTTATCCCATTTTCCCTGAGCTTAGAAAAATATTCATAAATTTCACTAAAATCTTCTTCCCATAACGGTACTGGTGAATCCTGGAACAGGGTTTTATAGCGATCATTGCTATATGCTAAATCGATTTCAGCTATTTTTCGTTTTTTGACATTCATGGCTAAAACAAGAATGAGTATCGATTCGGCGAGTGCAAATAGAAAAAAGCCGACAATATAAATTCTATATTTGTCCCAAACCGTTTGGGTCTTAAATAAAATGATGTTTTCATCAGGGATTCTCTTTTCACTTATTCCAAAGCGTTTCATTTGTCGCCAATCGAACATATCGATACTGGGTCCCAATGATATTGGGTGGACTTTGTCCAGACTTTCGCCATTTAAAATTCGAATAACCATTTTATTGACATTTTTCCCAAGCAAATCAGAGCTACACAAGTGCCCACCAATAATTCCATGCCCTACATAGGTACTCCATAGTCCATAAACAGGTACACTTGAAGATTGTGAAATAGTATTCAATGCATCTCTTGGAACAAATGAGTTACCTGATGCATCTTTAAAAATCAATAAATACAGTACTATTGCTTGGGGAGGTAATTTTCTGACTTTATGTAAAATCTCAACCATTGATAAGCCTCCCAAATAATGAAAATTTATTTGACCGGATAATTGTTGAAATTTTTCTTTTGCCTGTGCCTCCCATGAACGTCCCAAGGCTGATGCTCCTGCGACGACATAAACATCCCGCGTTTCTGGTTGAATTGATAAGGCTGCTTTTAGCGTCTTCAGCAGATCAATGTGGAGATTAACGCCAGTTGCTTTAATTTCCATATTTTTAGAATCCACTTTTTTATCAATTAAAGCGTAAACAATTGGAGTATTATTAAAGGTCGTCTTGCAATATTTCTGGATAAAATCCAATGCAGGAGACATTACAGCAATGACGATATCAGGTTTATTCGTCTTGTATCTGTGATTTATTAAACCTGCCTGCTTCTTGATACTGTTTTCATCCCTGAATCTGGATTGTTCCAAATATTCTGTAAAATATTCCACCTGGGTGTCTTGATTTAATTGAAGATTACGAAAATTTTGATCCAATACTTCATAGGCGGGCATGTGTGGCTGTAATGAATATAAAATTAATATTTTCTTTTTAGTCACTGATGCAGAAGAAGTGGAAGTGAATAAAAAAAGTAAAATAACCAAACTAAGAAGAGATTTCTTCCTATTGATCATTTGACAATACCTCCAGAGATTCTTTTTATATATATTAGCAGCCTATATGGATTCTCAATTTTTTAATGAATTAGTGGGTGCTTTCAATATGGGCAGCATACAATAGATTGTTTTGGAGAGCAAATTATTAATTTTTATCGGGAATTGAATAAAGATCCATTGTACAAAAATTAAAATTTTATCATTAACAATAGATTTATAATGGATATTTTTCAATGCTGTTAATGTAAAAAGTTTTTCCTGCTGCTGTGGTATAGCCTTCTTTAAAGATTCCTCTTGAGCAATTATGGTATGATCGCTCAAGAGTCAAATCCCCCAATTTTCCGAGCGCTTCGTCCGCCAGTCCTGGCTTTTTAACTTTTTCCCAAATACCACATATAGTATAGACAAGCTTTTCAGTTTCAGATTTGAAAGTCAAGTATATGAGGAAATTTAAAACCAAACAACGTCAAACACCAGATATAGGGGAATCTATATTTTATCAAGACTGAGCCCTATGTCTAAAATTAAACAGCCGCCAGGTGTGATTGGATGCTGGGCACTATAACGTGTCGTTTTTTTTTGAAAAGTTCTAACCCCAATATCCTACCAGTTTACAGATCAACGCACTCGTGCATCCACGGACAAAGTGTTTCTGCGATTTCTATTGCACGTGTCTTCTGAATATTGTGACCGCCTTTGTCAAAATGCAGGCGGGGCCCAAGAGGTGCTATTTCAACGGCAGCCTCGCTAATCCGTGGCTCAACAACTCGATCATCTTGAGCCCAGGCGACAAAGGTAGGCTTATTAAGTGATTTAAGCGTTTCACCATGTTGTGCAAAACGGATGTTTGCTGCCCCCTGTAGGGACGTAACTACAGTTTCATCAGAAAAGCCTTTACGTAAACCAGCGAATTCCATAATCAGCCTCGCCATTGCTACCACAAGCCAGCGAGTGGCCCAATGACGAGAAAAAGGAGCAATAAAACGATAGGTCTTTGGAAAGTGCCC
>Ga0307988_1000852_pt1 | contig 19274 bp, 17 predicted proteins | sample EllFjometagen183_FD_203166 | JGI IMG/M metagenome (GOLD analysis project Ga0307988, IMG submission 203166) | Marine microbial communities from Ellis Fjord, Antarctic Ocean - #183 | ecosystem: Environmental > Aquatic > Marine > Unclassified | place: Southern Ocean | collected 2014-10-08 | reverse complement strand
TACAGCAAATCACAAATAACAATAGTCAAATCACAAATAATAATCAAACTTTTAAAAAACAAAAATCTAATAAACACTATAAACAAAGCACATTTTTAAACAAATATATATTTTATAGTATTGTAATACAGATTATTGTATAGTTTTTTGCTTTTGTTGGTTTGAATTTTTTAAGATTGCTTTTTGTAATTTATTTGTGATTTGCATTATTGATTATTGTAATTTAGTTTTATTTGCTACCAACTAAAAACAGCATAGAACTAAAATAATTAAGTTATATATTTGTATCGAAAAATAATATTATGACTTTTGCTGATAGAGTTTTAAAATTTTACGATGGTTTACATGTTGAAGAAAAGTTACCTTCTGATGTAGATGTACTTAATCCATATGGGAGTAATACAGTAAAGGATGTTTGCAGACAGTTTTATCAAAAATATTATAATGATAGTGATGGGAGGATATTAATACTAGGAATAAATCCTGGTAGGTTTGGGGCAGGAATAACAGGAATTCCATTTACCGACCCTAGTGTGCTTGAAAATGAATGCGGTATAGTTAGTAATTTTCCGAAACGCGCTGAAATATCATCCGAATATATTTATAAACTTATTAATTCTACAGGTAGTATTTCAGGTTTTTATAAGCGTTTTTATATTGGTTCAGTTAGCCCCTTGGGTTTTGTTAAAGATGGCAAAAATTATAATTATTATGACTCAAAAGAGTTGATGAAAGCTTTAAAACCATTTATTGTCTCAAATTTAATTAAGCAAATTGGGTTAGGGATTAATTCTAGAAAATGTTATTGTCTGGGTCAGGGTAAAAATTACGAGTATTTGAAGTTCCTGAATCTTGAATTAGAGCTATTTGATGAAATAATTCCACTCCCACATCCAAGGTGGGTTATGCAATATAGACGCAAGCAACTAGATGATATTATTTCGGATGTTGTTGGTAAGCTTATCCGTTAATATTTATACTGGTTATAAATTAGTAGTTTAGAGTTTTTTTCTTGTTAAATATATATATAAATGATCAATATGTTGTACTTTCGTGCTCCAAATTTATTAAAAATAAATATAGTAATATGGCAAAGCTTAGAGGTGCTATAGTTGTTGATGTTGAAGGCTGCAAGGGTTGTGGAGTATGTGTTCCTGCGTGTCCTACAGATGTCATTCTATTAGCAAAAGAAGTTAATGGTAAAGGATACCATTTTGCATATATGGAAAATCCTGAAGTTTGTACCGGTTGCACAAATTGTGCTGTGGTTTGTCCTGATGGGGTTATTACTGTGTATCGTATAAAAGTTGATAAGTAAGCATTCAAAAAAAGAAATTATAATGGGTGAATTAAGACTAATGAAGGGTAACGAGGCAATGGCAGAGGCAGCAATTCGCGCTGGCTGTGATGGTTATTTCGGATACCCCATAACACCTCAATCAGAGGTTATAGAATATCTTATGGCCGAAAATCCTGTTGAACGAACAGGTATGGTCGTGCTACAAGCCGAAAGTGAAGTTGCTTCAATAAACATGATGTATGGTGGTGGCGGAACTGGTAAAAAGGTAATGACATCATCATCGAGCCCTGGTATTAGTTTAATGCAAGAAGGACTTTCATATATGGCTGGAGCCGAAATACCGTGTGTAGTTGCAAATATTGTGCGTGGTGGTCCTGGTCTAGGTGATATTCAACCTGCTCAGTCTGATTATTTTCAGTCGGTAAAAGGTGGCGGACATGGCGATTATCGCTTACCCGTATTAGCACCTGCATCAGTTCAGGAAATGTCGGACTTTGTACCAACCTCTTTCGATTTGGCATTCAAATATCGTACGCCTGTACTTATTGTAAGTGATGGTCTTATAGGTCAGATGATGGAAAAAGTTGAACTTTTTGATCAGATACCTCGTATGTCAACAGAAGAGATAAACGAAAAATACCCTTGGGCAACAAACGGTAAACCAGTTGGCAAAGAGCGTCGTATTCTTACTTCATTGGATTTGGATCCTCATAAACTTGAGAAGCATAACTTTCATCTTCAGGATAAGTATAAAACAATTGAAGCTGACGAAGTACGTTATGAGCTTATTGATTGTGATGATGCTGAGTATATTATCATTGCTTATGGTTCAAGCTCACGTATAAGCCAAAAAGCAATTCAACTTGCACGCGAAGAAGGTATTAAAGTAGGCATCCTTCGTCCTATCACATTATGGCCTTTTCCTAAAAAACCAATTGATGAATTAGTTAAAAAGGGAGTTAAAGGGTTTTTATCTGTTGAGATGAGCGCAGGACAAATGGTTGAGGATATTAGATTAACTGTTAGAGAAAGAACAAAAGTTGAGCATTTTGGACGTTATGGTGGTGTTATTCACTCACCTGAAGAAGTTTTAGAAGCTCTTAAAACTAAAATTATAGGAGGTTAAGTTATGTCGGAAATTAATATACAAGATATTATTAAGCCAGAGAATCAAGTTTATGTAAAAACTAAACTGATGACTGATAAAGCTCTTAGCTATTGTCCTGGTTGTGGTCATGGTACTGCACACAGGCTAATGATGGAGGTTATTGAGGAACTTGGTAAAGAAAATGAAACAATTGGCGTTGCTCCTGTTGGATGTTCGGTACTTGCATACGAATTTATGAATGTTGATATGCAAGAAGCCGCTCATGGTAGAGCTCCTGCTGTTGCTACGGCAATTAAACGACTATGGCCCGATAAAGTAGTTTTTACTTATCAGGGTGATGGCGATTTAGCGGCTATCGGTACTGCCGAAACTATTCATGCATGTAATCGTGGTGAGAATATTGTTATAGTTTTTATCAATAATGGTATTTATGGAATGACAGGTGGTCAGATGGCTCCAACTACATTACCGGGCATGAAAACATCAACATCTCCTTATGGTAGAGACGTGAAGAGTATGGGTAATCCTCTTAAAATGACAGAATTGGTTGCTCAATTGCCTGGTACTTATTATGTAACACGTCAGGCTGTACATACACCTTCTGCTGCTCGTAAAACTAAACGAGCCATTAAAAAAGCTTTCCAAAATCAAATTGATGGTAAACCGGGTTTATCGTTTGTTGAGGTTGTTTCTAACTGTAATTCAGGTTGGAAAATGGAGCCCGTACAGTCAAACATTTGGATGGAAGAAAATATGTTCCCATACTATGAATTGGGTGATATTAAGGTGGATGGTAAATTGACTACCAAGTAATTAACAACTAAATTACACGAAAATGACTGAAGAAATTATTATAGCAGGTTTTGGCGGACAAGGTGTTCTGTCGATGGGAAAAATACTTGCCTACTCAGGTATAATGCAAGATCAGGAAGTAAGCTGGTTTCCTGCATATGGTCCTGAAATGCGTGGTGGTACTGCAAATGTTACTGTTATTATTAGTGACGATAGAATTAGTTCACCTACTCTTACAGCTTACGATACTGCAATTATCCTTAATCAGCAATCGATGGATAAATTTGAAGATGCTGTAAAACCGGGTGGTGTACTTATTTATGATCCAAACGGAATATCAAAACATCCAATTAGAAAGGATATCAAGATATATAAAATTGAAGGAGCAAAGCTTGCTGCTGAGATGGGAAACACAAAAATATTTAATATGGTTGTGTTGGGTGGTTACCTAAAGGTTAAGCCAATAGTTAAGCTTGAAAATGTAATGAAAGGTTTGAAAAAATCTCTTCATGAAAGATATCATAAACTTCTACCTCTTAACGAGGATGCAATAAATATGGGAATTAAGAATATTGTGGAAATATCATAAATATATTTTTCTTAAAAAAAAACTTCATCTGTAAGGGTGGAGTTTTTTTTATACCTAAATTTATTAATTTTGTTTTTTATTTAAAAATTTAACATGAAATTTGCTATGATAAAAAGTTTATTGACAGTAATCTTTGTATTTGCATATTCGTTTGGCATTGCGCAGGAACACCGAATAAGTGGTACAATAACTGGCTTGGAGAACGAAAGTTTGTATTTAATGCAGTTAATGGGCGAAAAACGAATTGTTATTGATACAGCTCAAACTGGTTTAACAGGAGCTTTTATTTTTAATATGCCCGAAAAGCGCGAAGCAGGAATGTATATGATTATTAATGGTCCGGGCAAGGCTATTGAACTTATTTATAATAGCGAAGATATACAGTTTGTAACAAGTGGCTTTGGTAATGACGATGAAATACAGGTAGTTAGCTCTGTGGAAAATCTTATTTATTATGATTACTTAAGTGTTAAGGGTGTTGCTTTGTATAAATTAGATGTTCTAAAAGGATTGCTAAGTAATTACCCCCCGGATGATGATTTTTATTCAGATGCATTAGTTCAGTATTCGTTTTTGCAAAATAAAATAATTACACGTGTTGACGAATTAATAGAAAACAACCCACTTACATTAGCTTCCAGATATTTAAAGACAGATAAGCCAACATTTGCAAATCATATGCTTAGCGATAATGCTCAAAATATGTATTTAAAGCAGCATTATTTTGATGATATTGACTTTAGTGATACTATGTTAATCAGAAGTACTTTTTTAACATCCAAAGTAGTTAGTTATTTGTCATTATTTCAGATGAATGCAAATTCCCAAGCTGAGCTTGAAGATAATATGTTAATGGGAGTTGATACTGTTCTTTACTACGCTGAGGCTAATCAGGAGGTTTATGAATTTTTAATAGACTTTTTAATACATGGTTTTGAATCAATTGGATTTGAAAAAGGACTTGAGCATATTGCAAATGCAAGTACTCTAGATCAATTTTGCGAAAATACTGAGCGTAAACTCAAACTAGAAAACAAGCTTGAACTGATAAAAAAACTTGCCATCGGACAGCCTGCACCTGATTTTACCACCGATGATATTGATGGTAATAAAATTGTTTTAAGCGAGATTGATGCAAATAAAACAATACTCGTTTTTTGGGCAAGTTGGTGTCCACATTGTGATGAAATAATGCCGGTTATTTACTCAAATTACAATAATGGTGAAAATTATGAAGTTATTACTATTTCCATTGATGAATCAGAAGAGGACTTGATGAAAAGCCTTGAAGAAAGTAACTACGGCTGGATTAATATTGCTGAGTTAAATGGCTGGAATGGTGTAATTGTAGAAGAATATGGTATTGTTGCAACACCATCAGTTTTCGTATTGGATAAAAACAAAATAATTATAGGTAAACCTGTCGGTAAAGATAAGATATCTAGTTTCTTGTCTCGATAATTAAGATTACAATCCTGAAGCTAATATATCCACAACGTGTGCTACTTTAATAGGCAGGTTATGCTTTTTTATATAACCATATTGGTGCATTAGGCATGAACTATCAGTTGATACAATATATTCAGCACCTGTATCAAGAGCATTTCGAACTTTTTGCTCTGCCATTGCTGTAGATATTGGTTCGAATTTTACAGAGAAAGTTCCTCCAAACCCACAACATTCATGAGTATCTTTCATTTCTATTAGCTCAAGTCCTTTTACATTACGTAATAATTTGCGTGGCTCATCATTAAGTTTGTACTCACGTAAAGCAGCACATGAGTCGTGGTAGGTTATCTTATGCTCAAAAACAGATCCAAAATCTGTAACCTTAGCAACATTAACTAAAAAATCAGTTATTTCAAATATATTACGTTGCAATGTCTTATACTCATTGTGAAATGCTCCATTAAAAAATAGTTCATCATACCCATTCCTTACATACCCAATACATGATGCTGATGGACCAACTATATACCTTCCATTATCAAAGTCATTAATAAATTTTTCTCCTAAACGTTTTGCTTTGTCCCAAAAACCACTATTAAATGCCATCTGCCCACAGCATGTTTGATTACTATTGTAATGAACTTTAACACCTGCTTTTTCAAGTACCTTCACCATATTAAACCCAGTTTCAGGATATACCTGATCTATAAAACAAGGTATGAATATGTCAACTTCCAATGGATTCATATATGTTATTTTGGTTGGCAAAATTAAGTTTTTTTAGTTCGTTCCAAAACTCAGGATATGATTTCTTTACAACGCATGGACTACATATCTCAATTGTATCATATTTGAGTACTAAAGGAGCTAGGCACATTGCCATCCTGTGGTCGCCATATGTATTGAAAACAAGACTGTTGTGTACTTTTGTTTCGTTTGGATAAAGTATGTAATCACTTTTGTTCTTTTTAAGTGAGGATCCAATCTTTTTGAGCTCTTGAGCAAGAGCGTTAATCCTGTTTGATTCTTTAAAGGCAAGATGTTCAATATTTTTAAAAATGGATTTAATACCTAATGCAGCACACGTCGTCATAACAGCCGGCACAATGTCAGGGCAACCTTCAAAGTCGAAAGAGAAAGTATCAACAGTTATTCCATTTTTGGATATTGTAATACCATCTGCTGTAAAAACTGTTTTGACCCCTAATTTTTCAAAAATACCTACAAGTACACTGTCGCCTTGTAAACTATTTTTTGCTAATCCATTAATCTTTATTTCTGCTTCATCTGCCAAAGCTACGGTTTCGTACCAATATGATGCTGAACTCCAATCGGATTCTATTGTGCATTCATGAAACTGGTATTTTCCATTTAGTATGTGTACACCATCCTCATTAAGTTCAACATGTGCTCCAAATTTTTGCATCAGTTTTTGGGTCATTTCAATATATGGAAGTGAAACAGGATTGCCTTTAAACTTTATTTTTAACCCTTCATAAATATAAGGCGCAATCATCATAATAGCACTAATGAATTGGCTGCTTTTTGATACGTCAACATCAATGCGACCTCCTACAATATTGCTTCCTTTAATAAGTAATGGCAAAAACCCTTCCTTATCTGCGTAAGCTATGTTACCTTTCAGAAGTCTTAATCCGTCAACTAGCCCTTTAATGGGGCGTTCTTTCATCCTTTTGTTACCGGTAACAAGCCAAGTACCTTCTCTATAAATTAAAAATGCAGAAAGAAATCGTGATACAGTTCCTGCATTGTTCGCATCTATTATCATTGGAATTCCTGATTTGCCACAAGTGGATATCATTTTAATATATAACGAAAGTCGTTGAGTATCATCTGATAATGAAATGTTATTAATAAAACATGAGCTACCTGACAGTTCTTTAATTAAGAGAACACGGTTGCTAATGCTTTTTGAGCCGTGTATAACCAACTTACCATAGGCTTTTGCTGATGTTTTAGTTAATTGTACTTTCACTATTTACAGCTTTTGCCATTTATATAATATTTAAGACTTTGAATAATTTGCTCATCAGGAACCTCAATTTCATGTATTGCTTTGCCTAACTTTTTTAGTAGACTAAAGTTTTGTTTATTGCCTCTTACTTTTTTATCCTGCTTCATAAGTTGCATTAAAACTGGAATCTCTTTTTCATCAATATTAAAACGATTAAAATTTTTATCAATCATGCTAACAATCATGTTTAAATGTGTGCATTCAATATTAAATATTGATGATGACAGCCATGCTTCACATATCATTCCAGCAGCAATTGCCAGTCCATGAGTTACAGGTTTTTCTATTTTTAAATAGTAGGATTCAAAAGCATGCCCAATTGTATGCCCAAAGTTCAAATTCTTTCTAATACCCTTTTCGAGTGAATCAAAACGTACAATGTCAATTTTATCTTTGGCAGCTTTGATAATTACTAAGTTCCAATTTATATCATCATCATTAAAATTTCGGTTTTCTAGTTTTTGCCAAAGCTCGCGATCGAGAATAAGTCCGTATTTTAATACTTCGGCAAATCCTGATTGCCACTGATTTTCTTCAAGTGTTTTTAAAAAAATAGGATCAACAATTACGCTTGCCGGATTAACAAATAAACCAACCTGATTTTTGTATCCTTCAAAATCAATGCCTGTTTTTCCACCAATTGCTGCATCTACCATACCAAGTAATGTAGTTGGAAAATTAATGAATTTTAGACCTCTTTTAAATGTTGCGGCAGCCATTCCTCCAATGTCGGTTACTATGCCACCTCCTAGATTAATGATAAGGTCATCACGACCAACATTTAATCTTGTTAACTCTTGCCATATATATACTAATTGACTAATGGATTTATTTTCTTCTCCACTTTTTATTGTTATAACACCATCAATATTTAGTAATGGAAGCTTTTGTTTGAAAACTGGAAGACATAATTGCTCAACATTTTCATCGGTAATAATAATAATTCGTTTATAGTTAATAAACCTGTTTGCTGATTTGATAAGTGCATCATTGCCAATTATATATGATACATATTCCGTATCTAATATTAGTGGAATATTCATTGGTTTCATTTGTTAGTTTAAGCCTTGCCTTTACATACTCTCTTGATGTATGCACATTCAGTGCTTTTATCCGCATTATGCGGATTCTATAAATTTTATTGTTTGAAGTTGGGATTTGAAGTAATTCAACTTTAATATACAACTCCCAACTTGAATTTTTATTTAGTGTCCATAATAAAACTCTATATTTTCAAATGGCTTTAAGAAGGCATCAAGAACAAGGCTTACGAAGTGTTTAGAATCATGAGTTTACTTTTGTAAATGAATGATTCTAAATACAAGTATAACGTAGTTATTGACGTTTTCTTAGAGCCATTATTTAGTAATAATGTCTCTCCCAAAAGGTGTAAGAGCAAGTCCTGCAAGTTTAAAATGCTGTTGAGCCCAAGGAATACCAATTATTGTAATAAAAAACAGAATTCCAAAGGCAATATGTGTAATCATAATCCAAAATCCACCAATAAAAAACCAAAGTACATTCATAAAAGTTGTCAGGCATCCTGACTGTTCTTCGTTTTGAATCACTTCACTACCAAATGGCCATAATGCTAGTATCCCAAGTTTTATTGTTTGTATACCAAAAGGGATTCCAATTATTGTAACAAATAATACAATACTAGCTGCAAAATATTCAAGAGCAATTGCAAAACCACCAAACAATAACCAAATTATATTACCAATAACTTTCATGATTTAAGCTTTTATCATACATTTAAATAAATATTGTCGAGAGCTTTATTTATGTTGTTATAATTAAAGGTAAAGCCCTCATCAGTAAGCTTTTTAGGAATAACCTTAACTCCATTTAATATAAGTTCGTCAGCCATGGAACCTAAAAATAATCTAACTGCAAATGAAGGCTTTGTAATAAACGAAGGTCGATTTAGTGAACTGCCAATTGCTGCGGCAAATTCTTTTTGCTTAATTGGATTTGGGGCAGTAAGGTTGTATGCTCCTGTTGATTTCTCATTTTCAATCAAATACTTAATCGCTCTTGTTTCATCATCAATATGTATCCACGAATTCCACTGATTACCATCACCTAATTTACCACCTAAAAATATTTTAAATGCTGATGCCATTTTGGGTAAGGTTCCTTCATGTTTATCAAGTACAAGCCCAGTTCTAATGTATACTACTCGTGATAATTTTTCGAGTTGATGAAAAGTTTCCTCATGGCTTACGGCCACTTTTGATAAAAACCCTCTTTGTCCATTGGGTGTTTCTTCAGTAACATCAATGGTGTTTCTGCTTAGTCCATATATGCCAATTGAAGAGCCCTGAATAAATACCTCTGGAATATTTGTGGTACCTCGTGCAGCTCGTATAATAATATTGTCAACATCAAGACGACTTTTTCTAATTTTTCCCATCTTTTTTTTGTCCCAACGTTCTCCAACATTTTCTCCAGCAAGGTTAATTACTGCTTTAGCATCTTCAAAAAGAATTGAAATTTTAGTAACATCCCTTGATCTTAACCTTTCAATTTTAATATCTTTACTGAGCTCATTAGTCATTGTTTTAGGTCTGCGTGTAATTACAATAACTTCATAATCATCCTTTAGCTGCTCAATAAGGTGCTTCCCAATAAATCCACTTCCTCCAAAAATAATTACCTTCTTCATATTTAAAAACTACAGTTTTAATTATGCGATAAAAATACTCTTTCTTTTTGAAATAAGAATAAATTAAAGGAGTGCATTAGCCTAAGGTTTATTGATAGAGGATTTTGAATCTGGTGATTTCACCTCTTTCGAATGGCATATGAGTAGTGATGTAGAATGGATTATTACTGATAATGAGCCATTTAATGGTGTGTACTCTTCACAGTCTGGAAATATTGATGATGGTGAGCATATTTTGTTATGGAGTTTTGAAAAAGATGGTTCAGTTTCATCAGGAAGTGATTGCGGTTGGATTGATGATATTATTTTTCCTGCTTCAACAACTGTTATTAGTGTTAATGAGTATATGTCAATTGTTGATTTTAAGATTTTCCCAAATCCAGGGATTGGTCATTATACATTAACTGTTAGTCCTGATTATGAGGTAATTGATGTTATTGTATATAACCCCATGGGTAAAGTTGTAGCCAAACCTGTTGCTGATTTTATAAATGGACAAACTAATGTTGATTTAAGTAGTTTAAAATCTGGAATTTATTTTATTGAGATTAATTCAGGAGCAAAAAAAATGATTAATAAAGTTATCCAGAGGTAATACCAATTGTAATTTGGGATTATAGTTGGTATATTATCAATTTGATACCAAAAGCACTTAATATACTATTCTCGGTTCTATGTCGATTAAGGTGGGTAATGTTATAGGAAATTACAAATCACAAAAATCAAACCTCAAAAAACCAAACATACACTATAAACAATATAGATCCCTATTCTTATTAATAATTAAAAGTTCCGTATTCTGAAATAATGGTGAGTTTTTTTGAATTTGAAGCCTCAACTCTACCAATAATTTGAGCATCAATATTGTACGATTTTGAAATTTTAATAATATCCTCACTTATTGATTGAGGTACATATAATTCCATGCGATGTCCCATATTAAATACTTTATACATTTCTTCCCAATTTGTACCCGATTGCTTTTGGATTAACTCAAATAGGGGAGGTGTAGGAAACATATTGTCTTTAATAATATGAAGATTATCAATAAAGTGTAGCACCTTAGTTTGAGCACCACCACTACAATGAACCATTCCGTTTATTTTATTTCGGTGTTGTTCTAATATTGATTTAATAACAGGGGCATAAGTACGCGTAGGTGATAGTACTAGTTTTCCAACATCCACACCTTCAACAGCACTTGCTTGAGTTAATGACATACTACCAGAGTAAACTAAATCTTCAGGAACTTGTGGATCAAAACTTTCAGGGTATTTTGTGGCAAGACTTTTTTCGAATACGTCATGACGTGCTGATGTGAGGCCGTTACTGCCCATACCACTATTATATTCATTTTCATAGGTTGCTTGCCCACTTGATGAAAGCCCAACAATCACATCTCCCGATTGAATATTGTTTTCAATAACATCACTGCGTTTTATACGCGCAGTTACAGTAGAATCGACAATTATTGTACGAACAAGGTCACCAACATCAGCAGTTTCGCCTCCAGTTAAAAAGATGTTAACTCCAATGCTACGCATATTCTCAAGAAATTCTTCAGTGCCATTTATTATTTCAGCGATAACACTACCAGGGATAAGGTTTTTATTACGCCCAATTGTGGAAGAAATTAGAATATCATCAGTTATGCCAACACATAGCATATCGTCAAGGTTCATAACTATTGCATCCTGTGCAATTCCTTTCCAAACACTTAAGTCTCCTGTTTCTTTCCAGTACATGTATGCAAGTGACGATTTTGTGCCTGCTCCATCTGCATGCATTACGTTACAATATTCATCATCTCCGCTAATAATATCAGGAATTATCTTGCAAAATGCATTTGGAAAAATGCCTTTATCCAGATTTTTGATGGCTGCATGAACATCTTCCTTTGAGGACGAAACTCCTCTCTGCATATAGCGTGATTGATTTGGATCTGCTGTCATTTTTATCGCTAATATTATTAGGTTTATTTCTAGAAAATATACTTAATTCAAATTATACTCAACCAAAATCAATATGTTTACACCAGTCCTTAGTCACTAGTCACCACTAACTATTCAATGGTAAGCTTATGTGTTTTTGTATTGTACGAATATTTCCCAAATTGCTTCATAAGGCGATCGCCGAATACAAGTCCATAATTTAACTTATGATTTACTTTAATTTTAATATTTTCTACTTTCTGATTAGCAATATTAATTTCTTTAATAACTATTATTGCTCTATCAGCTATAGTGTTGTTGGCAAGAATTTTTTCAGGATCACCATCAAAATCATCTTTACTTATGGCTCCCCATTTAAGAAGATTCATTGCCTGCTCCAACGAAATCATCGCATCCGCACCTTTATCGAAAGCAAATTCTTCATTATATCCATTAATAATACAAGTAGATACATAAGTGCCTGACCTAGGAGCTTCTGTAAATATTACAGCATTATCTTCGGGGTTTATAGCAATATTAATAGTTGCAAGATCCATATTAGTTGAAATTGGCACATAATCTTTACGTAATATTCTAAATTCGGTACGTCTGTTCAACTGGTGAGCTACTTCTTTTTCTCTATTACTGGATAGTGATTCTATGTAAATTTCATCAAATGTAGTTCCTTCTGTAAATGGAAATCCATCACGAATAATATCTTTTTTGAGTTTTAGAGGTACACGTTCTCCATAACCTTTTGCCACCAATCTGCCAGGTTCAATACCTCTAATTATAAGGTAATCAACTACAGATTGAGCCCTTTTTTGTGAGAGAATATCATTTTTCTCATCACTGTCGCGCATATCAGTATGAGCAGCAAGTTCCACAACAATATTTGGGTTGTCGCGTAGAGTTTGAATTAAATCTTGTAGCGAATCTTGATATTGAGGTTTTAAATCCCACTTTGCAAGGTCATAAAGTATTTCAGGAAGGGCAATTGGTTCCGAAGGAAGAGGAATCATACTAAAGTCTTTAATAAAATCCTTACTAAACTCAACACCAATTGTTGTAAAAGTCCCTTTTTGATTAAAATAGTTTTCTTTAGCAACAAGTACTTCATACATCGTACTTGGTTCGAGTTGACTTTCTCCAAAGCTGTAGTAGCCTTCGTCATTAGTACGAGTGGTTACCGAAAGCCCTGTTGAACCAACTAATTGAACACTAGCGTTGGCCATATACATAAGTGTGCGATCGTCCTTAATTGTACCGCTTAAAGTGAAGATGAGAGGTGGTTCTATGAAGTGCCAAATATCTTCTTTACCTCGTGTGCCTTTTCTATTAGAACTGAAAAATCCGTATTCGTCTGTTGGATGAAATACAATTCCAAAATCGTCATATGAGGAATTCATAGGATATTTTAAATTGCGAGGTTTACCCCAATTTCCTACTGTATCAATGGTTGAAACAAAAATATCAAGTCCTCCCATACCACCATGTCCATCAGATGCAAAAAATAAAGTTGTATCATTTCTTAAAAATGGAAACATTTCGTCACCGGGAGTATTTATTAATTCTCCTAGGTTCATTGGTCTTCCAAATCCTTCAGTTTTTGAATCTCTGTAGGCTACCCAAATATCTTTTCCACCCATGCCATTACGCCTATTTGATGCAAAATAAATTACAAGTTCACCTTCACTGATTGTGGGCTGTCCTATGGTCGACATTGTGTCAATACTTGCAATTTCAACCATTTCTGGTTCACCCCAATTACGACCTGTACGTCTGGATTTATATATTTGGCAACCAGATTCTTTTTGTTGATCGTTGGGGCACTTTGTAAAGTATATTGTGCTAAATTTTGAATTGAATGTAGCAGTACCTTCATTGGCATTTGTGTTTAATACCTCAGTGTTATCAAAGAGTACAGGTTCTGACCAATCACCTTTCCTGTCAATTTTTGCAATAAAAAGATCACTAAAATTTTGTGCAGTCCAATTATCCATTTCTTTACCGGTTGCACCTTCACGCGTAGACGTAAATACAATTTCATTATAATTATCAGTTGTGTAACTAGGTGAATAGTCGGCTTCACGTGAGTTAACTTTTTTTACATTAGTAACCTCGTACTTTGATGGGTTTTCAATCCACTCTTTCACAAGAGTAGCTGTTTCTGCACCCCTTCTTCCTCTTTGATCTTCAGGAACTCGCTCAGCATAAGTGTTATACTGTTCAATTGCTTCAATATAATTGCCTGTAATTTTTAGCATATCGGCATAATGTAAACGTATCTCAGGGTTACGTTTGTCCCATTCATTTCTAATTAGTCGCTTATAGGATGCTGCTGCTCTTTTGTAATTACTGGTAAATCTATAGCATTCAGCTAATTGGGCTGTGATTCTATTTTTTTCTTCTTTATTTTTTTTAACCTTAGTGTATGCTTTTTTATATTTATCAATGGCTAATGAATATTGCTGTTTTGAGAATGCTTCATCAGCACCTTTTGCTGGATTTCGCTGGGCATTTAAAAAAGAGGGTATTGTAATAAAAATAACAAGTAGTAGTATACCAGAAAATAACTTATTCATATGGGTATTTTTGTGTTGATATTTCATTAACGCTATTGTGGTTAATTTATTGAACTTTATTTTTAGTTTCTTTAATTGAATTGTCAGTTTTTGTTTCCAATGAGGCTTTGTACTCTTCTAACCTTTTATCTCTGTCAATTCGATCAGCCTCACGATTAATCTCTGTTTTAATATCCTCAGAAGCACGTTTTATTTCATTGATGAATTTTCCAATATTTCGTGCCATTTCTGGGATTTTTGCCGGACCAAAAACAAGAAGCACTGCCAGGACTACCAGCATTATTTCTCCTGCTCCAAAATCAAAAAAAAGTAATTTCAAATCTATAGTTTTATTTATGTGCGCGAAATTAAGAAAAAATGCCTATTCCTTGTAAATTATAGCTAAAGATCATGAAATTGAAAGTATTATTTAGACGCACTATAAATTTGGGTATATATTTAGATATTTATATGATTAGCATATGTAATACCAATTTGTTTGTATATTTTTGCGCGCTTATTAATCAAAATATACGAAGAGATGTTTATACTAATGGTAGTAGTGTTTGTTTTGGGGTACACAGCAATAGCCCTTGAGCATCCTTTAAAAGTTGACAAAGCAGCCTCGGCACTTATACTTGGTATGAGTATGTGGGTTATTTTTGTGTTTGGCCGTACCGATATATTAAATATGGTAAATGAAGGTGGTCAGTTTGTAAGTCAGTCGTGGCGCGAATATGTGCTAGCAGCTGGAATTCAAAATCCCACATCAAGCGATATGCTTAATTTCATAACCCATCATGATGTAATGCATCATTTGGCTGAAATATCAACAATATTATTCTTCCTGTTGGGAGCAATGACAATTGTTGAAACAGTAGATCAACATCAGGGTTTTAAAATTATTACTGATAAAATTAAAACAACCAACAAAGTAAAATTGTTATGGATTCTTAGTTTCTTAACATTTTTTATGTCAGCTGCTCTTGATAACTTAACCACTACAATTGTTCTTATAGCATTGTTGCGTAAGCTAATTGCCGATAAGAAAGATCGTTGGTTTTTTGCTTCAATGGTTGTACTTGCCGCTAATGCCGGTGGTGCATGGTCGCCAATTGGTGATGTAACAACAATTATGCTTTGGATTGGAGGACAGGTTACTTCTTTAAATATTATTTTAATGGTAATACTACCGAGTTTGGTAACCATGATTGTACCTGTTGCAATTATGTCATTTTTGATGAAAGGTGACATTGAACGACCTGTTCTTGCCGAAGGTGATACCAAAGAGTTTACCACTTCGTTTGAGCGTAATTTATTGTTTTTCATGGGTGTAGGTGGTTTGTTGTTCGTGCCAATATTTAAAACTGTAACACATTTGCCTCCATATATGGGAATGCTATTAAGTTTGGGAGTTATTTGGGTTACAACAGAAATTTTGCATAAAGATAAATCTCATGAAGATCGTCGTACATTAACTGTAATTGGAGTATTACGTAAAGTTGATGTTCCAACTATTTTCTTTTTCTTGGGAATATTATCTGCTGTAGCCGCAATGCAATCTGCAGGGCAGCTTGGTTTAGCCGCTAGTTGGTTAGATACTAATGTTGGCGATATTTACGTAATTAACCTAATTATTGGCGTGCTTTCATCAATTGTTGATAATGTACCTCTTGTGGCTGGTGCCATGGGAATGTACGAAATTGCTCAAGTAGGTGCCACAGGTTACGATGCATATTTTGTAGTTGATGGTATTTTCTGGGAATTCCTTGCATTTTGTGCCGGAACAGGTGGAAGTATCCTAATTATTGGATCAGCTGCCGGTGTTGCTGCCATGGGAATGGAAAAAATCGACTTTATCTGGTATATGAAAAAGATAAGTTTATTAGCGTTAGTAGGATATTTAGCAGGTGCTGCAGTTTATTGGGCACAAATTCAAATACTACACTAATAGTTTTAAATTAATAAAACTAGCCCCGGTTGGAAACTTCCGGGGTTTTTTTGTTATTATTTTTTGGGCGGACGAACGTGCATTCCGTTTGTAGTTGTTTCATACCAATTGTGGTTTTGTAAGTTGTGCGGGTGCTTCCTCACGTCAGCATCCACCAATTAACAAAACCATCATTGGCATATCTCCAAGCTACCACTGCAATTACTGCCGCAGTTCTGCTAATCTTATCCTTCCGGCTGATGCTGAGGGCGCAATAAATCATTAATTGTTTTTACAGGATTAAATGTAATTATTGGAGTTTCAACAAAAATGGTAATCCAATCTGCCATGGCGCCATTCCATAATCCTGGTAGCTCTTGTGCTTTAAGCATTTTGTCTCCTTGCGATTTTTCTGAAATAAAACCTGTATTTGGGTCAACAAAATCCTTGAGATTAAAATTATTACCCTTAAAGTTTTTTATTCCACAAACTAAATCAACGGGATTAAAGTGAGTTGCATTTGCAATTATTTCTTTTTGAATACTATCACTCAAATCCATTTGAGATGACTCTACAATTTGGAGCGATTCATTGTCGTCCTTATCTATAACCCAAAACGGACCACCACCAGGTTCGCCTTCATTTTTAACCATTCCGCATATACGGATTGGTCGGTTAAGTTTATTGAATAAAAAGTCGATACGCTCCATTTTGTCGTAGCCTTCGTATGCATCTGGAATAAAAATTTTAAGCTCATCTTTGGCAAATTTATGGATGTTATTTAGCTCTTTATCAGATATGTTGCCACTATCTAACAAATCAAGATAATTAAAAGTAGCATCTTGTAATTTAAACAATAAACCTCCAATTACTTTTTTATATAAATAGGTTGTGTTCCGTAATCTGTCAGGCACAATATTATCAATGTTTTTAACAAAAACGATTTCACCACCTAAATCATTTAAATTCTCAATTAAAGCGCCGTGTCCACCTGGTCTAAAAAGTAAACTTCCATCATCATTTCTGAATGGAACATTATCTGGAGTTACAGCAATAATATCAGTGTAAGGTTTTTGCTGCGAAAAGTTTACATCAAATTTTACATTGTACTTCTTCTCAAATTTATCCTTTTTGCTGTTTACGGCATCTTCAAATTTGCTTTGATGTTCAGGTGAAACAGTAAGGTGAACCCTTGATATTTCATTATTGTCGGTTGAATAATGAGCTCCTTCAACAAGATGTTCTTCCACAGCTAGTCTTGGCTCATCTTCGTAAGCATGAAAAAGCAGTAACCCCTTTGGCTTAATAGCATAATTCATGCCTTTTTCAGTGATGAAATAATCGAGTATGGGGTTAAAGTCGTAACTGTCGATTAGCTCACTAATTACAAGCCCATCCATAGCCATTAGTTCTTTTAGTTCATTGTAAAAAGCAAATTTATCAATCCTGTTAAAGAAATCAAAAATAGAATTATCCCCTGTGTCAAGATGGTAATTTTTAATATCTTCAGCAGTTCTATTGTACGATTGCCTAAACTCAAAAAGCTTTTTAAACATACGGCTAGCTGCGCCTGATGCTGGCACAAACTTTAATATTTCGTAATCTTTATAATTGTCATCAAAATACTTTGCTAATGTAGTAGCTTCGTTCTCACCATAAGTAACTAGTCCATTATAAGGAGTGGCTGCAGCCGATAGATTAATGTATGGAAACCCGGATTTAAAATTATTTATTTGTTTTTCAATTTTTTCAGGAGTTAACTCTTTACCTTTTATTTGTTGCAAATCTTTATCTGTAAACATATAGCTTATATTTTTGGCATAAAATTAATAATTTAAATTTATAAATTGATAGGATTGTAAAAAATAATTATTATTGATTTTGTTTGTTTTTAGACTGGACTCATTGATATTACCCCAAATTTAACTACTTTTGCACTTCTTAAAATTGCCCAGGTGGCGGAAATGGTAGACGCGCATGGTTGAGGGCCATGTCTTCGCAAGGGGGTGCAAGTTCGATTCTTGTTCTGGGCACAATTATATACTGATAATTAATAATTTACTCTAAGTGGCTGATTACTTATCTTAACAAAGAGCCGTTTTTCTGCATAACACTTAGCCAAAATATAATAAAACACGATCTAACTGGGCTTGCATTGTTCTTAAGAAGCACAGGTTTTATTTCTCATTATTGCAATTAGTTTTTTTTGAAAAATACTGCTGATTATAAGAGCCTTATTATGGGGCTATAAAAAGCATTAATTGAAACCAACCACAAATGAAGATACTTTTAAATTGTTTACCTCCTGTAGATATACATAGCCCTTCTATTTCGCTATCTATACTTAAGAAGTTTATGGTGAATCATGGTTTTGAAACAAAAATTAAATATTGGAATTTTTCCTTGTCTTTAATGTCGGAGTATTTTGAGAGCGAAGATACCGAAATTAGACTCCTTCCCTTTCTTTCTATACTCAACGACCGAGCAAAAAACACCAAAGGCAACAATAGAATTATTTCCTTGCTACAGAAATTACAAGCATCTTTTAAAATCAATCATCCAAATTATTATTCAGAATTATTAGAGGATAAAAAGGAGGATATTTTTAGAGTTATACAGCAGGAGATAAAGGAAATAGATTTTAACAAAGTTTCACTATTTGGTATTAGTGCAAAATATAACCAGTGGATTCCTGCAATAATTTTGGCTGATGAAATAAAAAAAGTGGCTCCCAATGTAAAAATTATTGTGGGTGGCTTTGGTAGCGATAAAGCAGCACTTGAAGCCATGAAAATTTGTCCCTATTTTGACTTTGTAAACTGGGGTGAAGGCGAATATCCATTATTAGAAATATCGGAGCAGATAAAAAGCGAAACCCCTGACTTTTCAATAGTTCCCAGATTAATGT
>Ga0307988_1000851_pt1 | contig 19316 bp, 15 predicted proteins | sample EllFjometagen183_FD_203166 | JGI IMG/M metagenome (GOLD analysis project Ga0307988, IMG submission 203166) | Marine microbial communities from Ellis Fjord, Antarctic Ocean - #183 | ecosystem: Environmental > Aquatic > Marine > Unclassified | place: Southern Ocean | collected 2014-10-08 | reverse complement strand
GTGAAATCAGGGATGTCGAAGTGTATAGTGGGCCAGTAAAGTATGGACAAAGTACCTTTCTCCATTCGATAGTACATGATATCACCGAGCGCAAGCAGACGGAAGAGGCGTTACAAGCATCGCATGAGCGTCTTTTTGCTGTATTGAACAGTATCGATGCAAATATCTATGTAGCTGACATGGAATCATACGAAATCCTCTTTATGAATCAAAACATGATAACTACCTATGGCAGGGATATGACTGGTGAAATATGCTGGGAAAATTTTAGAAACGAATCCGAGCCCTGCAAACATTGTACTAATGATCAATTAATAGATGAAAATGGAAAACCTGTAGGGTTGTGCACCTGGCAAAATCAAAATCCCATTACGGGCAAATGGTACATAAACAACGACCGTGCCATAGAATGGTCGGACGGACGTGTGGTAAGGCTTGAAATATCAACGGATATTACCAGTTTTAAACAAATGGAAGCCCAACTCCAACAAGTCCTGAAAATGGAATCCATCGGCACGCTTACAGGAGGTATCGCCCATGATTTTAATAATATCATGGCTATTATTGTTGGTAACACAGAGCTTGCTTTAGAGGATGTTCCAGAATCGAACCGGGCTCATGCTAATCTTAAAGAAATCGAGAAAGCCAGTCTCAGGGCAAAAAATATTGTCAAGCAGCTTTTAAGTTTCAGTCGTAAGAGTGACCAGAAACTGCAACCCATTCAAATTGCTTCAGTCATTAAAGATGCACTCAAGTTTTTGCGATCAACGATCCCAACCACCATAAATATTCACCGGGATATTCAAACCACAGAAGAAATGATCCTTGCTGACCCAACCCAGATCAACCAGATCATAATGAATCTGAGCATCAATGCTTCCCACGCCATGGAACAAACCGGTGGAGACCTGACTGTCACTGTTGCAAAGGTAATTTTGGATAATAATTCAACCAAAGCCTATCCTGAATTGAGAAGCGGCGATCATGTCAAGATAATGGTAAGCGATACAGGCCCTGGCATAGATCCTAAAATCATTAATCAAATTTTTGACCCTTATTTTACCACCAAGGAAGTCGGCAAAGGTTCCGGTATGGGCTTGGCCGTTGTGCACGGCATTGTCAAAAATTATAATGGAGTGATTAGTGTTGACAGCAGCCAGGGCAAAGGCACTAAATTCATCATACTTTTTCCTTTGGCTACAGAAAAACCAATGGTTGAAGCTAAGACACTTCAGGATATTCCCAGGGGAAATGAAACCATATTATTTGTGGATGATGAAATATCCATTGTAACAATGGTGAAAAGGATGTTTGAGCGCCTGGGATACAACGTTGAAACCGCCACGACACCGCAAGATGCTTTAGAACGATTCAGCTTAAATCCTGATCATTTCGATCTTGTCATAACGGACATGACCATGCCACAGATGACGGGTGTTAAATTATCTGAAAAATTGATGGACATTCGCCCTGATATTCCCATCATCATATGCACCGGTCACAGTGCCCTTGTAGATGAAGAAAGGGCAAAAAAATTGGGGTTGGCAGCCTATGTCATGAAACCAATAGACATGCAGGAAACAGCACAGACTATTCGAAAGGTATTAGATAAATAACACACTGTTTTTTGGAACTTTTGGAACAGGAACAATCCCATATCTTGTGGTTGGGTTGAATATTATTTTGTCACTTTGCATTAAATTATATAGACCAAGACCATTGTAATAAGCCATTCTTTCAAATTCAACTATTTAATATAACAAATTTATAGTTGCAGGTTTTCGGCTGGAAACCAACCCAGAACTCATATGTCGAAGGAATTAATCAAACCGTTAGCAATGAGATTCTTGATTTTTATGTATTTAACAGTTTAAAAGACGTACGTGAGATAACCAGTGATTGGATAAAAGAATATTAATACGAACGCCCGCATGAGTCACTCAGCAACCTTAAACCTGCTGAGTATCTCATGTTATATTCGCCTGAAGTTTTTACTTTTGTTTTGAACTAAAAAGGGAAGGGCTACACTGTTTTATTGGTAAACTATGCTCGTTGAAAAATGTTGTTTCCCATTTTCTTGATTACTATCATTTCTTTATAGAATACTGAATACAATTTTATCGATGATTTCTTTTAGCTTGGGAATCTCATAACTTTTCCCATAAAGACCGTATGTAATAGAGTCATTGGCATGTCCAACGATTTGCTGAATATAATTCTCGGGCAATTCCAAATGTTTGGCTTTGGTAACAAACGTGTGCCGGAATGAATGGAAGCTGAGTTTTTTGTCAGCGGTTTTTATACTCTGTTTTTTAAGATAGGTTCCAAACCATTTTGATATGGAATGTCCAAATTTTCCTTGGAGGGGTTTTAAATCGGGAAACAGGGTTTTGCGTCCAGCGGCTTTGGTTTGATTAAAATAGTCAATAAAACCATCGTTGATAAGTTGATCATGGATAGGTACAAGTCGTCTTGAGCTTTTTGTTTTTAATGTTTTGTTGTCATTGTCATTGATGTCAATAATCCAAATTTCATCTTTCTGCCTGATGTCATCAATATGTAATTGACTGATTTCCTCTAATCTTGCACCCGTGAATAGTCCAAGATAAGGAATCCACCATCTATGGATTTGTTTGATTTTTTGTTTATATGATATAAGGCCTTCGAATACTGCTTTTAATTCGGCATCTAAAAAGGGGTCTTTTTGTTCGTCGAGTTTTTCTGTTATTTTTGCTTTCATGCCACTGGCATAATTATGTGTCATGTATTCCCGTTTTATCGCCCAGACAAAGAAAATAGAGACACTTTGCATGGTATTATTAACGGTGGTCAGGCTCATGCATTTTTCAGGCGGTAGATCCATATCTATAAGTTCAGTAATCGTTTTATTTCTGTATTCTTTGACCTTGCTTCTGTTAGCAGGTAACTTTTTAAGATTGTCGAAAAAATCTCTTGTTTTATCGAAGTCTATATCCGACAAATTGCAATCATTGACCACCTCTATGAACACTCCAAGACGGTTGGTGTATTCTGTGATTGTTTTTTTTGCCCATTTGTTATCTGCTGTGTTTTCGTGGATGTATTGCTCTACAAACTTTGAAATGGGCTTGGAATCAGGCTTTTTGATAGTTTTGGTGGTGGCGTATGAAGATAGTATGGATAGCTCTGTGCTGGTGCCATAATTGCCGTATATGCGTTCTTTTTCGATCTTAACCAGGGCTTGGTATAGCTTTAAAAGCTCTCTTCTGGCATATGCATATAATGGATCATCAGGGGGGATGTCTGTGAGTCCTGTCTGTTTGATAAACTCTCCAACATTTATCTTAACTTCTCCTTTGTGGCCCAAGAGCTGTTTTTGTACATCAGCGCCAAATTTCTCTAAGTTTACCTCAGTTGCCCACAGCTTCTTTTTATTCGTTGGTCCTTCGGCCCTGATTTGTTCATGTTTTTCAAGTAAATTATTCAGGTATTTGCCAAGTGCTGATTTTATTTCTTGTTTTGTTGTGGCCACTGTAATTCCTTCATCAATTTTGATTAGGTATTGCTTCGTTTCATTAGCCAGTAGGGCAGCAAAAGTTCGAGCGACTCTCAATGCTCCCGTTTTAAGGCTCATTCTAATTTCACCAGTGAAGAAGCTACAATATTTTTTGGGAAAAACAAAGCGGAAATGGTAAATGGTTCCGACTCGCAAAAGATAGCTGGGTGACTTGCTGATGTGTTCCATAAAAAAACCCCTGTTTCTGATGCGTTTGTACAAGTATTTTGTACAAAATTAGAAACAAGGGTTTCGATTATGTTAAAAGCCTTGTATATCAAGGCTCTTTATTAACTGGTAGCGACGCAGGGAATCGAACCCCGGACACTGCGGATATGAGCCGCATGCTCTAACCATCTGAGCTACGTCGCCGAAAAACCCAAAATGAATATCATAGAACTGCTATAAACGTCAATATTTAATTTATGGATTTGTCAAAGCCGGCAATTTTAATTGTAAAATTATGTAATTTTTCTGGAAGGTCGGAAAATACAACCATAAAAGGAACACTGGCGCCGGGTGCTATATTGACATTGATTTTATGAGCTCCTTCTTTCAGGGTAAGAAGGGTGTTGATGTCTGAAATATTCCCGGTTTTGAGCATTTCTTCTGTTATGATATTTCCACAAAATGCATTTTTTGTTTTTGCTTCCTCTTTATCTTTGGTGATCAATGCCCCACGAATTTCAATATGACTGTAGGCAATATTTGATGGATTTTCCACCCGTCCTGTAATGACAAACAAGGTGCCGGAAGTGGAATTGGTAACAAAACGACCGTTCACACTTTTTTGATTGGGGATGGGCTTGGCTTCTGATAATACGGGCATGGGTTTATTAATAAATTGATCAACAACAGGTAGTTTATAGCCGGTCATGACACTTGCAATATAGACTCCGATGGCCAAAAGGAAGATCAACAACAGTATTATAAGAGGGAGTCTGAAAAAAGATTTCTTTTTTCCTTTTATGGGTTTTGGCTTTGGAGTTACAATGGGTTTTGGCTTTGAACTAGCAGCAGGCCGTGGCTTTACGATGACCTTTCTTTCTTTTTTAGGGGGTGAATCAATTTCTTTTACTTCTTTTTCTGGCAGATCCTCTTGTTTTTCATTCTTCTTTTCTAAATTGTCATCATCTTCTGGAAATTTTTTTTCAGGCAACAGAAAAGATTCTGCTTTGTCGGTTTCTTTGGGGTCAGGCGAAATAATGGGTTCTATATTTTCAATTTCATCTTTTTCATCCGCTAAAGACAATTGATCTTCCAAAAGCTCTGGTTCTTCTAAAATTTCCGGTTCTTCAAAAGAAATTTTCTCATCTTTAAGGGGCTCAAAATTATTATCAGCGTCTTCAAACTCCAGATTATCTTCTAAAGCTTCATTGTCTTGAGGCAGGATTTTTTCATCCATTTCAAATGGTTCTTCTTCAAAGGAAAAATCATCATCAATTTCAAGGCCGGTTTCATCAAGTTCAAGATCAGTTGCTTCAAGTTCAAGATCAGTTTCATCAAATTTAAGATCCGTTGCTTCAAGTTCAAGATCAGTTTCATCAAGTTCGAGATCAGTTTCGTTTATATCCAGATAGGGATTTTCTATTTCAATATCAGAATCTTTAGAAGATACCTCAAGGTCTTCCATTTCAATGTCTGAATCTTTTCCAAAAAGGTCATCATCATCCAGATCGGATTCAAAATCGAATTCAGATGATCCTACAAGTCCTTGATCAGAATACATTGCAACAGGCTTCTCAGGTTCGGGTATCTCAGGTTCGGGCTGCCAGGGGGGCGGCTCCGGGGACAGAGGATATGCAGTTACAATATGCTTGCACACAGCGCATCGGCATTTTGTGCCGCCTTCTTTGACAAGAGAATCGTCAAGGGTGAAGTGTGTTGAACATTTAGTACAAATGATAATCATTGGATTCTCCTTATCCCTATAGTTTCAGGTCGTAGACGGCAGGAAGGTTTCTGTATTTTTTATTATAATCCAGTCCAAACCCGGCAATAAATCCTTTATCAAGTGAAAAACATGAATAAGCGACATCAATTTTTACCGCAAGTTACTCATGTTTGTCAATCAAACTGCAAATTTTTATGGACCTGGTGTTTAATAATGTTATGTACTCAATTATTTAGTGTTTGAACGAAAACTCACTCATCTGCTTCGTTGCTGCAAAATTTTGAAATCCTCATGTACTACAGTACACTCCGGTTTCAAAATTTCTTGCGCCTTGCATATGAGCAATTTTTCATCCAAACACGGGTTTCCGGTCAAGCACTATTTATATTGTATCTCCTGTTCTTTTATTAAGGGGATAGAGTAGAGCATGGTATGATTTATAGTCCTGTTTTTTCCAATTGTTGAATAAGTTCTTTTTGTTTTTCTGTCAGTTTTTTTGGCATGGTTATATTAATCACAACAAAGAGATCTCCGCAACCATTTCCTTTCATTTGGGGTATCCCGTGCCCTGGTATCCTCATTTTTGCCCTGGGATTTGTTCCTGCAGGAACCTTCAGATTTATGGTCTTTCCATCCGGAGTCAGAATCTCCAGGGTATCTCCGAGCAAGGCCTGGGTGAGCAAAATTTGTTTTGAGAGCAAAACATCATTGCCTTCAATGGTATATTCCTTTGATGGGATAAGAATAGATTTAATGTAGAGATTGCCGGGTGGACCCTGGTTGGGACTCAAATTCCCTTTTCCGGCAAGCCTGATTTTTTTGCTCTGAGTAAGTCCTTTAGGAATTTTTACTTCTATTGCCTTTGCAGTACCGCCCTGATTGATGGTGATAGTTTTTTTTGTACCATGAATGATTTCATGGAGGGTTAAAGGCAACTCATATTCAATATCCTTGCCTTTCATTGGCGGCTGTTTTTGTTGTCCAAAACCTTGGCCTCCCATATTGTTGAAAAACGAATTGCCGCCCATGCCTGAAGAGCCCCCGCGTTGTCCGCTCCTTCTCTGGGACGAGGAGAATCCCCCCCCCCGGGAGCCGCCAAACCCGAATTCTTTTAAAATATCACCCATATCAAAATTTCTGAAAATATCTTCCTGGGAGAATCGCTGTCCAAAATCGGCTGATCCATAGGTGTCATACTGGTTTCTTTTTTCAGGATTACTCAAAACAGCATAGGCCTCGCTGATTTTTTTAAATTTTTCTTCCAGGGGTTTATCCCCTTTTGTTTTGTCAGGATGGTATTTCAAAGCAAGTTTTCGATATGCTTTCTTGATTTGGGACGCATCTGTTTTTTTATCAATTCCTAGAATTTTGTAATAATCTTCGGCCATATGTAAATCCTTGTATATTTTAATTATTTTAATTACTTATGAATAAATATAGTAAGTTTTAATCACATCAAGTCAAGCTTTGTTTTTTTGTTTTAAAAGCGGAAATTGCAATCATTAATACGGAAATACCTGCCGGAGTCATTCCCTCAATTCTGGAGGCCTGTCCCAGTGATTTAGGTAAAATTTGATTCAGTTTCTCCTTAATTTCATTTGAAAGACCGTGGGCCTTTGAATAATTAAAATTTATTGGAATGTTTATTTTTTCCAGGTCCTTATATTTTTTTATTTCATTGAGCTGCCGTAGAATATATCCTTCATATTTTATCTGGATTTCAACCTGCTGTTGCGCCCTTTCCAGAACAGGTTCCGTCACAGGGCTGATTTCTTTGAGTGAAACATAATCAAGTTGCGCTCTTTTTAAGAGCTGGTCAAGTTTTATCCCGGTTGTTATTTGATTAGTACCTTTGGACAATAAAAAATCATTAACCTTTTGGCAGGGCTTTATGGTCGTTTTTTTAATGCGCCTGATTTCTTTTTGTGTCTGGTCTACAATTTCTTTGCAGAAATTTAAGGTGTCATCATCCACAAGCCCCAGGGCATTTCCTATCCGTGACAATCTTAAGTCAGCATTATCTTCTCTTAGCAGCAATCTATATTCAGCCCTTGATGTAAACATACGATACGGTTCATTTGTTCCCTTTGTGACCAGATCATCCACCATAACCCCCATATAGGCCTGGGAGCGGTCAAGGATAAAGGGTGGCCTTTTCTGGATGGCGCAGGCAGCATTAATACCGGCCCACAATCCCTGGGCCCCGGCTTCTTCATACCCTGATGTGCCATTTACCTGTCCGGCTAAAAAAAGCCCTTTTATTTTTTTGGTTTCCAGTGCGGAAGACAGCTCTAAAGGATTGATGTAATCATATTCAATGGCATAGGCAGGCCTCATGATTTTTGCTTTTTCAAGACCGTCTACAGATCTGACAACTTCATACTGGATTTCAAGCGGCAGGCTGTTTCCAAGCCCTGACGCATAAATTTCCTTTGAGTTCAAGCCCTCATATTCAAGAATTATATGATGGCTGTCCCGGTCGGGAAATTTTACGATTTTATCTTCAAAGGAAGGGCAGTACCTGGCAGACTTACCTTTGATATGGCCGCCATAAAGTGCAGAGTGTTTGAGGTTTTGCCGGATAATGTCATGGGTTCTTTTATTTGTGTGCCCCATGAAACTTGGCAGCATGGGATTAATAATTTTACTAGTTGAAAAAGAAAAGGGTTTGGGCTGATTATCTGATTTATGGATATTGAATCTGGAAAAATCAATACTGTCTGCATGGATTCTTGGTGGAGTTCCGGTTTTCATCCGTCCAGTATTAAACCCGAGCGTTTCAAGATTTTGAGCAAGACTAACGGATGAAAATTCTCCAGCCCTGCCAGCGGCAGTTTTTGAGGCTCCTATATGAACCATGCCTCTTAAAAAGGTTCCCGTTGCAATGACAATGGCCCGGGTTTTATATTCAAATCCAGTATGATCAATGATCCCTGCAACTGTGTTATTTTCAAGAACCAGTTCCTGGACCATGGCTTGCTTGAGATCAAGATTTTTTGTTTTTTCAATGACAGCCTTCATATTTTTTGAATACAGGGCTTTGTCGTTTTGCGTTCTTGTTGAGTGAACGGCAGGGCCTTTACTTGTATTCAAGGTCTTGTATTGAATGGCGGAAGAATCTGTTATTTTGGCCATTTGACCGCCAAGGGCATCAATTTCCTTTACCAGCTGTCCTTTTGCCATGCCGCCAATGGATGGGCTGCAGGGCATGGTAGCGATTTTATCCATGTCAATGGTTAACAAAAGAGTATTACATCCCATGCGGGAAGATGCAAGGGCTGCTTCGCACCCAGCGTGCCCTGCACCGATAACAATGACATCATATGTTTTAAAATTAAAATTCATAACTTCCTAATATAGGATTGCTTGAGGCTTTGGTCAATGACACGATTTAAAAATTAAGAGGAATCACAAATAAATGGGGTGCACTGGATTGTCTTTCTTTGATTTTTAACTGCAAATAATGTTAAGTGGAGGATAAATGGCTTTCCCGAAGGGTAAAAAGTTCATGCAACGTTAGGGTTGACTCTATTTGAAATAGGATGTGCTAAGTGGAAAAAAAGAGATATTCAGACTATAATACCTATTTAAGACAATTATTTGGTCAAAGGGTTCAAAAAATTTCGATCGATGCAGGACTATCATGCCCCAACAGGGATGGAGTGCTTTCCAGAAAGGGTTGTATTTATTGTAATATAAAGGGGTCTGGTTCCGGTTTGTTTGCAAAAGGGTTGTCCATAAAAGAGCAGATTGAAAAAGGCAAAATCGGAATGATAAAAAAATATAAAGCAAAAAAATTTCTGGCCTATTTTCAATCCTACACCAATACCTACACAAGTTACGAACATATGCAGCAAATGTTTGATGAAGTTTTTTTTTGTGAAGACATGGTGGGAATGTCCATTGGAACAAGGCCGGACTGTATTGATAAGCAAAAGCTTGATCTTATCGCTTCCTATGCTGAATCTTATCTGGTCTGGCTTGAATATGGCCTCCAGTCTGTCCATAATACAACCCTGGAAACAATTAACCGCGGTCACAGGGTTGAAGATTTTTTTAACGCAGTGGATTTGACCCGGGACAAGGGGATCAATATTTGTGCCCATGTCATTTTAGGACTTCCCGGCGAAGACAGAAAAATGATGCTGCAAACCGCGAAAATGTTGGCTGACAGTGGGATTAACGGGGTGAAAATTCATTTGCTTTATGTCATCAAGGGGACCCGCCTTGACCAAATGTGGAAAAAAGGCGACTATTTTCCCATGGACCAGGAGGAATATGTGAATAGGGTATGTGATTTTTTGGAACTGCTTCCCAAAAGAATTATTATTCAGCGAATTACAGGCGACCCTCATTCAGATGAACTGCGAGCTCCATTATGGGCAGGCCGATACAGAGAAACATTTAACATGATTCAAACAACTCTTGAAAATAGAGATACTTTTCAAGGTAAAAGGTACAAAAAAAAAGGATAATAATTTGGAAAAGAACAATTTTTTCTTTATTTCCACAAAGCCCGATAATCTTGAAAATAGCCTGGGACAAAGATTATATAAAATAATCATTGCATTTTTTGCTATATTTAGTAAAGGTTGTTTGAATCAGGAATTGCGTTTTTTTTGTTATCAGTTTTCTGTAACTGACAGGACGGAGTTATGTTCCCTGCAGTAATTTTATTTTTTTCCCGGTTCAAGTTTTCGGCTCAGGTTTTAAAAAAACATTCCAAGAGACAAATCAAATGAAAAAAACAAAATTTATTATCCTTTTATTATTTTTGCTTGTGATGGCAGGAATCATATTGATTTCCTATGCACAATTTAAAAAAGAAATCCAGAGAGATTACAGGCAGATCAAGGAGAGCGGCCAAAGCCTCATAGGAGTGTTGAGCCTGCCTTCCACAGCTAATCTCTTGACCGGTCCAAATGATTATTTTTTCCGGGAACTTTCCCAAAATGCCATAGGTAACAAGATTGCCTATTGTATTATTCATGATGCCAAAACAAAGCCCGTCCTTTTATTTTCGCCGGGGAACCTGGACCAGCAGGTGCCGGAATCCATCATAAACCAATCTTTATTGGAAAAAGGCTTTGTCATGCAGGAATTTTTAACCCCGCAAGGCATTGGTCTTATTGAATTTGCCAAACCCGTGTTTAAAGAAAATAAAATGGCTGCAGTTGTCAGACTTGGACTTAAATTGCCCACCAATACTTTTTTTACCTATGAACACCTTGTACTTCCATCCCAGATTATCTTTTTTATCCTGCTGGCTCTTGTATTTGGATATTATTGGACCATCCTGTCGTTTAAACATTTGGAAAGCATTAAAATGCCGGGTAGTGAAACATCAAGAATCAAGCAAGGTAAAGGTGATGTTAAAGATATTATAGAAAATCTGGAAGTTTATCTGGCGAGTGTGAAAGAAAAGACAAGTTTGGCTGAATCGAATCGGCAGAAACTGGAATCCCGTCTTAAGATCAGCCAGTTTGAAAACAAACAATTTTTCAATATTTTTAATGCATTTGATTTTGGTGTCCTGCTCATTGACAGCAGGGATTTAGTTTTCTTTGCCAATACCTATCTTCTGGATATTTTAGGACAAAGCCAAGAAGATCTTATTAATTTTTCATATTATGATGTTATTGAGCATGAAGGGCTTAAAGCCTTTATCATGCAGCTCATCGCAGCTGAGAGGCATCTGGGTTCCAAAGATAAAAATATGACTTTTGAAGAAACTGATCCCGGTCAATTTTATCAGGCCTCTTCGTCTAATATTGCGGATGCTGAAGGGGCGTTGTTTATCAGGCTTATCCGTGTGGTGAATGTTTCCAGAGAAAAGGAAGCTGAAAAATTGCAACAGGATTTTGTCAACCACATTGCCCATGAATTGAGGACGCCCCTGACCAATATCAAGGCTTATAATGAAATGATGATGGATGGAGAAATCAATAATGCTGAAATGCAAAAGGAATTTTTCAATACTATAAATGATGAGACAAACCGGTTGGCAAAATTGATTTCAAGTATTCTGGAGCTGGCTGAAACCGAAATGGGACAGCTCACTGTTACAAAAGATATGGTCAAGACAGACTGGCTCATGGAGGGTTGTATTGAAGCTGTGGAAGCTGTGGCCAAAGAAAAGGATATTACCATTGAAAGACAGGTTCCGGATAATTTTCCTAAAATAATGGGGGACAAGGAAATGCTGAAATCCGCCCTGATTAATATATTGGGAAATGCAGTGAAATATTCACCTGAATCTGCCAAAATCACCTTTGCCATTAAAGAAGTTGATGATATGGTGGTGTTTGAAATCAATGATACAGGGTTTGGTATGGATGATAAAGATTTACCCCATATTTTTGAAAAATTTTATAGGTCAGAAAATGACGATGTTGTTGAGCAGAATGGAAGTGGGCTGGGACTTGCGATCACTGCAGAAATTATAAAAACCCATGATGGCTTTATTGAAGTAGAAAGCGAACTTGACAAAGGAAGCAGATTTACGATAAAAATACCTATGGGAGATTTAATAATTGGATAAGAAAAAAACAATTCTTATTATAGATGATGATGTCCATATCCGGCGAATCCTTGAAATTAAGATCAAGCATAGCGGGTATGACACCCTGACGGCAAAGAATGGAAAGCAGGGGCTGGAAATCATCCAGGATCAAAAACCAGATGCCGTGATTTCCGATTTAAACATGCCAAGGCTTGACGGCGAAGCGCTTTGCAAATTAACCGATCCCATAAAAAAAGATCGTCCTTTTTTAACCATAATCATCACTGCGCGGATAAACCCACAAGAACAAAAATGGATTGATGAGATGATAGATACCATGTTTATGGAAAAGCCGTTTAGTCCGTCAAAAATTGTAGAAGCCCTTGCCAAGTATTTTGAAAATACAAACTCCTGAAAATTTAAGATAGACTGGATTATTTTTTATGAAATCAACGGGTTTTGAAGAGATACTTTCCGGGTTCTCTAAAATATCACCCTTAAAGTTTGAAATATGGAACGAAAAGGGTGTTGTCGGCTCCTGTGATCTGGAAGATCCTAATAAGGTAAGACAATTTTTACCCGGTATGGCGGCCCGTGTTTATGCGACCGAAGATTTTTTGCATGAGAAAAATTCTAAAGCCTCTGAGTTGTTCGGTCTTCCTTTGTTTAACGAAGACAGTGTTGCCGGAGTTCTTCTGGCCTATTTTGTCAACACTCGTACAAGTAAGCGGAAAACCGACCCGGATCTTGGTGATGCAAAAGTTATTTTGACAAAGATCGCCAGCCTGATCGAAGAAAGATGGGAAATGCAAAATGAATCTGATACTTTGATCACCGAGCTTGACAAAAGCTATGAATCCCTTCATTTATACTCCAATGTGGCAACCCAGATAAAAACCCTTAATTTTTCAAGCCAGATGATCCTCCATCTGCTTAATGAAATTAAAGATAATATCAGGATGGACATGGTATTTTCCATCATGCCGGATCGGCCGGATTACTCAGAGATTGTCTGCAGAGAGGAAATTAAGATAAAAGATGAGCCGGGATTTGTGGCATCCTTAATTAAGGCAGTTGAAAATAGCAATAAAGAACTTGATGAAGGATATTTTATTGTAAACAATTCAGCTGACTCAAAATCGTTTTCAAAGCTTAATAAAAATCCCTTCCGCTTTCTTGCTGTAAAAATTACTCACAATGAAAATTTCTTTGGCTGGCTGGGAATTTTTTCCTTAAATATGGACGATATCATCAAGCGCAGCGAACTTCGCCTTTTGGTTTCCATTGCAGAACAAATAGGTGTGGTTATTGCCAATACAGACCTGTATAACAATCTTGAAGATTTTGGCATCAATATTGTAAAATCTCTCATCGTAACAATTGAGGCCAAAGACGTTTACACTGGAGGCCATTCTGAACGGGTGCACAATATCACTATGCGTATGGCCAAAGAGCTGGGGATTAATGAGGAGGATACAAAAATTTTAAACTGGTCTGCTCTGTTACATGATGTGGGGAAAATAGGCATACCTGAATCCATACTCAACAAGCCGGCCAGGCTTGACGATAAAGAATATGAGGTCATAAAAAGTCACCCCTTAAAAGGTGCAGAAATAATTTCTCCTCTGGAATATCTTTCAGAATCTATTCCAGGGGTTCTGCATCACCATGAGGCCTATGACGGCACAGGCTATCCTTCCCGTATCAAAGGAGAACAGATTCCTTTGTTTTCTAGGATCATTTCCGTGGCAGACACCTTTGACGCCATTACATCCGACCGAGCCTATAGAAAAGGCGCGTCCTTTGAAAAGGGACATGCAATCATCAATGAGGTCGCTGGAACTCAACTGGATCCGGACCTGGTTCAGATTTTCAATAAAATTTACAAAAAATCAAAAACCTGGCAGATACAAAGGCAGATTATTTAATATGAGTTCCAGCGTTTCAATAAAAGATATTACCATTAAAAATATTAACGGTAAAACAGTTCTTGGTCCTGTTAATTCGCTGACCTATAAAAATTGTGAACAGCTAGATCAGTTTTTTAAAAATCTTTTAAACAAGGGGGTTATGGATATTGTCATTGATATGAAATCCGTGCCTTTAATTGACAGCTGTGCCCTGGAACTTTTAGTACAAATGCAGGGTGAATTGAAAAAAAAAGGACGGGACCTGATTATCTCGGATATGAATGATGTCTGCACTGACATATTGGTGTGTGTGAAATTGATCAACGAGTTCAAAATTATCACAACAAAGAAATCAAGGCCATGAGCCCGAAAAACATGCCAAAAAGAATAAAGCTGGGGGAAATTTTAGTCCGCCAGAAAAAATTAACTCCGGAAAAGCTTTTAGAAACCCTTGAAATCCAATCCCAGACATCCCAGAGTCTGGGATATCTTCTTACAAAACAGGAGATCATCACTGATGAGGAATTAAACCATGCCTTAAGCGAACAATTGGGCATTCCCCATGTAACATTGAGAAAGGGGATGGTTGATCCGGCAATTGTTGATATCCTTCCAAAAGAAAAAGCCATCCAGATGAATGTGATCCCCATGTTCAGGGTGAACAATGTCTTAACGGTTGCCACAAGCGATCCCCATGATTTTTTTAAACAGGATCAAATTGCTGAGATAACAAAGTTTAATATCCAGCAGGTTTCCTGTTCCCGCCATGATATCAACAATGCCATTGAAGAATGCTATCAGGGACAGATAAGTATTGATGATGTCATCTCCAGTGTTGACGAAGGCGAGCTTTCCTTTGTTGAAGAGAGTTCTGAAGCCACTGTCAGTGAAATTGCAAAAATGGCCGAGGGAAGTCCCGTTGTCAACCTAACCAATTTGATCCTTCTCAAGGCGATTCGTAAAGAAGCCAGCGATATTCATATAGAGCCTCAACAGGATAATTTTATGGTCAGGGCAAGGGTTGACGGCATTCTCTATGAATTGATGGTCCATGGGATGGATCGTCATTCAGCTGTTGTGTCAAGGCTTAAAGTCATGGCAAACCTGGATATTTCAGAGCGCCGCATGCCCCAGGACGGCAGAATACAGGTCACAGTGGATGGCAGACTTATAGATTTGCGGTTTTCTTCTTTGCCCGGCTATTACGGCGAGAAAGTGGTTTTAAGGATCCTGGATCGAAGTAAATCCATACTGGATATCAACCGATTGGGTTTTGATCCGCCTTTACTGACTCTTTTCAAGGCATTGCTTAGAAGGCCTTATGGTCTGATCGTTGTCTGCGGCCCCACAGGAAGCGGCAAAACCACTACCCTTTATGCTGCGGTAAACCTTCTGAACACCATTGAAAAAAATATCGTTACCATTGAGGATCCTGTTGAATACCAGATACGCGGAATCACCCAGGTCCCGGTGAAATCAGCCATAGGCCTCACCTTTGCCAGAATTCTCAGACATGTCCTTCGCCAGGACCCGGATATCGTCCTTGTGGGGGAGATCCGGGACAGAGAAACCGCAAAAATTGCTATTGAAGCATCATTGACCGGCCGTCTGGTGCTTTCCACTCTGCACACCAATGACAGTCCAAGCACCATTACCCGGCTGCTTGAAATGGGCATTGAACCCTATTTGATTTCATCTTCCCTGCTGGCTTCCGTTGGCCAGAGACTGGCCCGGTCCATCTGCCCGAGCTGCAAGACGGATTTTTACCCGCCCAAAGAAGTGATCCGCGATCTGGGTTTTGATGAAAATAAAAATCTTAAGCTGACAAGGGGAAGGGGATGTACTTCGTGTTTTGATTCAGGATTTAAAGGCCGTATTGGTCTCCACGAAATGCTGGTCAATGACCCGGGGCTTCAAAAGCTCATTTTAAAAAATCCCACCATTGACAAGCTCAAGGAATATCTTGATAGTAAAGATTTTATCACCATGCAGGAAGACGGGTATAAAAAAGTCCTTGAAGGTTTTACCACCATTGAAGAAGTGCAGATGCTGACTGTAGGTGAGGAGTAGGCATATGTCCATCACCATTAAATCCAAGACAGGTATTGTGTCCGGCGCTCAAAAGAAAAAGTCTTTTAGTTTTGGTGGCCACTCCGTCAAACAAAAGGAATTATTTTTTTTCCTTACCCAGATGTCTTTGATGCTGGATGTGGGCGTGCCACTTAGCCGTGCCATTGAAACCATTATGGGCCAGACCACCAACGATTATTTCAAAGGGGTTATGGAAGCAATGGTAAGGGATATTGAGGAAGGGCACCAGTTATCTGCCGCCATGAGCCGTCATCCTTCCGTATTTAAAAGTGTTTATATCAACATGATTCGATCCGGAGAGACGGGTGGCTTTTTATCAAAGGTAATTGACAGCATCATTGAAATGCTGGAAAAACAACAGGCCATCCGGTCCCGTCTTAAAAGCGCAACGGCTTATCCAGTGGTTCTCTGTGTTTTAGCCTTTGTTGTGACCCTTTTTGTCCTTATTGGCATTCTGCCCAAATTTATGGTGTTTTTTGAAGGCAAGTACGATATCTTGCCGCCCACAACAAGGATTATGATGGGCTTAAGTGTTTTTCTGCGGTCTTATTGGTGGGTGTGTATCTTAGGCAGTATCGGACTTGTGGCAGGTATCAAGGCTTACCTGTCGTCAAAGATTTTTCACATCCATAAGGACTGGATCGCCATTAATGTTAAAATATTTTCAAAATTATCCAATAATATTTATACGGGATTTTTTCTGCGAACCCTTGGGACCATGCTTGAGAATGGTATCCCTCTGGCTGAAGCCATTTCCATAGCCGGTAATACCATTGAAAATTCATATTATAAGGCCTACGTGGAAAATATCCGCACCAATATTGAAGAAGGCGGCCATTTTTCAACGGGATTTGCATTAAACAAGAATATACATGAATCTGTAAAGCAGATGATTGCCGTGGGAGAGGATGTGGGGAAACTGCCTGCCGTAATGCTTAAGCTATCTCTTTTATATGAGAGAGAAACAGAAGAAAGCCTGAACCAGATCGCTTCCATGATTGAACCCATTGCCTTGATCTTCATGGGAGTTGTTGTTTTTATTATCGTATCGTCCATTATTCTTCCCATGTTCCGCCTTGCCGGAGCAATGGGTTGATTTTTTTTGTCAAAAACGTATTTTTACCTTGAAATTTTTATTTTAATGGTGCAAGAATACGTTCAATAATAGAATGTCCAGAAAAATAGTGTAAACAAATCATGGAGGAACACGTGATCAATCAAAAAGAAAGTCGGGCAAGAAAATTCGGGAACCAGGGATTCACGTTGATCGAAATTTTGATTGTGGTTATGGTCCTTGGTATTTTGGCAATGGTTATTGTGCCGCAGATTACAGTTTCTACAACAGATGCAAAGGAAAGTACCCTAGAGACGAATCTGGTTGCCATGAGAAATGCCATGGAATTGTATTATCATCAACATGATAATACCTATCCTGGGTATAATATGTCGGCAGATGGAGCAAGGTCTACGTCGGATGCGTTATCTGCCTCATCTTTAATTCTACAGCTGACACAGTACACAGAAGCAAGCGGTAAAGTGGCAACAACAAAATCAACGACTGCTGCTTATGGACCTTATCTTAAATCGACTACTTTGCCCGCCAATCCTTTTGTAACCTCAGCTACTGCTGCAGTTGCGGTTGTTTGTGATTTTGATGAGGCAGCTATTACTGCAAAAGTATCAGATGGAACAACCGGTTGGAAATTTTATCCCGTCACAGGTGTCCTGCTGGCCAATGACGGTGGTACCGGTCATGACCTACTCTAATACCGGTTAATCCTTTCATGGCAGGGGTTTCATTAAACCGGAACGGCTTTACCCTTATCGAACTCCTCATCATTGTCATGATTATGGGTATTCTTGCCATGGCCGGTATACCGACCTTTACCTCTGTAATGGGCGACAGCAAACTTTCATCTGCTTCCAGGATCATGGTTGCCGGTATTGAATACACTGCAAATCTAAGCATCCGGTATCAGCGTCCGTTTCAGTTTGAGGCTGATACAAACACCAATTCTTTTCAAATCAAGGACACAGCCCCATATCCGGATTCTATATCAGGTACAATCCGGCTCAATAATCTGCCGCCCGTTAATGATGATGATATTATTTTTAACGCCTTGTCAGGAACCTGGTATGTTGTGGATTTTGCAAATACTGGCAATTTTGACGGGGTTTCCATTGATTCGGGACCTGCTGCTTTAAAATTTTATCCGGACGGTCATTCCACATATGCGGACAGTCAATATGTTTTAAGTTTTGGACAACGTTCAAATACCATTACCATCAACGGTATCAGCGGGAGAATATCGGTTGAATAAAAGGTCTTCACCATCATCTGGATTCACCTTGTTTGAAATTATCATAGCCCTGTTTATTATTTCCATTGCCGTGATTCCCATGATGAAAAGTTTTGGTCCTGCCATGTCAACAGCAGCAATTGTGGAAAAAACAGCAGTTCTGTCAAACCAGGCCAGAGCGACCATGGAGCGACTGCTAATACTTGATTTTGACACCTTGAAAGAAAAGATCGATGATTCACCCTTTTTAGGCAATGATATTATTTTCGGCGCTGTAGATGAAACCTTTACATTTAAAGAAGTCTTCTATACCCCTTCCATCACCATCACTGATGCATCAGGGGATGCCAGTAAAACTCTTCTTGATGTGACTGTCGCACTGGATAGCATGAGTATTTCCACTAGAAAGGCAGACTATTGAACTTGGCACAAAATAAAAAAGGATTCACCCTTTTTGAGCTCATTGTGGCAGTAAGTATTCTGGGGTTGATCATGACATCCTTTCAACAGGTTTTAGGCCAGACTCTTTCAACCCATAAAGATACCCAGGAAAAACTGGAACAGGTATCCCATGCAAGATTTGCCATGGATCGCATCGCCCTTTTAATAAAGGAAACAGGGTTTATCGAAACTCCTGTCCAGGGCACTTCTGCAGATCGCCTAGTTATTGAAGAAAGAATAATGGATGCTTATAACAACCTCGACCCCGACGATGGTTCTGGTCCGGACGGGGTTCTGGATGCAGATAAAGACTGGAATATGGTGGTCAATGCTGAGGATGAAGAAGATCCGGTTGATCCGGTTGATTGGATCACCATAAAGCTGGACAAGGATGAAGCAAACAATTGGAAGCTTGTTGAAGTGATGCCGGACTACATCAAAGGCGGCCCTTTAGATTTTATGCCTGAAAGAATCCTTTGCGAAAATGTAGAATTGTTTCAGGTTACAAGGGGAAGCGATGCTGCAAAACAGCAGAACCTGGTTAAAATCCAACTTGATCTTGGCATTGGAATTAATAAATTATCCTTTACAACAAGGGCCATTGCAGGCAAATTGCTTATATTATGATGATGACAAAAAAATA
>Ga0307988_1000850_pt1 | contig 19327 bp, 18 predicted proteins | sample EllFjometagen183_FD_203166 | JGI IMG/M metagenome (GOLD analysis project Ga0307988, IMG submission 203166) | Marine microbial communities from Ellis Fjord, Antarctic Ocean - #183 | ecosystem: Environmental > Aquatic > Marine > Unclassified | place: Southern Ocean | collected 2014-10-08 | reverse complement strand
ATATCTTAAGAATCCTGTTAGAAAAATACTTGAATCTACACAAAAGCCCACTATTAGCATGAAATTTTAACTTGCTTAAAAAAAATTATATTGCTATATAATTAAAGTCAAAGTATAGTTCTTTTGTGGAGTCATTGAATTAGGGGGCAGGATGGGTGGTAGCTCGAGTGGAGATTCGTTAGATTTTAATAATTTAGAAGGATCTGATTTAAATTCTGCTACAAGACAATTTTTTCGTGTATCCATTGGAGAAAATAAAAATTATTTTATAGATATAGAACAAAATAAATATTCTCTTGTGGATGTAAGTGCTAATGGAGTCAGTTTTTATGCTAATTCAGGAGCAGAGTTTCCTATTGGAACAGTCATTTCAGGTTGCAGGCTTCAATTTAATAAAGACTCAATTAACAATCTTAAAGGCAAAATAGTGCATAATTCTTCAGAACCGGTTAATGGTGAGCACCATATTGGCAGCCATTGGCTTTGCGGGATGTTATGGGAGAATTTAGAAGCAGATAAAGAAGAAGTACTATTATCTTGTTTTAAAACTTTAAAAAAGGATATCCTAACTAAGGAAGACTTAGGTGATGTCGGTGAATAGGGAGATCAGATAGTAATGAGTGATAAAAAAGAACGAATTGATCAGATTCTCACCCAGAATGTCACGGACAATAAAGACAGTGCTAAGCTGAACAGCCTCCTGTATAGAGATAAAGGTAAGGAGGATACGGGAAAGAGAAAAAAAGACGAGAAAGAAGAGCAGGACAGTTCTCAAAACACATCTATGCTTTCTTTTATGTGGGGCGATGATGCCGGAAGTAAAAAACGGCAGCGGGCAGAAGCGAGAAAAAAGAAAGATGCCCTGGCTAATAAACAATCTCAAACTACAGAAAACCAGAAACAGCATGGGAAGACAATTATAAAAGAAAGTCAGCATACAGTAGAGATCACAAGAGAGGGTATCTCTTTAAAATTAGGAGAATCTGAGGATGGTAAGCTGAAGTTGAAAGTTTCTACTGGAAATAGAAAAGATGTTTCAAAAAAGAGATTAGCAAAAATTGCCATGAATGCAATTATTAAGGAATTAAAGAAGGAGGAATAGTGGCTAAGATTATTTGCCCTAAATGCGGGAAAGAACATGAAGTAGATGAAAACAAATTAAAAGAAAAGTTTTTGTTGAAAAAGAGATTCATTGCACGATGTAAAGTCTGTAATAATAGGTTTCCTGTACAATCAGAAGAGTATGAAACTGATACATCGTCTCCTAAAGAAGGATTCCGGTATAAGAGTAAAAGTGCAAGAAAAATTTGCATAACTTTGAGTAAAGGTGGAGTAGGGAAAACGACTACATCTGTAAACTTGAGTGCAGGACTTGCACTGGCAGGGCACAAAGTTCTTCTTATAGATACTGATACCCAGGGACAGTGCGCATACATTCTTGGTGAGAATCCTAAGGTTGGCTTAACTGAACTTCTGACAGGTGAGCTGCCTCCTGAAGAAGTTGTTATCTCCTCCAGAGAAAATTTAGATCTGGTCGGCGGTGGGAAATCTCTTGCTGGTATTAAAAGAATGATTACCCGAAAGAGTTTTGGTGGAGAGTGGACTCTCAGTGAAGCAATGAAAGATATTGATCATAAATATGACTATGTTATCATTGATACTTCACCAGGGTGGGACCAACTCACAGTTAATGTTTTGTTCTATGCTTCTGAAGTTTTAGTGCCTATGGCATTGGAATTTATGCCGCTTCACGGCCTTGCAGAGTTTATTAAAAGACTTGGCTCAATACAGCAGTACAGAAAAGAAATAGCACTCAAATATATCCTGCCAACATTTATGGATGCAAGGGTTAAAGGTCCTCAGCAGATTTTTACACGTATTAAAAAACTTTACCCTGAATATATCTGTAAACCTATTGGATATAGTGAAAATCTTAGCGAGGCACCTTCCTACGGTAAAACAATTTTTGAATTTGCACCGGGATGCAATGCTTCTATTGATTACAGGGAGCTTGTGAGAAGAGTCGCACGAGACAATTCTCTACTCTTATAAATTATAGACCTTTTTTCCTTCTATTATTTTTGATGAGTTTTCTTTTAAGATAGAAATTGCAGTGTCAGTGTCATCAAACCTGAATACCATAACTGCTTTGCACTCCTTTGGATTTGCAAAAGCATACATGTATTCGACATTTATTTCCCTGGCATAAATAGGATCTAATATTTTATTGAGTCCCCCCGGGGAATCATCTACCTCTACAGCAATGATATCTGTCTTACCAACAGTAAAACCCGCTTTTGTCAGAGCATCTTCTGCCAGTTTAACTTTATTTACAACCATTCTTAATACACCGAAATCTGTTGTGTCTGCCAGAGATAAAGCTCTTATATTGACCCCGGCATTTCTTAAAATAGAAGTTACTTCAGCAATGCTCCCTGCTTTATTTTCTAGAAATATTGATAATTGTTCTGCACGCATTTTCTCACTCCTTCTAGAATTATTATCCAAGTTCTCCTTTAAAATCAGGCTTCCTTTTTTCAAGGAAAGCGCTTGTTCCTTCCTTCGCGTCACTGCTTGCAACGCATAAAGCAAAAGCATCATTCTCAAAACGTGACCCTGTTTCAAGATCAATATCAAGCGCTACACTTGTTGATTCTTTTGCTGCCCTTAATGCGACTTTACCCATGGAAGCTATCTTTTTAGCCGTTTTTAAAGTATTTGCCATAAGTTCTTCATGGGGAAATACCTGGTTGACAATACCCATGTTGAGAGCCTGATCCGCTTTAACCATTTTACCGGTGAAAATAAGTTCTTTAGCAAGATTCTCACCAAGAAGTCTTGTAAGTCGCTGTGTCCCTCCAAATCCAGGGATCAATCCCAGGGTAATTTCAGGTAATCCAAACAATGCATTTTCTGAAGCATAAATAAAGTCACAGGCAAGAGCAGTCTCTGTTCCACCACCCAGGGCAAAACCATTGACAGCAGCAATAACAGGGATTGATAAGTTTTCAAGGGCAGACAAAGCCTGCTGTCCTTTTTTTGAAAAATGCTTTGCTTTTAAAGGATTCATTTCAGCAAGTTCTGATATGTCAGCACCCGCAATAAAAGATTTTTCTCCTGCTCCGGTCAATATAAGAACCTTTAATGCGTTGTTATTTTTAATTTCATCAACTGCAATAATAAATTCATCAATTAAAGCATTGTTTAGAGCGTTCATTGCTTTAGGTCTGTTAAAAGTAAGAGTCGCTATGTTGTTATTAATTTCTAATATTAAGTTTTCAAAGGACATTGCTATCTCCTTGTAGGGTTATTAAATTCTTCTGGGGTTTGTTGCTTTAACATATTGTTCAACACCATTGGTTATTGAGTCACAGACGGCTGATTGATAAGACTCAGTCAGCATTCTTTTACATTCAGTTTTATTGCTGATAAAAGAAGTTTCAATTAAAATTGCAGGCATTCTTGCGCCAATTAATACATAAAAAGGAGCTTGCTTAACACCAAGGTCTTTAATTTGTGAATACTTCTTTCTTAAATTTGAAACAATAGAATTCTGAACAATTGTTGCTAATCTGCTTGATTCCTTGATTTTTGCATTTTGCATAAGGTCGTTTAATATTGATTCCAGATCACTTATATTTTTCTTTGAAGTTGCATTTTCCCTTGCGGCAACTGCTATGGCCTGGTCATCGGTGGCAAGGTTTAGAAAATAAGTTTCAAATCCTTTAAGTTTTTTGCTTTTTGATGCATTGCAATGAAGGGAGATAAAAAGATCTGCTTTTTTTGTATTGGCAATCGCTGTTCTTTCTTCTAAAGAAATGTATTTATCTGTCGCTCTGGTAAGCAGTACCTCGCAATTTAATTTGTCTCTCAGTTTTTCTGCCAGTTTTTTTGCCAGTTTGAGAGTGAGGTCTTTTTCCCAGACTTTTTTGATATAGCCCGGTGCTCCCGGGTCTTTGCCACCATGGCCGGGATCAATTACAATCCTTCTTACACCCAGAGCCAATTGTTTTGCTATGGACGATGATTTCATATTATCTGTTGTAACGATCTGGTGGGTGGGTTCCTTTGCTGATGTAGTCTGCATGGCCTCAACGTCAGCATTTTCTCCCCATACATCCATTACAATTCGGAACGGGTCTTTTAAAGCAAATACCTTATAGTTTTTAAAGGATTTAATGTCTACAACAACCCTGACCTCATGGGGTTCATGTTGGCCAGCTCGGGCTCGTTTTAACAAATCATCATCAATGGGAGTGTGTTCAGGAAAGTTGGTTGCTAATCTTGAATTGTGAATATCAACATAGAGTCTTTGAAAAGGAACATTGATGGAAGGGTCCTTTTTAAGAAGCCTGTATGTAAAATTACGGTCATCCTGAGCATCAATGACAATTCGGGTATAGTCAGGGTTAGACCAAAACCTTATACCTGTAACAAAGGCATCACCATTAATATTTTTAGCAATATTGATAGTCGCTGAATCGTTTTTAGGCTCAGGTAAGGGCAATGGTTCTTTTTTAACAGCCTTTTTGGTTTCAATTTTGTTTTTAACAGCAACCTGCGGGCCCAATCCCTTTAGCATTTTATCAGATCTATACCGGTAAGCGCTTTTAGGGTATCTTTTATTTACTCTTTTTAATAAGTCAGCCGCATTATGCTTGTCAATGGGCAGGTTAGACAGTTTGTGCAATTGTAGATACAATTGAGCTGCTTTGTACATTCCTGCAGGGGCCCAGCCACTTTGTGGGAATTTTTTATAGATACCCTGATATTTATTAATGCATTTAATCCAATTGTGCCTGTATTTGATTTTTTGTGGTGAATTGCGCAGTTTTTTATAACAGGCATCTGCAGCAAGATATTTATCTTTGGATGCATCCGCATGGCCTTGGACTGGATTTATTACACTGATTATTAAAATTAAAAAAAAGAAAAATAATGTAAGTTTAAATTGATTTAATAGTATTCTCATAGTTTTATTTTCTGCTTCATATCGTTTAACAGGTTAATCGCTTCCATAGGAGTAATGGTGGATATATCTACCTTATCAAGTATTTGAATAAGCTGATTCTCATTGTTTGTAAAAAGGTCAAGCTGTTGGATCGCTTTATCATTATCATTATCATTATTATTTTTTTTGGATTTTTTTGAAGCCTTTGCATTAATTTTATTCTCCTGGCTTTCCTGCTCTATATTCGCTAATTTTGTTTTTGCATTTGCAATAATTTTTTTTGGGATACCGGCAAGGCGCGCTACTTGAATACCATAGCTTTTGTTTGTCCCTCCCGGAATCAGTTGTCTTAAAAAAACAATATTATCATTAAATTCCTTAACTGCAATATTAAAATTTTTAAATCGGGGTAAAGTTTCCTCTAATTTGATTAATTCATGATAATGGGTGGCAAATAACGTTTTAACACCCTTATTATTTAGGTTGTGCAGGTATTCTGCAACAGCCCAGGCTATACTCATTCCATCATATGTACTGGTCCCTCGCCCAATTTCATCAAGGATAACAAGGCTGTTCTGCGTTGCATTATTTACTATATTTGCTGTTTCTTCCATTTCCACCATGAAAGTGCTCTGCCCTTGGGATAGATTATCAAGAGCGCCTACTCTTGTAAAGATTTTATCCACAAGGCATAGGCTGGCTTTTTCAGCCGGTATAAAAGAGCCCATCTGGGCCATAAAGGCTGTTAAAGCTACCTGGCGAAGAATAGTAGATTTTCCTGCCATATTAGGGCCGGTAATGAGAAGAATCTGATTGCTATCATTATCCATTACGATATCATTGGGGACGTATCTTTCTCCTTTAACCAGCTTTTCAACAACAGGGTGTCTGCCCTGATATATTGATATTTTACCGTTATTGTTTATTTTCGGCTGGGTATAGTTGTTTTCCTGAGCGGATTGTGCAAAACAGAGCAGGACATCAACTCTTGCCAGAAAAGATGCAATCTTAAGAATGAGGGGGACTTTACTTGAGATTTCGTCTCGGATTTTACAGAATATAGAATACTCAAGCGCAGCTCTTTTTTCCTGGGCATTTAATATCTTTGATTCAGCTTCTTTAATTTCTTCTGTGATAAACCTTTCAGAATTTACAAGAGTCTGTTTTTTTATATAGGTTTCAGGCACAGATAAAGCCTGGGCTTTAGAAACTTCAATAAAGTATCCGAATATTTTATTATATTTAATTTTAAGAGAGCTTAATTTGGTTTTTTCTTTTTCCTCAGCCTCAGCTTTAGCGATCCATTGTCTCCCGTTTCTTGAAATATCAAGGAGTTCATCCAGATCTGAATCAAAACCATTGTTGATTATTCCGCCTTCATTCAGGCCTGGAAGCGCGTCTTCTCTTATGGCATGATGAATAAGGTCTGCAAGGCTGCATAACTCTTCTATAACAGTCTTCAGGTCTTTAATGTCTTTCCCGGCCAGCAGATTTGATGAAAATTTATCAAGCTTTTTCATTAAATCTGGAAGCGTTAACAGTGACGTTTCAAGTGCTGTCAGGTCTCTTGCATTGCAATGCTTCATTGCGATTTTGCTTGATAGACGTTCAAGATCATACACTTGCTTAAGTCTGTTTTGGCAATTCTCGCGCAGGCTTGTTGAATCAATTGCCTGACGAACTGCTTCAAATCTTTTTTCTATCTTGTTTTTATCTTTTAGCGGGTATCGGATCCATTCTTTCAGAAGTCTGGAGCCCATTGCTGTAACAGTTTTATCAATTACATCAAGAAGAGTGCCTTTTTTATCCTGATTCTGCAAGTTCTGTAAGAGCTCCAGATTCCTGACGGACTTACTGTCAATTAGTAAATTATTACTGAGCTGATACGGGATGATTCCGGTAATATGTGTCGTGTCTGTAAACTGGGTGTCATTGACATATGATATTATTGCCCCGGCAGCTGAAAGCCCTGAAGAGAAAGAATCACATCCAAATCCTTCAAGGCTTCTCGTATTAAATTTATCACAAAGATTTTGCTTAGCATCGGCCAGGTCAAAATAGTGTTTGGCAAGATAAGTAATGTTTCTATCCGCAAAGGCTTTATTTACATAGTTATAGCTTGGGTTATCCTGAAAATAATGGGGAAGAATTATTTCTCCTGGGTCTGTTTTAATTACCTCATCTATGAGGAAGGGTGGAATTTTTCCATTCTCACTGTTTATTTCGGTTGTATAAAAACCTCCGGTTGAAATATCAAGAAAAGAAAGCCCCGCTTTTTTATTGTTGCTAAAAAGAGCAAGAAGAAAATTGTTGGAGTTTTTGTCCAGAAGTTCCTCAGTGATGATCATTCCGGGAGTAATCACTTTGACAACTTCTCTTTTTACAAGGCCTGTAGCAAGAGAGGCATCCTCAACCTGTTCACAGATTGCAACTTTACAATTTTTTTCTACTAATTTTGCAATATAATTATCTGCGGCCTTAACAGGTATGCCGCACATGGGGATAGGGTTCGGATCATTTTTATTTCTTGATGTAAGGGCTATTTCCAAAATAGGAGCTGCTTTTTTAGCATCTTTATGAAACATTTCATAAAAGTCTCCCATTCTGTAAAATAAAATAGCATCTGCATATTCTTCTTTGATTGAAAGATATTGCTCCATCATAGGTGTGTTTTTTGTATCATTCATAAAGAAGTGATGTCACCTAAAATGGATTTAAGTTGATTGAGTCTGTTCAGGCGGTTTTGTTTCATTATTATCATTCTTGGCACTAGCGTATGGATCCTTGTTGAATTTATCAAGTTCTGCTTTTAAAGATACTATTTGTTCATTATACGAATCAAGCTCTTGATCCATCAGTTTAAATACTTTTTTTGCTTTTTGATTTGTAGATACGCCCATATATCCGGCAATCAGAAATCCAAGACAGAAGAATAAGCCCAAATAGCCAATGTTTGTGAATCCAGGTATGGCCCATTGCCAGGTCGGAATTTTAAGGTCTATGAGCATTGAATATTTAGAAAAGAAATATCCTTTATTCTGGAAAATAATAAGACAAAAAAATAAAAGTATAATCACAAAAAGACCTGTTTTTATTTTTTTCATTGAGTTACTCCAAACTTGCTATTTAGTTTATTAACCGTGTTAAATATAATTATAAATTCTTTGAATAATAGAACAAGTATACTTTTTTTTCAATCATTTCCATGAAAGCCATTGAAATAAATTTAGTTTTATATCTATGTAAGTTGTAAGTGTCCCTGTTGACTTTTGAAAATATATTATATAGTAGAAACAAAACGTATTAACAGGGAGATTATATGAGTGATAAAATACCTTTAAGCCGTCTTATCAATCCAAAAAAAATTGCAGTGATTGGGGCATCAAATTCAAAAGGCAAAGTTGGAGAAATTATTTTTCAAAGATTGCTTGAGTCAAGAAGAAGGCTCTATCCTGTAAATCCTAACGAAGTTGTTATTTCAGGGATTAAAGTTTTTCAATCCATTGAGGCGTTGCCTGAAGACATTGATCTTGCTGTTATAACAATTTCTGCGAAAGCATCTGTGGGAGCTGTTGAGTCGTGCGCAAAAAAAAACATACCTTTTGCTATTATTGTGGCCGGCGGATTTGGAGAAATAGGGGAGCAGGGGAAATTACTGGAAGAAAAACTGAAAGTTATTTCTAAGGAACAGGGAATACGTTTACTCGGTCCGAACTCACTGGGTATTTTTCTGCCTGATGAGAACATTGATACAATATTTGTTGAACATGGGGATAGAGCCCTTGACCCCGGTGGCCAGGTAGTCTGTATCGTACAAAGTGGCTCTGTCGGTGTTGAGGCACTTGGTTATGCCAGTAACACAGGTTTTGGTATGAGAGCATTTATTGGCCTGGGGAATAAGTGTGATCTGGATGAGATTGAGTTTTTGAGATATTTTGGTAATGAAGAAAAAACAAATTGCCTTGCTTTTTATTTAGAGAGTATTGAAAAGGGCAGAGAATTCCTTGAAACTGCAAAAAAAATAGCAGCTGCCAAACCTGTTGTTGTTCTAAAAGCAGGTAGGACAGAGACAGCCATATCCGCCGTCAGTTCTCATACCGGTAAACTTGCCGGGTCTGATAATGTAATAAGCGGTGCATTTAAACAATATGGAATTCAGAGAGTTTATGACGATGAAGAATTCTGCGATGCATCCAAGGTCCTGTCAATGCTCCCGGCAGCTCCCGGAAATAGAGTGGCTATATTGACTGCTGCCGGAGGATACGGAGTCATAGCAACAGATTATGTTGAAAAACATGACAAGCGAGCTTCTTTAAAAATGGCCGAGCTTTCTTCAGATACAAAACAACAAATCCTTGATTCAACATTTCCTTTTTCTGCATGCAATAATCCTGTTGATATTACTGCAAGTGCAGATGACCGCATGTTTCAGGAGAGCCTTCAAACGCTTATTAAGGACAAAGGTGTTGATATCATAATATGCATCGCATTTTTTGCACCTCCCGGAATTACTGAAAACTTGATTGATATCATTTCTGATATCATTGAAAATTCTGTAAAACCAATTATTGTTTTTACAAAATATGGCCCTTTTACAAATAATTGCCTGAGGAATTTTTTTTTTGCTAAGGTCCCTGGTTTTCCTGCCATTGGTAGAGCTGTAAGAGCGGCAAGATTTCTTGTGGAAAGAGCTGAAATTGAAAAAAAATTAAGTCAGGAATAGGCAGGAGAGACAATTGAAAAAAAATATAGAAAGCTGGATAGAGAGCCTTGAAATCAAAGATATGCCCAATGAATTTGAAGCAAAAAAACTTGCAAATTTATATGGTATTACAACACCTGAGAATGTCATTCTGACACCACAAGAGAATCTTGACTTATCAAAGATGACGCAGCCTTTTGTACTCAAGGTCTGCTCGCCTGATATTTTACATAAAACTGACCAAGAGGGTGTTGTGCTCAATGTAAGCATCAATGATGCTGAAAATCAACTGACTGCTATGAGACAGAGATTCCCCGGAGAAAATATTTTAATCGAACACCAGAGCGATTTCAAAGCTCCGGAATTTATCCTGGGAGTCATAAAAGATCCTGCATTGGGTCATGCTGTTATGGTCGGGGCAGGTGGGATATTCACAGAGATATATAAAGATGTGGCATTTAGACTGGCTCCCTGTTCAAAAAAGGAAGCCATAAGCATGATCAATGAGCTTGCTCTTGCAGAGGTTTTCCACGGCTTTAGGGGGATGAACTTTGATGAAGATCGATTTGCAGAGATTATATCCCAGGTTTCTATACTTGCCCATGATATGGGAGAACAATTAAGCCAGTTGGATATAAACCCCATTGTTTTTTCCGAGGATAAATGGGTTGCTCTGGATGTAAAAATTATTCTGGAAACTAAATAGATACTTTTTTTTTGCCCTGCCGCAATATTGTTTATTTGCTTTATGTTTATCTCAAAGCGTTATATTAAATTATATTGACAATGGATGAAGCATCTGTATACTTGTATATACAATATAGGATTGTAGAGGGAACATTATGAGTAATTTTGAAAAAGGCTTTGCTATTTATGAAAGAATCAAATTAAGCGTCAGAGAAAAAATTGATTCAGGACAATTGAAGCCCGGTGATAGAATACCTTCGGAGCTCAAGCTTGCAAGTTTGTTTCAAGCTTCCAGAATGACAGCTAACAGAGCGTTAAAAGAGCTGACTGCTGAAGGTAGAATTATACGAATTCAGGGTGTGGGGAGTTTTGTTGCCAAACCTAAACCGGATGTTGCTCTTTTAGAAATTAAAAGTATTTCTGAAGAGATTCATAACTGGGGTGGGGTTCATTCAGCAGATGTGATTCTGCTAAAAGAGGAAAGCGCATCTAAAAGTATTGCTCGGAAAATGGAGATAAAAACGGGAGATAGGGTATTTCATTCAATACTTGTTCATAAAGATGAAAATATTCCGGTGCAGTATTCAGAACGGTTTATCAATCCCAGAGTGGCGCCGGAATATTTAGAGCAGGATTTTACAAAAATTACACCAAGTGAGTATTTGCTGGAAATCGCACCTGTTCAGGAAGCTGAGCATACTGTTGAAGCGATTCTACCCATAAAAGAGATGCAGAAAAAGCTTAAGATAAAACCTGGAGAACCTTGTATATTACTCAAGAGAAGGACATGGTCCTTTGATCTTGTAGCAACGTGCAGCATAATAGTTTACCCCGGATCTAAATATAAGCTTTCAGGGAAATTTAAGAGAGAATAAAAAAATGGATTTAGAAATTACGATTGAAAAAGGCAAGATGACTCTGGATCAGCTCGAAGCGATTGCCAGGAAAGGTGCAAGAGTTAAAATCCCCAGCAAAATTGCAGGAGAATTTGATCAAGGCCGAGCACTTCTAGATAAATGGGTAAAACAAGGGCGGCAAATTTATGGAGTAAACACAGGGTTTGGTGCATTAAGCACAGTGACTATCTCCGGTGATGATATCATAAAACTGCAAAGAAATATCCTTTTGAGCCATGCCGCAGGTGTTGGTAACCCATTACCAAAAGACGTTGTTAGGGCAATGATAGCCATCAGGCTGAATGATTTTTGCCTTGGCAGATCCGGGTTACGCATGGCAACAATAGCTAAGCTTGTTGAATTGTTAAATAAAGACATTATTCCTGTTGTTCCGGAAAAAGGCTCTGTGGGTGCAAGTGGAGATCTTTCGCCCATGGCACATCTTTCCCTTGTACTAATCGGAGAAGGAGAAGCTTTTTTCAAAGGAGAAAGATTGTCCGGTGCTGAGGTATTGAAAAAATGTTCCATTGAACCTTTGGAACTTCAGGCCGGTGAAGGCCTGGCACTTATTAACGGCACTCAGATGATGACAGCTATTGGCGCTTTGGCATTGATTGATATTATTAATCTTTGCAAACATGCGGATATCGCAGCCAGTATGAGCCTGGAAGTATTGCTTGGTACACGATCAGCCTTTGATTCAAGAATTCACAATGCAAGACCGCATCCGGGGCAGCAGATAGTTGCTTCTAATATGCTTAAAATATCAGACAAGAGTGAAATTATTTCCTCCCATGAAGATTGCTCTCGAATTCAGGATGCATACTCACTCAGATGCTCTCCCCAGGTGCATGGCGCAACTCTTGATACTGTTAATTATGCAAAACAAGTTATTTTAACTGAAATGAATTCGTCAACAGAAAATCCTTTGATTTTTACGGATTCAGAAGATATTGTTTCTGGTGGAAATTTTCACGGACAGCCTGTAGCCCTGGTCCTTGATTTCTTAGGAATTGCAGTAGCAGAGCTTGCAAGTATTTCCGAGAGAAGGGTTGAGAGACTTGTAAATCCCAATTTGAGTGGCCTGCCTGCTTTTCTGGTTGAAAACGGAGGCCTGAACTCTGGATTCATGATTGTTCAATATACAGCCGCCGCCCTTGTGTCAGATAATAAAATACTTGCCCATCCTTCCTCAGTAGACTCAATTCCCACGTCTGCCAATAAGGAAGATCATGTTTCCATGGGGGCAAATGGTGCCAGAAAATTGATGCGAATTATTGAAAATGTTGAGGAAGTTATATCCATAGAGCTGCTCACTGCGGCCCAGGGGTATGATCTTTTCACTAACCTTAAAGGGGGTGTGGGAACCAAAGCAGCCCATGACATTATCCGTACAAAGGTTGATTATCTTAAAGAAGACAGACTTATTGCGAGCGATATAAATACAGTTAAGGAATTATTAAAGAGCGGCAACATAATTGAGGCTGTGGAAAAACGGACAGGAACTTTAGGGTAAGGCCATTTTATAGCTTAACTAATTTTAAGTTTCCCCATAATCCAATGTTTTTATCTTTGATTATGACTAATCCTGAAATCCCTTTGATTTTTTTCCCATGGTTAATGACTTTTTCTATATCGTCGGGTTTTTTCACCATGTTTCCTAAAGATGTAGCAGCCGCATCAGCAAGGGATGCTGAGTCTGAAAAAACAGTTACAGCATCTGCATTTCCATAGCTTTTCGAATGACCAACCGTTCCGGAAGATGTACAGATGGAATAGGGCTTCTCTCTTTTTTCAATTAAAATCCCGGTTTTCATGCTTAAAGGAGACTTGTTTGCATATATGGTGAATAATGTTTTAGAATTGGATTTGATAAATATATCTCCACCATTTTCTACAATAATTTCATTGGACTCTTCTATAAGGGTAAGCCCTGTATATTCGGCAATCGCTCCTGCAATGGCCGCCATAGGGCCTACTTTCGCAGCTTTCCCAGCATCGATCATTTTATTGACAATGCCGGGAGCAATACCCACGGCTTCTATAGGGGATAGTGATGTTGCAAATTCAGGGTTTTGAACGATATATTGTTCAATATAGCTTCTGCATTTTAATATTGTCTGTACAGCTTTCCCGGCTAAATCTTTTTCTGCCTGTATATGCAGGTTTGTTTCTTTTACAGTGACATTGAAAGGTATTAGACCCGGTTTTGAAATATTTGATCTGTATGTTCGGTTATCAAACATTTTTAAATATTATCAATATATTGTGGTCTCATTTTTTTTGGGATTTTATTTATAAAATAGGAATCAGTCATGCCTGCAATAAAATCCCTTACAATTTGAGCGTTGGAATGGTTTTCATGGTACTCAACTGAAATCCCTTTCAGAAAATCTTTAAATATCACAGACTCTTTATTTTGTTTTTCAAGATCCTCAAGATATTTTTCAAATAGAAATCGAAACATACCTTTAATTCCTTGGAGGTGCTCTTTAATTTTTGGGTTTAAATATATTTTTTCGTAATTAAATCGCTTAAGATCTAATAATGCCTCTGAAACTTTATTTGAGAAACAGACATAGGAGTTTTTGCTGCTGTTTGCAATAACATCTGTTACAAGATTATAAACAATTGTGCCATTTGTATTACCAAGAATATTAAGGCATTTTTTAGGGATATCCCCACGTTCTATTAAATTCAGACGAATGGCATCTTCCATGTCTCTGCCAATATAGCTTATGGTATCCGCTATTTTAACAACACATCCTTCCATGGTCATGGGAATCATATTTGGCTTTTGCTGGCTCTGTATTTCTTTGACCATCTTGTCAAAGTCTTCAAATGTTTTATCCCATTGGGGTTTTATCGTCTTGGCGTGAATTTCACCATTGTGGCAAACAATAGCATCAAGTGTTTGCAGGCTCAAGTTCCAACCCTTTCCATTTCTTTCAATGTGTTCCAAGAACTGAATACTCTGGAGGTTGTGGTGGAAAAACCCGGCATTGTATTCCTGGGTAAGTGCAGACAATAATTTTTCACCATCATGACCAAAAGGCGGGTGTCCAATATCATGCCCCAGGCTTGCAGCTTCTATCAGGTCTTCATTTAAACCAAGGTATCTTCCAATGGTTCTTGCAATCCTTGAGACAAGTTGTACATGAATCATTCTGTGAGTAAGATGGTCGTTGTTAATAAGAGAAAATACTTGAGTTTTATCAATATACCTGGAATAGGCCATTGAATTCAGAATTCTGTCAGCATCAAGACTAAAAGCTTGTCTATAGGTTGGTTTTGATTGAGAGGGAGGAGAGGATCGTCTTACAGCATTAGCACTCAAAGCTGCAATGGGCGAGAAGAACTCTTTTTCCCGAAGGTTTAAAAAGTTCTTCATCTCCCCTAGTTTTTCAGACATTATTTATAATTACTTTCATAATTATTTTATAATTGCTTTGAAATATTCTCTACAATTTTTTCAAAGTTTTTTGCAAATTTACTGTCACTGTCATTTGTCAGCATTGGTACACCTTTGTCACCGGATTTAACAACGTCTAAGTCAAAGGGTATGGAACCTAAAAATGTTAGGCCAAATTGTTCTGCTGTAGCTTTACCTCCGCCGGTATTAAAAAGGTCAATAGGCTCATTGCAGTGGGGGCAATTAAAAGATGCCATATTTTCAACAATTCCAAGAGTTTTAAGCTTAACAGTTTTGCAGAAGGAAATTGATTTTCTGATGTCTGCTAGGGCAACTTCCTGAGGAGTAGTAACAATAATACCTTGAGCATCAGGAATAGCCTGGGCTATAGATATTGGTTCGTCTCCTGTTCCCGGAGGGGCATCAATAACAAGAAAATCAAGTTCGCCCCAGTCAACATTAGCAATAAACTGGTTAATCATACCTGTTTTGGCAGGTCCACGCCAGATAACCGCCTGGTCCTTATCCTGCATTAACGCCTGGATAGTTACGACAGTCAGGTTATCCATAACTTTTTTAGGGGCGAGAAGTTGCTGGTCTTCCGAGGACATGTCTAACAAACCTGTAATCCCAAACATTTGCGCGATTGATGGCCCGTGAAGGTCAACATCCATGAGCCCGGTTTTAAATCCTTTTTTGGCAAGGCTTACAGCCAGGTTTGCAGAAACACTGCTTTTACCTACTCCGCCCTTACCGCTGAGCACAAAGAGTTTGTTCTTTATTTTGTCAAGAGATTTTTTCATCATCTCTTGCTGTTGATGCTGTTTAATATGCTGTTGCTGTTGGGCACTTCCACCGCATGCACTGGATCCTTCTTTTGCTTCTTTAACATTCTTATGAATCATTTATCTATATATCTCCTATATCGGAAGTTAATTTTACATTGATAAATGTTACCATTATCTCTGTTCTGTCAAGGTAAACAGCGAATTTTTTACAGGCTGATTAATATAGAATTTGGATATTTCAAGCGTGACTTCCCGATCGAGATTGTCTTTTATAAGCATCTTAAAGGGGATAATTGTAGAATCAATAGTCATATAATTAGAAAAAACAATCTCAAAAATAGGTTTAAACTCCCAGTCAGCAGAGATATATCTCAAAACCTGATTTTTCGAATTGACATTAAATTTTTGAATGCCGCTTCCTAATTTATTTTTTAGAACTATAGCCGGCTTAATTGTGTTATCAAAAAATGCATATTGGAAATCTTGTATTGGGATTTTTCCGCTCAAAAGCAAAATAATGTCCTGGATATTGACTGGTATGGAAAGGATCTCTTTAAGAGACGGGTTTTTTACATTATATGTTTTTAAACTGTGCTTACCGGTATGGGAAAATATTGAGATCTTCGCTCCATTATAAACAACAGTCTCCAGGGGGAAGCCCGATGAAAGAATTGTAATGCGAATTTTATCCGGGGGGGCTGCAACCCAGGCAATTTTGAAATGAGTATCACTGTTTTCTGCATTCCGGGCTTTTATTTTTAGCCACCCAAGGCCTTTTGCACTTTTAATTTCGCTGTTAGTCTTGCGGATCTCTGTTGCAAAATCATATGCCAGGTTATCATGCTTATTTTTAAAATTTATTGCAGCACATCCTGACAAAAAAATAATGTAAGAAATTAAAGTAATGAAAGAGAATAGAGGTCGCAGGTTTTTCTTATTCCTGAGCATTGATTTTGCTTTCAAGCTCTTTTATTTTGGTTTTCAATTGAATTTTTTGCTGTTTTTTAGTTTCGGAGGTTTTTTTCAATGCTTTTTTATAAACTTCCAATGCTTTGGAAAACCTGTTTTCTTTGGTATATGAATCCCCAAGATGTTCCATGATAATTGGATCATAGGTTGTCAATTCAGCTGCTTTCTGCAAAAGTTCGCTTGCTTTTGCATAGGAACCTTTCTGAAAGTAAACCCACCCTAAGCTGTCTGTTATAAACCCGTCATTTGGTTTTCTTTTAAGCGCTTTGGTTATCAGCCGGCCTGCTTCATCAAGATTAATACCAAGTTCAGCATATGTGTAGCCAAGATAATTTAAAGCTTCAGCATTATCAGGGTCAAGCTCAATTACTTTTTTCATTATCCTGATACATTCATTTTTATTATTGGATTTGTCCATGCAAATCCCCAGTTTAAACAGAAGAACAGGATTGTTTTTGGATATTGTAAGGCCGTAATTAAGTATATCTCTGCATTTATCAAGATCATTATTGTCAATATAAAAACTGGATAAAAAAGTTATAACATCAATATCTTTTGGGTGTTCTTTATGATAGAGTTCCAGTAATTCCAGTCCTTTTTTATTTTTTTTGTTATCTTTGTGTAAAAATGCAGTATGGATAATGCTTTTTTTATAATAGGTGCTACCCGGCTTTACCCTGGCATAATATTTAACAGCTTGCTGGTACTTTTTTAAAGAGTCAAAAGCATACCCGGTAAAAAAATTGATAGAAGGATTGTCTGGCGACGCTTTCAACATTTCTACAAAAATAATAGATGCAGGGGCAAACTTCTTTTTTACAATATATTCATTGGCAACCTGGAGTAGGAATTTTTCATCCTTAGAGCATCTTTCTCCAAAATTAAAAAAAATCTTTTCTGCTTTTTTTACGTTCCCGTGGGAATGTAAATAAAGTGCATACTCCATGGAGACAAAATCATTGCTTGGTTCAATAGCAAGAATGTTTTTAAAGGTTTTAAGAACTTTTTTATCAGGCTTGTTTGAGTCCTTGCTGTGGCGTTTGTATATTCCAATCAGTTGTAGCCGTGGTTCAATGAGTTTGGGGCTTAGCTCTATGGTTTTAAAAAATTCTTCTTCAGCATAGTTAAGTTTATTCTGGTCAAGGTAGGCCATACCCAGATAGTAATGGGCAATATAAGAATCAGGGAAATGTTCAAGCATTTTTGAGTACAGCTTAAAAGATTCATCAATATTATTATCATCACTGTAGATTCTACCCATAAGTAAATAGGTATTTTTATTATCAGGCTCCAGTTTTAATATTCTATTATATATTTCTAGGGCTTCTTTGCTTTGATTTTTTTTAAGCTTAAGCTGAGCTAGTATAGAAAGGATATCAATGGTGTCAGGGTTAGTTTTCAGGATATTTTCTGCAACCAGAATCGCTTTATCATAATTGTTCTGAGCTAAGTATAGATCTAAAATTTCTTTTTTAAGAAAAATTGATTTAGGGTTATTATCAATAGCCTTTTTCAGCAGGTCGATGGCCTGGGGCAGTTCATTTTTTTTATTGTGAATGCGGGAGAGCATATAATGGTAATATGGAGACTCTGAGTCCTTTCCCAAAGCCAGCTTCAACTTTTCATTATTCTGGTATTGGTGCCCTAGTTTTTTTGTAGAACTTGTGGCGCAACTGCAAATAAAAATCAAAGATAGTGCTAAGGTCGTATATATTAAGGTATGCTTCATGTAAAATTAACCCCGGCTTATAACATCAAAGTCCGGCATGTCTTCTTTAAAATAAGCCCTGATCTTTTTAATTATATTATTTTCTACCTGTCGTATTCTTTCCCTTGATACATTAAACTCTTCACCTATTTCCTGAAGCGTTTCCGGAGAGTCAGAAAAGATTCTTCTATCAAAGATACTCAACTCTCTGGCATTGAGAGATTTTTTAAACTCTTTAATTTTTCTGTGCAGAATGCTTTCAATCTCTTTCTGAGCGACTTCGTCTTCTGTAGAGTCTGTTTCTACCCTAATGAAATCAACTCTTTTTGTATTTGAATCATCTTTCAATGGCTCATCCAAAGAGAGATCCCAATTGTCAAGGCGCTGGTCCATGGAAGTAATTTCTTGCTCGGAGACGCCAAGTCTTTCAGATAAAAGTTTTGGTTCCGGGCTAAATCCTTCTTCTATTAATTTTTGTTTTTCTTTTTTTAATCGGAAGAAAAGCTTTCTCTGGCCCTGGGTCGTGCCAATTTTAACCATTCTCCAATTATCCATGATAAATTTGAGAATATAAGCTTTGATCCAGAAAGAAGCATAATAGGAGAATTTGACATTTTTGTAAGGATTGAATTTCTTTACTGCCTGGACAAGGCCGATATTTCCTTCTTGAATAAGGTCCAAAAGGTTCTGCATCCAGATTCTCTGGAACTCAAAGGCAATTTTTACAACAAGCCTCAGATTAGAAGTGGTCATTATATAGGCGGCTTCTTGATCGTTATCCTCCTGTATTCTTGTCCCCAGTTCCACTTCTTCCTCTCTTGTAAGAAGCCTGTATCTCCGTATTTCAGATAGATAGCTCTGGACAGGGTCGGCCTTTACAAGTGCTTTACTGGAACTCCCAGTGGTTTTTTTTGCAGGCAGAATAAAGTCTTTTTTAGTGAGCTTACCTGTTTTTTTTTTTGTTTTTTTCATATATATTTAGAAACACCCTTGATTCAATCATTAAAAATCACTTGTAACTATACATCATATAACATAATCCTTGGTAATTCTATTTATTTTTTTAATACTCGCTTTTTTATAGACATATAACAGAAAATTTGATATATTTTCTTTTTGTTTGCGCCTGTAGCTCAGCTGGATAGAGCAACGGACTTCTAATCCGTAGGCCACAGGTTCGAATCCTGTCAGGCGTACCATTTAAAATCAAGGCT
>Ga0307988_1000849_pt1 | contig 19341 bp, 11 predicted proteins | sample EllFjometagen183_FD_203166 | JGI IMG/M metagenome (GOLD analysis project Ga0307988, IMG submission 203166) | Marine microbial communities from Ellis Fjord, Antarctic Ocean - #183 | ecosystem: Environmental > Aquatic > Marine > Unclassified | place: Southern Ocean | collected 2014-10-08 | reverse complement strand
CCCCCTTCCCTGGAAAGATTTTCAAAAAATAGTTCATACTCTCTTTTCGGGGTAGTAAAGGGTGAAAATGACCTGGATTCCTTCAGCATTCTACTGACTTCTCTTGCAAATCCTTTACCGGATTCTACCGCCAGCTGCGAGAGCGAATACTTTCTTGGGGAAGAGACAGGCCAATTGAGAATCCTGGCCTTAAAGCCGATGCGTGATGCGAGATTTTTCGCTGCCAATACAGATTCTGGACTGTTTGTTACTACAATGAAAACGGTTTTCAGATGGACAAACAGTTCTGATGAATTTTTTTCCAACCCTTTATAATGCGATACCGCGACACCGGGAAAACCGAGCTGTTTAAGAGTAAGCAGGTTATCTTCACCCTCACAGATAAAAAGTGTTCCCTGTTCACACCTTTGAATATCCTGAAGATTAAAAAGATTATACGGCGGCACGCTGAAAGTTTCATTTCCATACCAGAAAAAATCTTCCCCGCGTTCCGGATATACGCATCTGGCAGAATAACAGTTTCCGTCATTCTGCAGGTAAGGATAGACTATATACCTACCATTAAATCCTATCTTCATCTCAGCAAGAGTCGCCGGTGTAACTCCTGCTGCTGCAAAATTATTTAAGAGTGCCGGGGTAACACGATCTCTATACTGCTGCACTTCATCGTTTATGTTTTCAACAGGATATTCCGGCTGAGCTGTTATTTCATCCTGATCAACATTATAACCAGGGACTTCCGACAAAGAAATCCCGGCAACATGCGCGAACCAGAGGGGGAATCCTCCTGAAACGCAACGATTCAAACAGCGAAAATAGCTATAAAAAAAACTGTCCTTATTTAAAAAGACGACAAGCCGACCTTTCTCAAACCCATGATCTTCGCAAAAGGGACAATCAGCATTTAAAAGAGTCCCTTCCAGGCGTGTATTAAGCAAATATTTGAGATAAAATTGAGCTATATAATCATCTGCACCAGCCATTAAATACCCTTCAAAACAAGATTGCACCCATAAACATCAGAGAAGTAGACTACCTGGACACCTGTGCTTCTCTCTGTGCAGCCAACACTATCTCCTTTAACTGCAGACTGCTGGTCGGCGTCTCAAATTTGACATGAACAGAATAATCTCCTGCCTCGTCCGGAGCATCCCTCACAGCAAGAATATCGCCAACAAGAGCAACCTGCTGGCCGGGCTTCCTGCCCCCCGGCAGCATCACCTTCACTTTTCTGCCCAGCATTAACCGGCCATTTTCTTTTCTTAACAATTTCATAAAGTAAGAAATTCCACCTTCAGAGATATCAAAAAGGTCCACATCAGAACTTACTCCTGTGGTTTTCCCAAAGTTATCGAGCAGCAAAGCAGCAACTCTTCCGGTAATTCTATGACGTTCATAGATGCGACGATCTTGAGCAGATTTCTTTAAAATCTCACCGATACTCTTAAATCCTGCACAAAAAGCATATAATTTAGACTCGAGGCCTGGACACTCATTCTGCCATTGCTGCATTTTCTCAAGCCGTAAGATAGACAACTCAGAAGTGCCCACACTGGCGACTGAAATAGTCCAGACCGAAGCATCAAAAAAGGAACTGGTCCCGACTATTTCCCCCTGTTCCAGTGTCTTAACAAGCATCCTGTTACCCCTGTCCTGATAAAATAACTTCAATTTGCCAGAGTTTATAAAGTAGAGCGCTGTCTGCAGGGAACCCTGATTAACCACTATTTCTTCATCACTGTATTTCTTATGCTGCAGAGATTTATACAGACAATCAAATTCTTCTGTCGATAAAGAATCATAGAGATTGGGCCAGACCTCTATGTGAGTCCTATCGAGGGCATCCTCTTTTTTATCTGAAATAATCTCTGCTGCACGAATTATGTCACCAAGAGCTGTTGCATTGATATCGATCAACCATTCCTTTAATTTTTCCGCCTGTACAAAATTTCGTGTCGATGCTATCTGCTCTATCAACTCAACAAGCTGTACCCTCGCTTTTTCCTCCTCACCTTTATTTAGAAGTATCCGAATCGCCTGCTCCTCAGCAAGTCCGGATATAACCCTCTTGGAGGGAGGGGTCCTGTCGCTTTTTACTGCCTGCCTGATTGCATTTTTCCGCAGCTGATTCGCCTGCACGTGCAGTTTTCTCATTTTTCGCTGATCTTGTTCCAGGATCTCCATCGCTTTTTCCGCTGAAGACCAGACCGCTGAGGGAACTTTTCTGGTACCTCGCTGACCGCGCATCTTTAAGAAACGGTCAACTGCCTTTAACGCGTTTGGACAAGAACACTTCCCTAAAGTATCAAAGATTTGCATCAACAACTGTTCACGATTTTCCTTGCTGAAACTTTCATATTCATCCAGTAATTTTGCAAGATGACCAACGACGTCCGGATCGCAAAACCTTGCCAGCGCTTTTATGATCTGAACCTTTATGAGCTCTGATGAATTTGTAAGTGCTGCGAGAAAGAGTCTCTTCCTGTTTTTACCACCTATTTTATTTACGCAGATAAATGCACCGCGCTGAACACGAAAGTCCTCATGACTGAAATATGGGAGAACAGTCTCCGCGTCTTCCTCACCGCCTGTTTCAGCCAGCAACTTTAACAGGTTCCGCTTTCCATACCACACCATATGCTCATGTAATCGCTCTAAAAGGATCTCCGGCAAAAAATGGTCGTTGCGTATCAGGAGATCGAGAATTTTATACCTGTGATCTGAATCCTCTGTGGTTATCAGTGATTCTACCAAAAACCTTACTGCCACTGGTCCCTGTCTGACCAACCTGGTACTGAGTGCCGCATCATATGGATCAGCAAGCCACTTTGTAAGGAGTTCGGGGAAACTCGTCCTCTGTATCCCTCTATCCTGTACTCTTCCAACGATGGCTGCAATTGTCGGTGATTTCTGGAGATCCCCTGAACGTATACGATGAAAGAGAGTAAGGATAGTATCGCCCTGACTCTTCTTTCCACTCTTCCAGTAATGCTGCATTGAGACTTGAAGGAGGGTAACAATTCTTGCAAAAGGTTCTTCACTTTCCTCGGTACACCTAACCCATTCGAGCAGGGGATCCAGAAGTACATCCACATAGTACCAGTGACGGTCAAGGATAAAATTTTCGGTTACAGAGGCGAGCATTTTTAGAAGATGAGACTGGGAGTCTTCCCCGCCTGTATGAAGTTGATTTACCAATTTATGCAGGAAAGCATCTAGGTGCAGACCGTCAGTGACACCTACCATTCCCCTGACTACATCGGGGAGATGTTCCAGAAGTTCAGTACTCTGCAAGTAAGTAAAATCACCTTGTGTTATTCCACGAATTCCGGATTGAATACGCTGTTTTTTCCTTTCCTCCTCACCCTTCAGAAGAACTTCCCTGGCCTTCTCTGCACCAAGGAATTGCTTGCCTTTTTCTGTAACAATTAACTGCGACAATACATTGTCAACAAACCTCACATTGGAGTCCCCGGTTCCATCTTTCGACTGTGTTTTTGCTGCAAGTTTTCTTAGCAGAACTATAATATTCCCGAGTTTTTTTGTATCTATCAACGTAACCTGGGCATCGTACAGTTCCCTTCCAAATCCGTCTGGATAATCCTGAGACAGCACCACACAAAGTACCGGCTCTTTCAGGCTGTTCACCAGAACCCTTCCAAGCTCCAGCGCCACCTGACTGCACTCCTCAGATGGCAAGAGTTCTTCGGTACTTTTTAGTATATGAGGGAAAAGTTCAGAACGAGACATCCCTCTTTTTTTCTGAAGCTCCCGCAAGACAAGTCCAATGGCTGCAACGAGAATATCGACAGCCTTGTCAGGACGTTTAAAGCTCTTCCTTAGCTTTGCCTTTATTTCAGGACGGTCATCCTGACCAGTTAAACAGGATAAGAGATCTGCTTCCACATTCACAGGCTTTAGAGGAGGAGCGATTTTCTCCTTTTCGGCACCACCTTTGTTCACATTGACCGGGTCAGGTTCAGGGAAATAGCTGATCAATCCCAGGGATGTAATAAATTCAATCGCCCCACCATCTTTTTGAATCTTAGCTGGTTTTGCATTAAATACAGAGAGGATCTGACCGAAGGCAAACCTGTCCATTGAAGGCTGAAGTACCAGCCTAGAAACACCAAGAACTTCCATTTGCCGATAAACTACAAGGTTGGAAAAAGAAGCGAGAGTTTCCTGGTCAACAACCAGATCTCCTAAAAAAGGATCCCCGTCCTGCAGGGAGATGACCAAATCACCATGGCGTTTGAGAAAATGGTGCACTCCCTTAAAACCATATTCTATCGCATTGCCTACCTGTGGAGCGGTGGGAGGATAAAGGCGACTCGTAGTAATCGCACTATTAAAAGCCCTAAGTGCTTTAATTCCACTTTCCTGCAGCTCAATCTGGTTCATTCCATCACCCCGTTATACAATACAATCCACGATATCCCGAACTTACTATTTTCGTCCTCTCTCTCAATGAGTTGAGATAACCCGGCAGTCTCGAAGCATCTCCAGAAGTTCATGTAAAGGCAATCCTACGACATTTGAATAAGATCCTTCAATAGCCTTGACCAGGAATGCCCCTTTACTCTGGATACCGTATGCACCGGCCTTATCGAGACATTCTCCGGTAGCCACATATCCCCTGGCCGTCGATTCATCAAAAGCACCAAAAACTACTTTTGTTTCAACAAGTCGGTGAGAAAATAGTTTTTTCTCGCCATGACAAAGACAAATTCCGGTACGAACAGTATGTCTTTTTCCACTCAACGACATCAGCATGGCGAGAGCCTCCGCATTATCAACAGGCTTTCCAAGGATTTTTCTGCCCAGACAAACTACCGTGTCCCCGGCTATAACCCAACTCCCTGGGAATTGACTACTCACAGCCGCGGCTTTTTCCCTGGCCATTCTCTCAACAAACAGGTCAGCTTCCTCTCCATTGACAGGAGTCTCATCAATCGCCACGGGAAACACTGTAAAATCTATCCCGAGATCATCCAGATACTGTTTTCTCCTCGGCGAACCTGAGGCCAGTATTATCGGCTCTATATTGCCAAACATCCTTACACAATCCGTTTTGTCCTCTCAATTCCAGTTATATCAAATTATAACCAGCAATAACAAGGCACTAATTATTTGTACAAAAAAAAATCCCTTTTTACCTTCTTGATAAACTCATAAAAACCTTAATATTGGATGGATGAGTAGATAGCGTAGACTTCAAGTAAGCGCAGACTCCTAGAAGCTTCATATTCTTCACAACCGCCGAAAATACGTGCTAACACCGGTAAACGGTAAAAAGCCAGCACCCTTTTCAGTACCAGCTTGAAGCTGGTATAAGTACCTTGGTGGTATATGTAACCTCATAATTTCAAAATACATTCCTCGGTTTCTTGTTTTTTATACCCCTCAAGGGGGTACTGAACTGAGTTGCAGTATTCTGGAGCAAGGTACTAACCCCGAATAGACTGTAAACCCCGTTTGACCATTCCCCCGAGAAATCCAAAAGGGTTAAAGCGGATACCATTTAAGATTTCAGGAGCATCAAAGTTAGTACCTGAAAAATCAAGTGGTGATAATTTTGGAAAAAGCAGACTGTCAAAATAACTCCCCTCCAATTTTCTTTCACTGGCAACTCTCCAGAGAGGGCTTATAGTTCTGTCTAACCCAAGTACCTCAATCAACGCTGTATCCAGAGCGACAGGGCATGCAGAGACGCCCATACAGTCCAGCCGAAAAGGTTCTCCATCAAGCGGTCCAGAACGATGCATTGCGACAATACCATCTGCGAAATGAAGCGAAGGTGGTAACAGATCTACAAGATCGAGTATGATTTCAGAAAATTGTTTATGGGTACCGCCATGGCTCATATGCAGTATAGCTTTATTTATCCCTTTAACAATCCCAAAGAGATTTTTTACTGCAAGGGTTACATACATCTGCTTATGGGCTTTAACCTTCGCCAGATTAACAAAAAAATCGCATTCTAATGCCGCTCTGGCAACTCTGACAGTTACTCCCCCTGCCAATCTGGTTTTTACTGAATCGTTAAAATCGACCTGTTTGACATCCATGGCCGCCAGCGCTTTGATAATCCCTCTCGACTCACAAACAGATGTACCGCTACCGATGGCAGGTGAGTCGCCAATACGAACCCTTGCCCCCTGATCAATGAACCAGGCGGCAACTCCTGCGATAAATTCTTTGTGGGTACAGGAGAAATCAGGCCCGCTACCGCTGATCAGATTCGGTTTTAACAGCACAGTTATACCATTAAAATTATAGCTGCGGTTAAGGCTCTTTACAGCCTCATCTACCAGTCCACAGATATTTGCCTTTTCGTATTTAGAACAACGCTGTAATACTACCTGTAAAGGTGTCTCACCCATAACATCCACACACTATTCTGCAAAAGTTATTACGCGTGTACGAATGACATCTTTATTTTCTTTAATTTCATTCACAACCACACTAGGAATTTCTGTTTCCACATCAATTATATTATAACCTATTTTTCCATTTGACTGGTTTAAGTAACTTGAGATATTTACATTATGATTTCCAAATATTTTAGAAACCTGAGCAATCATTCCGGGAACATCCCTGTTAATCACAATAAGCCTGGAATGAATTTTATCCGCCGGAGTAGATTCAACGTTTGGGAAATTAACGCTGTGGACGACATTGCCGTATTTCAGATATCCAGATAACTCTTTTACCGCCATTCGGGCACAGTTTTCTTCAGACTCAGAAGTTGACGCACCCAGATGAGGTGTCATCAAAATTCGAGGATGGCCGATAAGCGCAGTTGTTGGAAAATCACAAAGATATGCCTCCAGGTGTCCTCTGTCCAGGGCTTCAAGTACGGCCTGTTCATCGACAATAGGCCCTCTGGAGTAATTAATCAGCACCGCGCCTTTTTTGATTCTGTTTATAAAGTCACCATTTACAAAATCACGAGTTCGATCACTGAGTGGAAGGTGAAGACTGACGACATCAGCATCCCCCACCGCATCATTTAACGACCTGCAAACCCGAACATCAGGAGAAAGCTGGTGAATATTACTAAGGGCCGGCGCGGGGTCGTATCCGTTGACCTTCATATGCCTGAAAACCCCACCATTAGCAAGTCTCACTCCAATCTGACCAAGCCCTACAACGCCAAGAGTTTTGCCGGCGATTTCCTCTCCGCGAAATGCCGCTTTCCTTTTTTCAACCTCACCGTCAACCATATCGGGATCCATATCTGACAGTGATTTGCAAAATTCTATCCCTTTATAGATATTTCTCTTCCATACGCCCATCATAGGAAATACAAGATCCACAACAGCATTGGCATTTGCCCCTGGAGTATTGAAAATACAGACTCCTTTCTCTGTTGCTTTTTCTACATTAATATTATTTGTTCCAGCTCCAGCTCGCGCTACGGCCAGGAGTGTCGGATAATCTTCGATATCAAGGGATGAACTTCGCAGAACGATACCTTCCGGCTCCTGTTCATCAGCAGAAACCTGAAAAATATCAGCAAAATGCCTTAATCCTTCCTCAGAAATAGCATTAATCTTCTTAATTTTGTAAACGGCCATACAATTCTCCCTAATCACTCATTGATGGCGTTGTAAAAACTCTCCATCTGGCTTCGTTGCTCCAATTTTCTATCATCACGGCGTACCCTCGTACGCCAAAATAATAGAAAACTTACGCGCCTTGCACCCCAAGGGCATTTCCTGCGGGGCACATATTGAAGTTTTTTACTTATCCATCTAAATTTTAGATTGTCACGAGTTTATCACTCATTCAGTTAAAAAGGTTGTTTAGAACCCAAAAAGAAATACCTTATTCAATTTATATAAACTTTTTTCCCGCTCTCGCAAAAAACAGACACAATCCTCCTGCCCGCCATTGGTGAAACCGCATTCCTTTAAAGCCGGTCGACTAATAGGCATGAAGATAGATTTTTTAAAAAAATGGTTTCGACTCCCCTTGCTGTATACACCTTCAATTTCACCCGGCAGACTGCGGTACAAAATCCCCTTGGTTTCCTGCAGTTGCTCCATAGTCCTGTATGGAGTCAGGCAGTCCGGCAGAAACCTGTAACCACATCTAAACCAATCGTACATCAGGAGATCGCGGATAAGTCCACGGTCCGCTCTTTTTTCAATCAGCTGATTAAGTTTTTCTGTCATCAATTCATGTGTCGCCGCAAGCTGAAAAAACCCAGATGCAAGACAGAGTTGAAGAAGCTCTTCAAAGAAGCAATAAATATCCTCTTCTATTCTCCTGAGATAATCCCAAAGCGTAACAAAATACCGATTATTAATGAATTTTTCAACACATTCAGAAAACCAATAAAGTTCGTTGAGACAGTCATGGTCCATCCATTTAGTTTCCAGAATAGAATAAGGAGGCTCAGCGCAATGACTGTATTCAAATTCATCGGCACCCTGGCAAATAGGAGTACCGGGAAGAATTTTCAATAAGCCCATTTGGATATAATGGGCCCCCATGGCAAAGAGATCGTCGAACGATTTAGCAAAACTCGCTCTTGTTTCATAAGGCAAACCCAAAATAAGATCAATATGCAGGTGGATATTCTTAAAACCTGCCAGTCTGTTGACAATGTCATGCACTTTAGCCGGATCGATCATCCTGCGAACGGCGTCAAGGCTTGGTAAATGGGTGGACTGAATTCCAATCTCAAACTGAAAGCGACCACATTCAAGTGTCGACAGGAAATCAAACATTTCTTCACTGAAACGATCCGGTGCGATTTCAAAATGAAACAGAGTATCTCCATCCTGTGCCGCCAGGAATTTCCAGATGGCCAGAGCTCTGGCCGGGATATCATTGAAAGTTCTATCAATAAATCTAATAATCCTGGGACGATGACGAAGAATTTCCGACAGTTCCGTCTCGACCTGAGAAAGATCCTTGTGATACAGTCCTTTCTCAACGGAGGAGAGACAATAAGTACATGAGAACGGGCATCCCCTGGAACTTTCATAATAAATATGCCTGTTCTTTAGATGCGTGGAAAAATCTTCTTTTCTGTAGGGCGATTCAAAAGACCTTTCCTTCATCGCAAAAAAACTTCCCTCGTAGCGCCATTTCATGCTCCGGGACATGAGATCTTCATAAAATTCGGCGCCAACGGCTTCAATCTCCCCTTTGACAACTGTACTGAGCTCCGGCCCAAGTATCTCGCCGAGAACATCAGCCTGTGGCCCTCCAATCACTATGGTGCAACCAGGCAGACATATATTCAGATCCCGTACTAGTTTTTCAATGATGGCGCTGTTCCAGATCGCAGCAGAAAAAAATATATAGGCGGGGCTGCCGGTTGTAAGCCGGAGCAGTACCTCATAATAATTATCGTTAATAGTAAATTGGATTATTTCATTTTCAAATCCGGGGCAATTTTTTTCAACTTCATTCCGGACATAAAAAAGAGCCAGACAGGAGTGGGTAAACCTGCCATTCAGGCCGACAATTTTAATCAATTCTTTTGTCATAATTTGACAATCTCGTAAAAACTTACAATTTCAGATGGATAAGTAAAAAGACCATTGGACTCCATCATCCTAGCAATCACTCAATTTCAATCAATATTTGTTGGCATCAAGTCTTTTTCGATAGTAATGTATACTGGCACCCCGCAGGGGGTATAATTACCTTGTAGGTATTTCCAATAACATAATTTCAAAATACATTCCTCAGTTTCTTGTTTTTTATAACTGAAGTTCAGGAGTAAGGAACTGATAACAAAATAAAAAGTGAATCACACTATGAAATATTCCTTTCCCGTACTATTCGTTCTGTTCTATCTCCTCAGCTCTCAGCTCGTTACAGCAGAAACCAGGAACTACGGGAACAACTACTTCCTGGCACTCTCTTTTGATCTAAAAAACAACCAGCTAAACGGAACTGCCAGGATAACTCTGAAACCGGGGCCAGATTTTTTCCTTTCAGTTGCCCGGCTCAACATCACGGGCACACTGCTCAAAAACCGCAACGGCAATGAAATGAGACTGACCCCAGTCGGTGACAAAATTATTGTGCCGGCAAGTGATACACCAAGGGAAATATACATATCATATACCAAGAAAACAGCCGGAAGCTATGAGAACATAATCGACCCGAAAGGGATCTCACTTGTAAACAACTGGCACCCTGTCCCATCAGTCCCGATGAAGTTTACGATCGAGGCAACCCTACCAAAAAACTTCATGGCGATAACAGAAACTGATCATTTCCCGCTGCAAAGAACGAACAACAGGGTTAAAGCTACCTTTTCCCATAAGGTTTATTCAATCAATTTTACAGCAGGTCCTTATTTCCATAAGAAACGCAAAGTTCGAGAAGGGCTCTTTGTCCATTCTCTCTTTTTTGCAGAAGAAAAGCACCTTGCCTCCGGCTATCTTGAAGCGGCTGCAGTTTTTATCCAGCGCTACGAAAAAGAAATTGGCCCCTATCCTTATAATCACTACGTAATTACCGCCAACAGATTACCTACCGGCTTTGGTATGCCGGGCTATACTCTTATCGGCCAGATGGTACTGCGCCTGCCCTTTATAAAAGAAACGTCGCTGGGCCACGAGATTCTCCACTCCTGGTTCGGTTCCAGTGTGGGTGTGGACTATACTGAGGGAAACTGGTGTGAGGGGTTGACCTCCTATCTCGCCGATCACAGCTACAGGAACGAAAAAGGTGAAGGAATACAGGATAAAAAGGCAGCCATCACACATTATCTCAGCTATAACAACCGCGAGGCCGTTATCCCTCTCAGCGAGTTCACATCCGCAAGCCACAGCCAGACATTGGCCCGGGCACGTCGTGCGGTAGGGTATACACGGGGAGCCCTGCTGTTTCACGAACTAAAAGAAAAAATAGGGGAACAGCCATTCAAACAGGGAATTCGATTATTTTACCAAGAGAATGTCGGAAAAAAGGCAACATGGACAAACTTAAGAGAGAGTTTTGAAACCAGTTCGGGGACCCGGCTTAAAGTTTTTTTCGAAGAAAGACTGCATAGCCTGGAAATTCCATCTCTTAGTATTCAAGATATAGAGATACACTCTGTAAAAAATCGGCCCGTACTCACCTTTTCCTTGATTCAAGATACCCAGAAGCCTTTTTCCCTGCTCGTACCTATCCAGATTAAGGGCAACAGTGGAACAACAACCCATGAAAGATTCATAGAAGAGCATGACAGTAGAATCTCAATTGAACTGGACACCCACCCATTAGAAATTATACTCGATCCTGAATATTCTTTTCTCAGGACTCTCAGTCAGCCAGAGCGACCCGCAGTCTGGTCCGGATTTCTTGGAGACAGTAAAAAACTCGTAATAATTGGTTCTGATAAAGAACGGAAATCCTTCGATTCCCTGCTGCAAGCTCTTTCTACAGAGGAAATGACAGTAAAAAATGCGGATCAGGTCAGCAATCAGGAACTCAGCGAAAACAGTATTCTTTTTCTCGGTGCAGATCAACCGCACGCCCTCTCACTCTTCGGTGGCTCAGATCACAGGGCAGACGGCTTCACCCTTGATGTTCGAACTAACCCCTTGAACCCCAAACATACTGCAGTACTCGTTTCAAGTTCGGATAAAATGGAAGCAGATATGGCTGCCAACCGTTTGAGTCATTACGGTAAATATTCTCTCCTCCATTTTTTACACGGACGGAATATGAAAAAGAAAACCAGTTCAAGCCAGTCTGGTATACGCATTGTTCTAGAAACACTACCTGAAGGGGGAAGAACAGCAGACATCTCCACCTTTGATGCGATTATTAATGAATTAAACAAATCCAGGGTCATTTATATAGGAGAGACCCATACCTCATTTGCTGATCACAGGCTGCAGCTTCGAATCATAGAAGCCCTGCATGCAAAAAAATACAACCTGGTTATCGGGATGGAAATGTTTCCGGCGAGCAGTCAGCCGGCGCTTGATAGATACCTGCAAACTGATACAGAAACGGACGAGCGCACTTTTTTAAAAGAATCAGAATATTTTAAGGTGTGGAGTTACGACTACCGTTTCTTTAGAAACATTATCAATTTTGCAAAGGCCAACAACGTTCCGGTGCGCGGTCTCAATCTAGATAAGGAAATAGTCTCCGAGATTTTCCGCTCAGGCAGCACCGACAACCTTGAAAAAACAACGCTTCACTCTCTTCCCAAAGAACGCAATCTCGATATGAATGGTTATAGTGAGAGACTAGCAGCAATGCATGATATTCACATACAAGGTGGACATGGCAGTGGCAACGCAGGAGGTTTTATTCAGGCTCAGGGTCTCTGGGACGAGAGTATGGCTGAGAATATTGCCAACTATCTCAAAACCCACCCAGGCCAGAAGATGATTGTCCTGGCTGGTTCCCAGCATACCCGTAAAGATTCCGGAATTCCTCCCAGGGTAAAAAGAAGAATAGATGTTGAGCAGTCATCTGTTTTAAATATCGGTGGCTCAAGTGACCGCACAAACCTCAAAAAAGTAGCTGATTATTTTTTCATTTCAGCCCCTGGTGAGTTGCCGAAAAGCCCTAAAATCGGTATTGTCCTGGCAACTGCAACAAAAGATAATCGTAATTTCTTAAAAATAAGTCAGATCAGCCCCCACGGAAAAGCAGGAGAGGCAGGGCTGCAGGTAAGTGATATACTGACAAAGATAAACGGCTTTTTAATAGATGAGATGAGTGATCTTAGAATAGCAATGATTGATGCACAGGAAGGTGAAACCGTTATGGTCACAATCCTTCGTGGTGACGGCAATGTACAAACAGAGATTACGGTCAAGGTCAAACTGAGCCTCCCTCCTTCTCAAATGTTAAGACCATAATATATTTGGTTCTTTATAAAACCTCTAAACCAGCAATTTTCACCCAACCTTGTAGTTTTTTCAACCTTTTATCGTCCCTTCCGGGGGTAATAAAGGAATCACCCCTTTCCAAAAGGAGAATCGATGTATAGATTATGCAGCTTGTTTGGACTTATCTTATTAATTTTAACTCTATCCGGAGAATCAGTAATGGCAAAGTCAAAACTCAAAGATGGCCTCTACGCCAGATTTGACACATCAAAGGGAGATATCCTCTGCTCACTCGAATTTAAAAAAACCCCGCTCACCGTCGCAAACTTTGTCGGCCTTGCGGAAGGGACTAAGGATCTTGGCGGTGGTGCCAAAGCCAAGGGAGACAAGTTTTATGATGGATTGAAATTTCACAGGGTTATACCTGACTTCATGGTACAGGGCGGTTGCCCCCTTGGGACTGGTACGGGGGGACCCGGTTACACTTTCCCGGATGAAATTGACCCTGAACTCAAACACTCCAAGCCAGGTATTCTCTCCATGGCTAACTCCGGCCCTGGGACAAATGGCAGCCAGTTCTTCATAACGCACGTACCAACTCCCTGGCTTGACGGAAAACATACAATTTTCGGCCATGTCGTCTCCGGTCAGGACGTAGTAGACAAGATTGAAGGCAATGACCTGATAAATTCAATCGAAATTATCAGGGTCGGAGATGATGCTGAAAAATTTGAGACAGACCAGAACGCATTCGACGCGCTTCTGGCAGGCATGGGAGACAGAAAAAAGGACAAGGAACTTGAGGCGATGGAAGAGACAATACGACTAATTGATGAACAGTGGCCTAACGCAGTCACGACACCTTCCGGGCTGAAATATGTCGTTAACCAGGAAGGAACCGGTGACAAAACTCCTCAGACCGGGCAGGTTGTCACCGTTCACTACACCGGTAAATTAATAGACGGTGAAAAATTTGACAGCTCATATGACCGGGGCCAGCCTATTGAATTTCCGGTAGGAAAAGGTCAAGTTATCAAAGGTTGGGACGAGGCGCTGCTCGGCATGAAAAAGGGAGAAAAACGAGTCCTTATAATCCCGTCCAGCCTCGGCTACGGACCATCAGGACGTGGTCCTATTCCACCGAACGCCACTATGGTGTTCGATGTTGAACTGGTCAATTTCAAATAAATTATCATTCTCTTTAAGGGGTCTGCTCCGTTTTAAGAGACCCCTTAAAAACCCACCCTTCTTCCGGTTACAGTCCTATATCCTCAGCGATATCCTGCAAGGCAGCAAGGCTGAGTTCGCAAAAATCCGGCAGAGGAATCCCCGCCTGCTCACACTCTGCAATAATCTCACGGTTCGCCCCCCGGGCAAACGCTTTTTCCTTTATCCGTTTTTTTACGGATTTAGGTTTAACCGAAGTAAGTTTTTTATCCGGGTAGACAAGCGCAGTTGCAACCACAAGCCCGGTTATGGTCTCTCCCGCAGCAAGTGCATGTTGAAAAACCGTTGTCCTCTTTTCACCTGGATATGGTTCCAGATTATGAAGACGTATAGCCTCGATGATCTCAGAATCGACACCCTGCTTCTTTAAAATTGCTACGGTTTCAGTGGTGTGCGTTGCCAGATCCGGGTGACTTTCGCTATCAAGATCATGCAGTAGACCGGTCAGTCCCCATTTTTCTACATCCTCCCCGAGCCTTTCAGCCATTGCCCGTAAAACAGCCTCTGACGCCAGGGAGTGATTGATCATATTTTTATTCTTTATATGCTGGTGAACAAGCGCCAGCGCCTCTTCACGGGTTATACCATAAGACATTTTATCTCCTCTGTTCATCCCGCCAAACAGGATTCTTTTCAGTATTTTATCGCTGGTACTAATATTTCAGTCCGACTCTGTCACGAACTAGATCAAGGGTGATAACCGCCTTCTCCCTTGCCTTTTCAGCTCCTTTGGTGAGAATATTACGCAGCATTTCAGGATCAGCTAGAAATTCAGCCTTCTTTCTCCTTGCTTCACCAAATTTGGTATCCAGAAGATCAAGAAGTTCCAGCTTCAAATAACCATATGCCGCCCCTCCATCTAGATAGAGGCCGTTTATTTCTTTCATTCTCTCAGGTGCAGCAAACAACTCCATAATTTTGTAGAGATTGCAGTTGTCAGGATCTTTCGGCTCTTCAACGGGAGTAGCATCAGTTTCGATAGCCATAACCTTTTTCTTTAGCTGCTTACCCTCAAGAAAAATGGGGATGGTGTTGCCATATGATTTTGACATTTTCTGTCCGTCCAATCCCGGAACAGTGGCAGTCTGTTTACCTATTGCCGGCTCAGGTATAACAAAAGTATCGCCATACTCATTGTTAAATTTTTGTGCCAGATCCCGGGCAACTTCCAAATGCTGTTTCTGATCCTTACCCACCGGTACCTGGTCAGCCTGATATAGAAGAATGTCTGCAGCCATAAGCACCGGGTAGGAAAAAAGTCCGTGGCTCGCAGCGACACCCTTTGCAACCTTATCCTTATAGGAGGTACATCGTTCAAGTAGTCCCATAGGTGAAAGTGTGGAAAGTACCCAGGTCAACTCACACACCTCAGGTACATCTGATTGAACCCAGAAAATACATTTGTCCGGATCAAGACCGAGCGCCAGAAAATCGGCCGCAGCTTCCATGGTTCCGGTTGCAAGTCTATCTCGCGAACGGACTGAAGTTAATGCATGAAGATCAACTATAAAAACATAGAGTTCAGAATCTTCCATCCTGGAGATCATAGTTTGCATCATGCCAAAATAATTACCAATATGAAGCTGGCCCGAGGGTTGGATACCGGATAAAATTTTCATATTATTGTGTAGGAGTTAAATTTAACAGGGACTGACTTTCGTATAAAACAGGCATAAATCATATCGTAAAAATATAAAAAAAGGGAGTAGGAAAATGTTTCCCTACTCCCTTTTATATTACGATGAATTACAGACAGCAACTATGAGTTTACTTAACCTCCTCATAGTCGGCATCCACGACGTCATCATCTTTTTCCTTCTCAGGTTCCTGAGTCTCTGCACCACCGTTTCCGTCAGCATCAGGGTTCTCTTTTGCAGCCTGAGCATACATAATTTCTGCAAGTTTATGAGAAGCAGCCGTCAGTGCCTCGGTGGCTGCCTTCAGTGCGTCGATATCATCACCTTCCATTACCGACTGCACGTTCTTGATCTCTGCTTCCACCTTCTGCTTGGTCTCATCATCGACTTTACCTTCAAGATCTTTCAGGCTCTTCTGAGTCGCATGAACGAGTCCATCAGCAGAATTTCTGGTCTCTACGAGTTCTTTCCTTTTTTTATCATCTTCGGCATGCAGTTCCGCATCTTTTGTCATTTTCTCGATCTCTTCATCGGTGAGGCCGGAAGATGCAGTGATTTTGATTGACTGTTCTTTGCCAGTTCCCATATCTTTAGCAGATACATGAAGGATACCATTGGCATCAAGGTCAAAGGCCACTTCAATTTGTGGAACACCACGCGGTGCAGGAGGAATAGATGACAGTTCAAAACGACCAATGGTTTTATTACCCTCGGCCATTTCACGCTCACCCTGAAGTACATGAATTGAAACAGCAGGCTGGTTATCAGCAGCAGTAGAAAAAACCTGGCTTTTCTTGGTCGGTACAGTAGTGTTTTTCTCGATCAATTTAGTGGTAACACCACCCAGAGTTTCAATTCCGAGAGACAGGGGAGTGACATCAAGCAACAACACGTCTTTTACATCACCCTGAAGCACACCGCCCTGAATTGCAGCTCCAATTGCCACGACTTCATCCGGGTTTACACCCCTATGTGGGTCCTTACCAAAAATCTCTTTCACCATCTCCTGAACTTTTGGCATACGGGTCATACCACCAACCAGAATAACCTCATCAATGTCCGAGGCGCTTAGTCCGGCATCTTTAATGGCTGTCTTACATGGACCGACAGTTCGCTCCACCAGATCTTCCACCAGACTTTCAAGTTTGGCACGACTGAGCTTAATGTTAAGATGTTTGGGACCGGAAGCATCAGCAGTAATAAACGGAAGGTTAATATCCGTCTCTTTAGTGGTAGAAAGCTCCATCTTAGCTTTCTCTGCTTCTTCTTTCAAACGCTGCAGAGCCATCTTGTCTTTTTTCAGATCAATACCCTGCTCCCGCTTGAATTCATCAGCAAGCCAGTTCACAATCCTCATGTCAAAATCTTCACCGCCGAGGAACGTGTCACCGTTTGTTGATTTGACCTCAAAAACACCGTCACCGATCTCGAGAACAGAGACATCGAAAGTACCTCCACCCAGATCGAAAACTGCTATCTTCTCTTCACCTTTCTTATCAAGGCCGTAAGCTAGAGATGCAGCAGTCGGCTCGTTGATGATTCTCTGGACATTAAGACCTGCAATTTTCCCAGCGTCTTTTGTCGCTTGGCGTTGAGAGTCGTTGAAGTAGGCAGGAACAGTGACAACGGCATCAGTCACCTCTTCACCAAGGTACTCTTCCGCAGTCTGCTTCATTTTAGTAAGGATCATGGCGGAAATTTCAGCTGGCCTGTAGATTTGACCTTCGACTTCAACTGAAACGCTGCCATTGCTCCCTTCTACTATCGCAAAAGGGCTGACCTCGATCGATTTTTTCACTTCAGGGTCAGTAAATTTACGTCCGATAAGACGTTTAATTGCATATAACGTACGTGTTGGATTGGTCACTGCCTGACGCTTGGCAACCTGTCCTACCGGCCGTTCATCATTGTCAGCAAATGCGACAACCGAAGGGGTTGTCCTGTTGCCTTCAACATTGGTAATTACTTTTGGTTCACCACCCTCCATAACAGCGACACATGAATTGGTAGTACCCAAGTCAATTCCGATAATTTTACCCATCTTACTTTTCTCCTTAATCGTTCTCACGGATTATTTTATCCGTCTTGACTCCTCAAAATTAATTAATTGCTCTATCTACGATAGTGGCAACCTCTTCTAAAGTTGTCATCTTCCTTTATTTGTCAAGGGATTCCAAATTCTTTTTACCGATAACTATTCCCCTGATTCGACATCTTGTTTTCCAGAAGAAACTATCACTTTTGCAGCTCGTAACAGCCTGTCTTTATAATAATATCCCTTCTCAAACTCGTTTACTACATGCGTAGCAGGCACAACATCACTTGCCTCCATGGTCAGCGCTTCATGATGTTTAGGGTCGAACTTTTCACCAACGCTCTCAATCGGTTTTACCTCAAACTTTTCAAGGGCGGAAACAAGGCTTTTGAGAGTCAACTGGATACCTTCAATGAGGGCCCTAAGATTTTTTTCCGCACTGTCCTCAGAAGCCTCACCCTGATGAGCCATAGCTCGTTCAAGATTGTCGACTGCAGGAAGCACCTCTCGGAAAATTTGTTCCCCGGCATACTTCAGACTTGCCGAACGCTCTCGCTCTATACGCTTTTTGAAATTTTCGTTTTCCGCTGCTGCACGTAACATCTTATCGCGAAGCACTGCAGCCTCGATAAGGGCATCTGCGAGCTCCTTTTCCAGGTCACGCTCCGGACTCGATTCCAGAGCTTCGCTTTCATCTGCACCCTCCTCGCTCTTATGGGGTGTCAGGTCTTCCTCTTCATTTTTAATTTCTTCATGAAGATCTTCATTGGTCTTTTTTTTACTCACATGCTCCTCCGTTCTCTCATTGAAACTGTTCACCTTACCCGGTGACTTTATATAAGATTCTTGAATGTCAAAATCAACTTTGCTTCCGCAAAACTCTATATGTTAACAGAGATGATTTTGACAAAGGATCTGACGCCACACCAAGGGGGGTGTTTCCAACCACATAATTTCAAAAAACATTGCTCAATTATTTATTTTTTAATGCAATGTTTCTGTGATAAACTCGTAAAAAACTTAATATTGGATGGATAAGTAAAAAACTTCATATTGGAGGCGTGCATTTTTTCTATTATTTCGGCGTATATAAGGTACGTCGTAATGATAGAAAAAATGTAACAACGAACCAGGTAAGCGAGCCTGCGAGACTCCGGATGAAGAGTTTTTACGACGCCATCTTCTGTAGTAAGCTACTAAACTTGTGCCAACAATAAGTAGCCGGTTTTTTCTTGTCAAGAGAGAGAAAATCAAAACTGACCAAATCGATCAAGCAATGATAAACAGAGCAATATAAAGTCAAAAACAAAAGGTTAGCCGACCTGGCTCTGTACACTACAACGTATCTATAGACTAGAATATAGAGATGGGATACAGCAATGGAGAAGAAGATCCGTCCGGCGGATAATGTAAATATTCAACCTACTGATGTTTTTCAGTTTTCATCATATTTGTTCAATTTATTCAACAGCGTCTTTCGAGTAATTCCAAGTCGCCTTGATGCTTCGCTCTTATTTCCCGAAGTCGTATCAAGGGTTTTAAGGATAAGTTGCTTTTCTGCTTCAAAAAGTGACTCCGGCTGCGTATCCGGAGATGCCCTCAAACCTTCCATCTTCTTTTGAATTGGCAG
>Ga0307988_1000846_pt1 | contig 19394 bp, 14 predicted proteins | sample EllFjometagen183_FD_203166 | JGI IMG/M metagenome (GOLD analysis project Ga0307988, IMG submission 203166) | Marine microbial communities from Ellis Fjord, Antarctic Ocean - #183 | ecosystem: Environmental > Aquatic > Marine > Unclassified | place: Southern Ocean | collected 2014-10-08 | reverse complement strand
ACATATAGAATAATAGATGCAGAAATAAATAGAGTTTCAGAAGGGATTCGGGTAATTGAAGATATTACGCGATTCTCATTAAACAATAAAGAAATATCAGAGGAATTAAGAATCCTGAGACATTCAGTAAGATCTGTAGGTTCTATTCTTGAAAATTTAACAATTAAGGCTCGGGACGCAAAAAATGATATCGGTGTGTCTATTTCCCAAAATAGTAAAATAGACTCAAAACATAATATAAATGATTTAATTAATGCCAATTTTAAACGAATCCAGGAAGGACTTAGAAGTCTAGAGGAAAGTTTAAAAATAGTTGATAATTATAAACTTTCTAAAGCTTATGAAAAATTTAGATTTAATTCATATTCAATTGAAAAGAAAGTTCATAACGAACTTAACTTTATTAAACGTTCTAAATGCCTAAATACAGAACTTTATGGAATTACTGGAAGTAAATACTCTAAAGGTCGTACTAATCAGGAAGTAGTTAGTGCAATGATCAATGCAGGCATCAAAGTGATTCAATATAGAGAAAAAGAAAAATCTCTAAAAGAAAAACTGAGTGAATGTCATACACTTAGAAAATTAACACAGGATGCAGGGGTTTCATTTATCATAAATGATGATGTTACTCTAGCTCAAATTATAAATGCAGATGGAATTCACCTGGGTCAAGATGACCTACCCCTTACAGACGTTCGTAGAATTGTTGGTGAAGAAATGATAATAGGACTTTCAACTCACAGTCATGAACAAGCTAAAAATGCTGTACAAATAGGTGCAGACTATATTGGTGTTGGTCCAATATTCAAAACATTCACAAAAGTGAATGTATGCGATCCTGTTGGTTATGAATACTTAGATTGGGTAGTTCAAAATATTAAAATACCTTTTGTCGCAATAGGTGGAATTAAGCTAAGCAACATTCAGGAAATTATAAGTCGCAAAGCTACATGTATCGCATTGGTGACAGAAATAGTAGGAGCGAATAACATAGAAGAAACAATCCATAAATTGAAAAAGATAGTCGGTAGTGCGCGAATCTAGTATTCGCCCGTACAATCCGAAGGCGGTAAGGCAGTAATCAGTTGTAGGGTGCGACTAGTATTCGCCCGTTTAATAATTGTAGGGACTGCCCTATGTGGCTGACCGTATTGTCAGTAATCAATGGGATTTTTATTAAATTATATCAATACACAAATTTGTAAATAAATAACAAAACATAGAGGACGAAAACATGAACTATAAAACACAAATGGAAGCTGCCAGAAAAGGTATTGTCACAGATGCAATGAAATATGTTTCAAAAATTGAAGATATCAGCATTGATACTTTGATGTGTAAAATGGCAGAAGGTAAAATTATAATTCCTGCAAATAGGAATCATATATCCTTAATTCCAGGTGCAGTTGGTGAAGGTTTAAAAACTAAAGTAAATGTCAACTTAGGAATTTCCAGAGACTGTCCAAGTATAACAAAAGAAATGCAAAAAGTTGAACTGTCATTGAAATACAAAGCCGATAGTATTATGGACCTATCATGCTTCGGAGATACTAAACCATTCAGAAAACTTCTTCTTGAAAAATCAAATATCATGATTGGTTCAGTACCTATGTATGATGCAACAGGCCTTCATGAAAAAGAGTTAAAAGATTTAACAAAAGATGATTTCCTTTCTGTTGCTAGACAACATGCTGAAGATGGCGTTGATTTTTTAACCATTCATGTCGGTCTTAATAAGAAAACAGCCGAACGTATTAAAAACAACAAAAGATTAACAAGTATCGTATCCAGAGGAGGTTCTCTCCTTTTCGCCTGGATGGAAATGACTGGCAATGAAAATCCGTATTATGAATATTATGATGAACTTCTTGAAATATGCAGAGAACACGATGTAACATTAAGTCTTGGTGATGGATGCCGTCCAGGATCAATTGCTGATGCAACAGATGCTATTCAGATTGAAGAACTAATTACTTTGGGAGAATTAACGAAACGTGCATGGGAAAAAGATGTTCAGGTCATGATTGAAGGTCCAGGTCATGTTCCTTTGAATGAAATTGAAACAAACATACAACTTCAGAAAAAATTATGCTATGGTGCTCCATTTTATGTTTTAGGACCATTGGTTACAGATATAGCTCCGGGTTATGATCATATCACAAGTGCCATTGGTGGGGCTGTTGCGGCTGGTGCAGGCGCAGATTTTCTTTGCTATGTAACACCCGCAGAACATCTAAAACTTCCAGAACTTGATGATATAAAAGAAGGCATTATAGCATGTCAAATTGCTGCACATGCCGGTGATATAGCTAAAGGGCTAAAAGGTGCCACTGATCGGGATAACGCGATTAGTAAAGCAAGAGCTGAACTTGATTGGGAACAGATGTTTGATATATCAATTGATCCTGAAAAAGCAAGAAAATACAGAGCTGAATCTCAACCTGCTGAAGAAAAATCATGCTCAATGTGCGGTGATATGTGTGCCATTAAAAATATGAACACTATTATGAGTGGAGAAAAAGTAATTCTAGCCAGATAAAACTTCAGATTACAATGTTTACAATTACATAATGAGGTTTAAAGGCAATATTAACTTTTTTATTAGTCTTTAAACCTTTTTTATATCGAAGGTAGTTTTATTTAGGGATTCCAGCCTTCGCTCAAAGAGCTACGACTTGGCACAGTAATATATCCAAGTTAAGCTTGGATCAGGTGATAATATCTCGAAAATGGATTTACTTATGTATATAATATCTCCCTTATTCCATCCAACATAGCCGGATACAAAAATATTTTTTAAATAATATTATAGAAACGTTAGAGTTCACGACAATTAATCGTGTTTTTCTTAAAGAGTAACCTGACTAACATCATGAACTCTAACGCTCCATTTTTCTAATTTTATTACTCATTATTAGGACATCAGTTGAAAACATCAAATAAATCTAATGTATTGCAATCAACATCACTTAAATCAAGATAAAATTTGTAAAATATAACTATAATATACTGTTATGATATAAAAGGTATTGTTTTAATCTATCATTTAATTATTAAAAAGACCTACTATTTTCCTATTATACCCTCGATAATATTTCTGTATGCTGTATATTTATATATGTATATTTATGTTAAATTGAAAAAATATTCAGAATTCATTAGTTTATTTTTGTTTAGCTATGAACATGTGAATTGCTGAAAATACAAAATCTCAGGCAATTAGTATAACCTTATATAATCGAATAATTCATTTTCCAAGTAAGGTTTAATATTCAATTTTTTATTAAGGAAGCAGTTTGATATGAGTAGTGAAAAACTTAAAGAAATTATCGAACAGCATAAAGGTGCAGGACGTGATTCACTGATACCTATTCTTCAGGAAGTTCAGGAACATGAAGGATATCTTTCAAAAGATGCTGTAATTGAAGTTGGCAAACATCTCAATCTTCCCACTAGCAAAATTTATGGAGTTGCGACCTTTTACAATCAATTCCGTTTTCAGGCAACCGGGAAAAATCATATTCTGGTATGCAGAGGAACGGCCTGCCATGTTAAAGGATCTGCAGCAGTACTGGCTGCTTTTGAAAAGGAGCTTAATATTAAATCCGGAGAAACTACCAGAGATGAACTTTTCAGTATTGAAGTTGTAGCCTGTATTGGTGCATGTGGACTTGCTCCTGTTATCAGCATAAATGGCGAATTTTACGCTAATGTTGATCCAGCTCAAGTCGTCAAAATAATTGATCTTTATAAAGATACTAAAAAGGCAGTGTAATCCGGAGGAATTAACATGAATAAAGAACAACAGCGTAATTTGCATAGAAATTCATTACTCAGTACATTATCATATGATTCTATATGCTCAGACAATACACCTAATAATAATGATTTGAACAACACATTGGAAAAGCTTTATAGAAATAAAGTAAACCATCCAATTATATATCTGGGTACAGCAACCTGCGGATTAAGTGCAGGTGCCAATAAAGTTATTAAAAAACTTGACAGCTACATAACTGAGAGTACTCAAAATATTGAATTAATAAATGTAGGCTGTATTGGATTATGTGCTGAAGAACCATTGATGGACATTCAGCTTCCCGGCAAAAGCAGACTTTGTTTCAAAAAAGTTACTGAGAACAATGTTATCGATATTATTAACAGTGTTCTAGATTCAGAACTTCCTAAAACACATATCCTTGGACAGCACAGAAATAGTAAACTTGACCCATGGGCAGATGTACCATATCTGGATGAACATCCCTTTTTTGCTCCACAAACAAGAATTGTTCTAAAGAATTGCGGAATTATCAATCCAGGTGAAATCGATGAATACATGGCCTATGGCGGTTATAAAGCTCTGGCAAAAACTCTTCATACTATGAAGCCAGTTGATGTATGTAATACTGTAGAGGAAAGTGGATTACGCGGTCGTGGTGGTGGTGGATTTCCTACAGGGAAAAAATGGAAATTTGCACTAAATACCGAAAGCGATCAAAAATATATGATATGTAATGCGGATGAAGGTGATCCTGGAGCTTTTATGGATAGAGCCGTAATCGAGGGAGATCCACACCGTTTACTTGAAGGACTTGCTATAGGCGCATATGCTATAGGTGCCAGTAAAGCTTACATATATATTAGAGCTGAATACCCTCTGGCAATCTCAAGACTGATAGAGGCTATTCAACAAGCTACTGATTATGGTCTACTTGGAAAGAATATTCTAGGCAGTGAATTCAGCTTACAGATAATAATAAAAAAAGGTGCAGGTGCATTTGTCTGTGGAGAAGAAACAGCACTAATTCATAGTATTGAGGGAAAACGCGGTATGCCAAGACCTCGACCACCTTTCCCGGCAGTCAGTGGTTTATTCGGTAAACCTTCAGTTATTAATAATGTAGAATCTTTTGCGAATGTACCAAGTATAATTAGTTCTGGAAGTACATGGTTTAGTAGCTATGGGACTGAAACAAGTAAAGGCACAAAAGTTTTCGCTCTCTCCGGAAAGATCACCAGAACAGGCTTGGTTGAAGTGGTTATGGGAACAAAACTTCGCGATATAGTTTTTGATATTGGCGGTGGAATTCCTAACGGCAAGAAATATAAAGCAGTACAAATTGGTGGCCCTTCAGGTGGTTGTATTCCTGAACAGCACCTCGATATTGAAATAGACTATGAATCTTTAAAGACTGTCGGAGCGATGATGGGATCCGGTGGACTTGTAGTTATGGATGAAGAAACCTGCATGGTTGATCTTGCTAAATTTTTCATGGACTTTATACAGCGTGAGAGCTGTGGTAAATGTATACCGTGCCGTGAAGGTACACGCCATATGCTGGGTATTTTAGAAGACATTACTCATGGAAGAAAAAGTGAATCAAGTACAGAGGCTCTTCAAAGATTTAAAGGGCTAATGTACCTTGACAGACTTGCAAATGTAATACGTGATACAAGTTTATGCGGACTTGGCCAGACAGCTCCAAACCCGGTTTTGAGTACTCTTCACTGGTTTAGAGATGAATATGAAAGTCATATTTTTGAAAGAAAATGTCCTGCCGGTGTCTGTCAGGAACTATTAACATATAAAATTCTGGAAGATAAATGTATTGGATGTACTGTTTGTACCAAAAAATGTCCAACGGATGCAATTATTGGAGCTAAAAGAACTCCTCATTACATCATTCCTGATAAATGTATTGGTTGCGGTTCATGCAAAATGGCATGTAAATTCAATGCAATAATTGTGGAATAGGAGTGGTGCAAGCACCATTTTTATCTTTTTATTTTAAAAATGATGCATAATTTTTAAAGAGATATTAGCATTAACAATGCAGTCTGTCTCATAGGGGATTAAAATGTTTAAAATACAAGCAAATACAAGAACGATAGATGCCGAGCCTGGTGAAACTATTCTTTCAGCACTTGAGCGCGCGGGTATTCATGTACCAACACTATGTCATATGAAAGATCTTGAACCATCAGGAGCATGCAGAATATGCTCTGTTGAAGTCGAGGGTATGAGAGGTCTAATTCCAAGTTGTTCATTTCCTGCTCAGGAAGGAATGAAAATAAAAACTAATTCTCCTAAATGTATTAGATCTAGAAAAACAATTATTGAACTTCTGCTTTCCAGACACCCTGATGATTGCTTATACTGCATTAGAAGCGGGCAATGTGCACTCCAGAGCCTTGCTCAGGAATATGGAGTAAGAGCTAGACGATTTGTAAGCAAAGAAAAATTCAATTACCATGTTGACTGTACCAGCCCTGCAATTCTCAGGGATCAGGCCAAGTGCATACTCTGCGGCAAATGCATAAGAGTTTGTGAAGAGATACAAAATGTAGGTGCAATTGACTTTGTAGGTCGAGGCAGCAATACTATAGTTGCTCCTGCATTTGAACAGACATTGAATGTTTCCAGCTGTATCAATTGCGGTCAATGCATACTTGTATGCCCTACCGGCGCATTGCGTGAACAAAGTTACTTGAAAAATGTATTGAATGCACTGGAAGATCCAGATAAATTTGTTGTTGTCCAACACGCACCGTCAGTTTCTGTCACTTTAGCCGAAGAATTCGGGATGAAAGCTGGAGCCGATATTAATGGATTAATGGTTTCTGCACTCAAAAGAATGGGCTTTGACAGAGTATTTGATACAAGTTTCGGAGCTGATCTTACCATAATGGAGGAAGCGTCAGAACTAGTTCATAGAATAACAACAGGTGGAAAACTTCCAATGTTTACAAGCTGCTCCCCTGGCTGGGTTAAATATTGCGAACAGTTTTATCCGGAATTTATAGGCAACCTTTCAACAGCAAAAAGTCCACATCAAATGCTGGGTGCTATGATCAAAACATACTATGCTGAAAAAGAAGGTATCGATCCTAATAAAATTTTCACAGTCTCACTAATGCCGTGCACAGCTAAAAAGTTTGAATCTTTCAGACCTGAAATGTCAAACGGTAAATTATGGGACGTAGATGCAACTCTCTCAACAAGAGAAACTGCTCGTATGATCAAAATGTACGGCATTGACTTTGACTCTCTTGATGACTCTGCTCTTGAAGATGCTCCCTTCCGTATCAGAAGTTCGGCAGGAAAACTATTTGGAGGTTCAGGTGGTGTAATGGAAGCTGCCCTTAGAACTGCTTATTATTTGATAACTGGGGAAGAGCTCGCTAATCCTGAAATTAAAGAAATTCGTGGGTTGGGAAAAATAAAAGAAACTAGAGTTAAAGTTGGTGATTTGGATCTCGGTTTTGCTGTTGTGAATGGCATTGGTAATGCTGAAAAGCTTCTGGAAGAAATAAAAAATGGAAGGAGCGATCTCCATTTTATTGAAGTAATGACATGTCCAGGTGGTTGCATTGCCGGCGGGGGACAGCCATTAAAAACAAATATCGATAAAATTAAAGCTCGCATGAAAACACTTTATACTATTGATAAAAATGAACCATTAAGAACTTCACATAATAATGAAGAAATAAAACAGCTTTATAAAGAATATTTGGGCAAACCTCTTGGAGAGAAAAGCCATAAATTATTACATACTCACTACTCTAAAAAGGATGTATTGATGTAAGTTATGAAAGATAATAGTCCTCTAATAAAAACAATCAGCGAAAAATGCAGAATGTGCTATACCTGTGTAAGAGATTGCCCTGTAAAAGCCATCAAGGTTATCAATGGCCAGGCTGAGGTTGTTGCTGAAAGATGTATAGGATGCGGTAACTGTTTACTTGTCTGTACTCAAAACGCAAAACAATATTATAATTCCATTGATGAAGTGAAAGAACTTCTACAGTCTGAATCTAAAGTTATGGCTATTATTGCTCCAAGTTTTCCAGCCGCCTTCCCTGGTATAGATCATCAGCATGTTGTCAGTGGGATAAGAGAACTTGGGTTTAAGTTTGTATGCGAAGTAGCTTTTGGTGCGGATTTAGTTGCTTATCATTATAAAAAGCTGATATCTGATAACCCGGATAAATGTTATATAGCAACAACATGCCCTGGGATTGTCAGTTTTATTGAAAAATACCATCCCAATCTAGTAAATAATCTTGCTCCAATAGCATCTCCTATGATAGCTGCTTCAAGAGCACTAAGATTAATCTATGGTGAAAAAATAAAAATAGTTTTTATTGGACCGTGTTTTGCGAAAAAAGAAGAAGCATTCAGGTACCAAAATAAATTTGGCGGCAATCAAATTGATGCAGTTTTATCATTTCGAGAGCTTGAGGTAATGTTTGAAGAACTGCCTACTGAATTATCAAGTTTAGAAGGAACTGGTTTTGATCCTCCTAAGCCTGGTCTCGGTGCACTTTTTGCTTTAAGCGGTGGAATGTTACAGGCTGCTAACATGAGAATGAACTTACTTGATTCGAAAGTACTTCTAGCCGATGGCAAAGAAAATTTTGTTAAAGCTATTGAAGAATTTGAGAATAATACATATAATGCAAGCCTACTTGAAGTATTATGCTGCAAAGGGTGCATTATGGGAGCAGGTATGTCTTCTCCTGAAACACCTTATTTCTCTCGAAGAACTGCAGTTAGCGACTATGTAAATGATAATTACAATTCATCAGACTTATTTAAAAGTATTCAGAAATATGAACATTTCTTAAAACAAAACCTGGACATAAGTGCAAGCTTCTGTTTTAATGATACTAGAGCACCAATTCCTACTGCAAAAGAGTATCAACAAATTCTAAATAAAATCGGCAAGTACACTAAGGAGGATGAACTTAATTGTGGTGCTTGTGGCTATACAACATGTCGAGAACATGCACAAGCTATTTATTCAGGTTTGGCTGAAAATGAAATGTGCCTCCCTTACACCATTGAAAGACTTCGAAAATCCCTTGAAGATTTGAATATTTCAGAATCAGAATTAGGTCAAACAAGAGAAGCACTATTCAATGCTGAGAAACTAGCCAGCATGGGACAATTGTCTGCAGGAATAGCTCATGAAATAAATAATCCACTTGGAGTTATTTTATTAAATGCTACAATGCTATTAGAAGACCTCACAAGCAAACCTGAAATGGATGAATATAAAGAAGATGTTGAATTAATTATAGAGCAAACAGAGCGCTGCAAAAAAATTGCTTTAGGACTATTGAGTTTTGCCAGAAAAAATCAAGTTATACTTGAAGCATGTGATGTTGAAAAACTTGTTAAAAGTTCATTGAGAGTAATTATGAAACCTGATAATGTTAAAATTAACATTACTAGTAGGTTTTCTGATCCAATAGCTGAAATTCATGGTGATAAGATCACTCAGGTTATGGTCAATCTCATAATGAACGCCATTGATGCTATGCCTGATGGAGGGGTTATTGATATTAAAGCATTTGATCTTGAAAAAGAAATTATTCTAAAAGTAAAAGATAATGGTACTGGTATTGCTAAAAAGAATATACATAAAATTTTTGAACCACTTTTTACAACAAAACAAATGGGAAAAGGTACAGGACTGGGACTTGCTATCTCATATGGAATTGTTAAAATGCATCGAGGCAGTATAACTGTAAACTCAATAACAGATCCTGATGAAGGCCCTACAGGTACAGAATTTACAATAAAAATACCTAGAAATAGTAGTAAATCATAATATATATAGGAAATTATCTATCCTGTATTTATTATAGGTATTTATAATTAATTCACATAAAATTAAAAATTAAAAATTATAATTATTAATTCATAATGAGGTATGACAATGAATGACAAAGTAAAACAATATCAGGGTAAAACTGCGTTGTTAGTTGATGATGACATTGATATACTAGAACAGACACAACTCTACCTTGAAACATTCGGGTTTGATGTATTTACCGGTATTTCTCAGGCTGAAGGCGAACAATTAATTGAAAATGAAAAATATGACATTGCTGTTTTTGACCTTATGATGGAAAATGCTGACAGTGGTTTTATTCTTAGCTATAAATCAAAAAGGAAATATCCTGAAGTACCTATAATAATTGCAACAGCTGTCACCAACGAAACTGGATTGCACTTTGATGTTGGCACAGATGAAATGCGTTCATGGATTAAAGCTGATGTTATTATGGACAAAGGAATTAGAATGGAACAATTGCTAAGCCAAATCGAAATACTGTTAGGCTGATAAATGCTAAAGTTAAAATTACTGATAGTTGATGATGAACCTGGCATGCGAAGAGGTGCTTCAAGATCTCTCCGCAATTTTCAATTTCAAATGAAAGATTTCAAAGATATTATCAACTTTGAAATCAGTGAATGTGCTACCGGTAATGGAACTCTTGAACTTTTAAAAAATAATCAATATGATCTGCTTTTGTTAGATTACAAACTTGAGGATATTACAGGTTTAGATATTCTTGAAGTAATTAAAGAAGAAAAATATAACCTTGTCACTATCATGATGACTGCTTTTGCATCCTTAGAAGTCGCCGTAAGCGCAACTAAGAATGGCGCTTATGACTTTATCGCTAAACCTTTTACACCTAATGAACTCCGCAGTGTAATAAGAAAAGCCTCATCTAATATAGTTGTGAGAAGAAAAGCAAAACTTCTTGAAGAAGAAAAAAGACAGGTAAGATTCCAGTTTTTATCAGTTCTTTCACATGAATTAAAGGCTCCGTTAAATGCTATTGAAGGTTATCTAAGAATAATGGATAAAAAAATAGCAGGTAATGATATCAGTAACTATGAAAAAATGTTGCATAGGTCTTTAGATAGAATAGGCGGTATGCGTAAACTAATATTTGACCTTTTGGATTTAACCAGAATTGAATCTGGTCAAAAAGTTAGAGAAATCAAAGAAATCAATATTGTTGAAGCAGCTGAGAACTCAATTGAAACTAACTCTGCAATTGCAAAAAATAACAATATCGCCGTCAACCTTCATGCCGAAAAATCTATTTTAATTAATGGAGATATGAGTGAACTTGAAATCATGTTTAATAATTTGATCTCAAATGCTGTCAAATATAATAAAATAAACGGCCAGATAAATATTGATATCTCAAGAATTGATGACTCATCCATTTTAATTAAAGTAGCAGATTCAGGTATTGGTATGACAGCCAATGAAAAAAGTCGATTATTTAGAGAATTTGTTAGATTTAAAAATGAAAAAACTCGTAATATCGAAGGAAGTGGTTTAGGACTTTCTATTCTAAAAAAACTCATTTCTTTATATGATGGTAAAATAAATGTAGAAAGTGAATTCGACATTGGCACTACATTTATTATTACTCTAAAAAATCTGCCCTCAGTATAATGAAAGTATATAAATATGACTTCAAAAAGAGAATATTCTAAAGGTTGCACTGATTTTATCAACGACTCTGAACTAATAAACCTTATCAAGAATACCAAAGAAGATATTGGATTAGTTAAAGATATTATTGCTAAAAGCTTAGCTAAGCATCCATTAACAATCAAAGAAACTGCAGCGCTTTTAGCTGTTGAAAATCCTGAGATTATTGAAGAAATTTTTGATACAGCCAGAAAACTTAAAGAGTCTGTTTACGGCAATAGAATAGTTATTTTCGCTCCCCTTTACATCGGAAATCACTGCATAAACGACTGTTCTTATTGTGCTTTTCGAAAAAGTATTAGAACTACTGTTAGAAAAACGCTTACTGATAATGAAATTGTATCTGAGATTGAAGCCCTTGAAGATAGCGGACACAAAAGATTGATCCTTGTTTTTGGGGAACATCCTAAATATTCAGCGGAATTTATTGCCAAAACGGTTAGAGATGTTTATAAAATAACAAAAGGCCATGGTGAAATACGTCGTGTTAATATTAATGCTGCCCCATTGAACACAAGTGATTTTAAAATAGTTAAAGACTCAGGAATAGGAACATACCAAATATTCCAGGAAACATATCATCATGAAACATATGCTAAAGTCCACCCAAATACTACCTGTAAAGGAGATTACTTATACAGACTTGATGGTTTAAGTAGAGCTTTTGAGGCTGGATGTGATGATATGGGCATTGGTGCTCTTTTTGGACTATACGACTGGCGATTTGAAGTACTCGGATTAGTCTCTCATTCTATTTATCTTCAACAGAGATATGGTGTTGGTCCACATACAATTAGTTTTCCTCGTCTTCAACCGGCGCATGGAGTGTCACTTGATGAACAATATTTAGTAAATGATTTTGACTTTAAACGATTAGTTGCAATTTTGAGGCTTTCAGTTCCATATGCTGGAATGATTTTAACTGCAAGAGAATCAGCTGAACTAAGGCGTGAAATTATGGGATTCGGTGTATCTCAAATTGATGCTGGGTCATGTGTTGAACTTGGTGGATACTCTAATTCAGAGCTTAATATGCGCGTAAAAAAAGAGCAGTTTAGCCTTGGAGACACAAGACCAATAGATGAAATTCTTTTTGATCTTCTTAATGAAGGATATATTCCAAGTTTCTGCACATCGTGTTATAGACTACAAAGAACTGGTGAGCGCTTTATGGAATTTGCCATTCCAGGATTTATTGAAAACTTCTGTACCCCTAATGCTATAATAACACTGGAAGAATATCTCAAGGATTATGCTTCAGAAAAAACAATGAAGGCTGGAGAAAAAATTATCCAATTAGAGTTGAATAAAATATCAGATCCTAAACTCAAAAAAGAGACTATTGAAAAATTAAATAAGATTAAAAACACAGATGAAAGAGACCTGTATTTTTAATTAGAATCTTTTTAGTAGTTATCATAGTCGTTGTGATCTCTATAGACATTGACTACGATCAAGGATCACGATAAAGAAAGACAAATAAAAAAGACACTCTGTTTCGTTTTTATGATAACCATTACCTTAAGTCATACAATTCTATCAACAAGAAACTTTATTCTAAATATAATATCATCTCTAAAGAGGCGAGGACGCCTCTTTTACATTTGTATATAAACAGCTAGCCTGTCAAGGCGTAGTCCCGCGAAGGCGGAGACGAAGACTGATCCAACTGTTTTAAAAATGATTTCTAATTTGGAAGAAAATCATAAATAATTGGTTTCAGGCGAGCGCCGATCTTCGTGTGCAAAGTTTTAGCATAGGTGAAACACTTTTGTATAAGCGGTGTGTCCCGCAGCTTTACTTTGTATAAAGAGCTGGGACGACTCTATTACATTGACTCCAAAAAAGAATACAAAAGAAATTTGAGTTTCAGGAGAGCGAAGCTCATTTTAGACTGAAGAGAAAGACTTGTCCACCGTAGCTCGCTGAGCAAAGGAGGAAGACTAGAACCAAAAAAAGTTCTATCGTAAAGATACAAAAAGTCTAGGGTTTACAGACTCTTGCCTATCGTCTAACTTGTTGTTTCTAAAGAGTACAAATATAAATATGTAAGCAAATGCTGCAGCTAACTCAACCATTTAAGCTTTAAAAACGGGAAATACCATGGACAAAATAAAACAATTCACAATTATCATTAATATAATATTTCTTCTCCTGTCCCTAACAGCATGCAGCAGTCTTTATTCCAAATCACCTGAATACTCAGTAAAAAAATTAGCTCAAAAAGAGGGGACAGATTATAATTTTATTCTTGGAAACCACCACTTCATTACTTTAATTGATCAGGGTGGAACTCTTAATTTCAGACCTCATCCTAGTGATGATCCAAATGCCTGGGGTTCTTCCTGGTATGCACAACCATTTCTTCCTGCAGCAACTTTATCACATACTATCATTGAATCAGTAAAAAGTAATTCACAAGGCATATCTGTTAAAGCTTCAGGTAAAGTTTCCTACAAATCTAATGATACTTACGGTAACTGGAATATAAACCTGTTTTTCAAATTCGATGAACTAAAAAGAGTTATAACTGGAGTTGGTTCTTACTCTATTTCACTTCAAGATAATTTAAACAAAAATACCGGCAACTTAAACCTATATAAAATAGCCAGTAACTACCTTGTAAATGTTCCGCTATTAAGCGGAAAATATGGTAATACAGGTGATATGAAGGAAGTAATAGTTAAAAGTAATAATTTTAATTTCACATGGGCCCCAAATAAGACAGCTTCATACTTCCCACAAACCTATCATTCTAATATTTTTTCAGTTGATGTTATAGGAGATTTTAATGAAGTAAATACAGGTGCACAGGGATTTCAACCAATTGCACCTGCTCTGAAACCAAGTATGACAGTAAAACTCTCTTCACAAAACCCGGAAGATCAAATTTTCTTTGGAGCTGTATTCAATGAGTCACAGAAAGCTATTTTTTATGACGATAATATAGGAATTACCCCATTAATTATGGATTCTTCAAATATTAAAAATTTTGTTTTTGATATAAATTTTCTTTCTAAATGATTATGAGCAGAGTTTTAACTTAAACAGTGTTAAGTCCTCATCTCAGAAAAATTGAAGGATTACTTCTTCGTCTTATAAAAATCATGTAACAATCCCTTTAGTTTTCCATCTCCCCGATAAGTAATATCCTATAGGTAAAAAACTTGTCAGGATGTAACTTATTCCAAGCCTATTCCATATGCCTGATAATCCAAAGAAATGGCTAAAAATGAATATTAACGGAATTCTAAATACCCATATCCCTAAAATTGAAATTGCAATAGATATAAAATTTGCTCCCACACCGTTAAATAAGCTGTCGAATGTCATAAAAGTAACCAGAAAAAAATATGGAATTGCATAAGTTCTTAAAAATTTTGACCTATATGAATCGTAATTGTATCTTAACAAGGTAAAAAAGGAAAAAGATATGGAAACACTAAGCAGATAGTTGAAATAACTAATGTAAAAGATAAACATACTTTCAATCCTTCATTTAGGGCCTTTTTAATTCGGTCAAATTTTTTAGCCCCCATATTCAGACTCCTGCAGAAACAGCAAAAGCGATCAAATAAAATTAGTTTCATAAATTGTATTCATTTTAATAAATTACCTCATTCTATTTTCAGTTAATAATTTTATTAATATTATCCTGATTCGCATTTGCTCCTATGTGTTTGATTGCCATGTTCAATGAATATTTTGCATGGTTAAATCTTGGTAGACTGGTATCTATACAATTGAAATGCTAATTCTAATGTATCCCTAAGATCATATTATGGTAAAGAAACTGATGAGTTTGTCTGCCTTTTAAAAATAGACACATCATCTCTCCAGTTGACTAACTCCCAACCATCTTTACCAAGTTCATTATATTTTTTTTGCGTTTGTTTCCAGTTCATCCCTGTTATGAGATATACAACTTTATACTCCCATTGGACTCCTTGATATACTTTCTTGTTTTGTGTTATTGGTATTTGTGCTATAATATTAGATGAATAAAACCATGTACACAATGCTATTGCTATTACTAAAGCTATAGATGTATAGGATATTATAAAATTACGTCTCATCTCTATCTCCTTATATTTAATTTTTTACTTGTAATATACAAAATTCCTTTCTATTTTAATTATATCTTATTCATATGATATATTCTATAGATATTTCTATTAGAAATTTTATATACTAATGATTAATGTTTTACTTATCATTTTTTTTACTGATTACTGATTACTAATTACTGATTACTGATTACTAATTACTGATTACTGATTACTAATTACTGATTACTGATTACTGATTACTTTTTTTAATGGAGCTAAACTAATGGGCTTTTATGAAGATAAGATATTTCCATGCATACTTGAAATGCATGAAAATAACGAAATGAAGTCATTGCGTAAAACTTTATTAAAAAAAGTATATGGCGAAGTATTAGAAATTGGTTTTGGAACTGGTATTAATCTTCCATATTATACAAACTCCATCACAAAATTATATGCAGTAGAACCATCTTCAGGTATGAATAAACATGCAAATAAAAGAATTAAGTCATCTTCAATAAAACCATTAATCCATGTTTCAAGCGGAGAAGAACTTCCTTTTAAATCAAATACATTTGACTCGGTAGTGTCGACCCATCTATTATGCTCAGTTAAAAGTGTTGATCAAGTATTAAATGAATCCTATAGAGTATTAAAACCAGGAGGAAAGTTTTACTTTATTGAACATACTGCATCTGATGATTATAATATTTTGCAATGGCAGAACCGGTTAAATTATTTATCTAGAATAATCGCATGTGGATGTGAACTTAATAGAAATATAGCTGATTATTTTTATAATTCAGAATTCATTGTTGATGAAATCAATTCAATTCCTGACTTCCAAGCTGCTTATCACAAACTTTATCCTAGAATACAGGGGTTTCTCTCCAAATAAAATTTTAATACATTTGGATTTCTATCTAATATAAAGTATAATTATTTATCAACTAACGTTTTTCTATTTGGAGAATATTGATATGAAACTTAATAAACTAATCATCACTTTTGTCCTTGTAACTTCATGTACTGGTTTATTTGCATCTTCTACAAAATATTATCCTTCGACTATATATATAATTAGACATGCATGTAAACTTGAAATCAGTAAACATGGTCCATCGTTAACTCCGAAAGGACTTGGCTTATCATTTAACTTTCCACAGTATTATGTAAATTCTATCCTTCCGGATCTGAATAATGGAGAATCAAAAAATAAGATTTCGGATTATAAGAATGGATTAGATGTCATTTATGTAACAAACCCAAGTGATTCAGGGAAAAAAAATAAAGCCAAAAGTTTTAGAGAAATTCAAACAGTCTCACCTTTAATTACACTATTATATGCAGTTTCTAATAATAATAAAGCTATGAAAGCTCCCTTAATACAGGATCCGTATGCTGATAATAATTATAAAAAACTTGTTGACAATTATATTTTCAGCAAAGAGAATAATAAAGCAAATATTCTCATTTGCTGGAATCATAAGAATATTCCTGACTTAACACATTATATTGCAACTCACAACGGATTCAGTATTGGTATAACTAAAGGATTCGAAGCAAACAAATTTGAGTGGCCTAAGGATGACTATACTACAGTTGTAAAATTACAGTTCAAGAAAAATAAATGTGCCAATATTACTGTTTATAAACAATCTGAAACCTATGGTTTTACAACTCCAACTAATGATGCTTATTTAAACGCGTTTAAGCAATATCTATTATTATACAAATATAACTCCTCTATTAACTAAATCCTGAGTAACTTATACGGAAAAATATGCCATGAAGACAAAAAATAAAAGTAACAAAAAAGCCTCTAAAACATCAATGCAACCTGTACAGCATAAAATAGTTTCTATAAATAGAGGAAAAGGACACTTCAGATTTGCACTTATTTCTGTAATTGTCATCCTTGTTCTATATTTTTATGTTGATAGAAGTGCCTCATTATATTTTAATGAAGTAAGGCATACTGACTTATACAGTCCTTTCTTTTGGATGCAGGATACAGTAAACATGATTCAAGTGGCAATACCTTATATTTATATTTATCTTATAGTAATGCTGTATTTCAAACATTTCACTTATTTAGAAGAGTTCTTATTCTCTGCATGTAATTCACTTCTAATTGGAATAAGTATAAAAAATCTATTAAAATATATATTTGGTCGCAACTGGACTGAAACCTTTACTCACAATAATTTATCTCTAATTAAAGATAATGCATACGGCTTTAATTTTTTTAAAGGCAGTGAAATAGATGGATCATTTCCATCTGGCCATGCTGTAATGATTTTTTCTGTAATGACTGTATTATGGATTATGTACCCAAAATTCCGATGGCTGTCAGTTGTTTGGTGTATTGTTGTAGTAGTTGGTCTCCTTGGATGCGACTTTCATTTCCCAAGTGATATTATAGCTGGAGCTTTCATTGGTATAATTGTTGCTAAATTTGTTATTCAAGCATCACAACTCTACGGTAGATGTGAATATTTCAAAAATCACAAATGTTCTATGAATCTTGACCGAAATGAAAAATAATTATTCTCATTCATTATATTATTAACCTCAATAAACATGTACATTCTGTACACTCTTATAATACTGTATTTTATGCTTTGATCACTGCAAATCTCACACTTCTTCTGCATTGTTCATTTTCGCACAGTTGAGCGATTAAAAGAAACTTTTTACTTTCTATATATTAAAAATTGTAATTTCACATAATGAGTTTGACTTATCCAATGCATATATACAACAAATGCTATAAGTCAAATTGATCTTTTTGTCATATAGCCTTTCCCTCTACTGCCTCCTTCATATTCTTTTATTTCCTTCACACGTGTAAAATTACCTATTACATTGTCTTAATATCTGTTCACACGCTTAACCCCCTCCACATAATTAAACTTTTAGTTCTTTTAAATTTCAGTATTGCCAATATGATTTCTGTAATTATCTGTCATCCTGCTAGTTACGTATATGCATCAAGTAGTGATTTATTTCGATTCCATTTCTTTATGGGTTATGTATTGCAGTTTGCTTAATTATATAATTCTTTGTATTCTGTTGATACAGCATATTTAGTTTTACATTTAACTAAAACCACTAAACATCACTAATATTCTAAATTATTAATATTATAATCCTAAATTCAATTTATTTGATACTTTTAACATATTTTTTTTACTTATATATAATATAACAATACAAATATTTATTTCTCTTGCCACTAACTCCTAATTGGCATGGTACCTGCTATAACCAATCAAACTTTTATAGTGTGAACAATTAAATAAATTAAAATATAAAGACAAAGGAGAATTATGATTTATTCAATAAATTGTAAGTCAAAAAAAATCATTGCATTGATTTCGGTTTTTCTAATTACAACTCTATACTCAACAGTTTTTGCTGCTTCTGCTGTGGAACTGTCAATTGGTAGTGATTGGGGTGGAGGATTTGGTGGAAATATTAAGATCACCAATAATACTTCAACAAAATTTGATTCCTGGACTGTAGAGTTCGATTTCCCTCATATCATCTCTTCTATTTGGAATGCATCAATAGATTCACACTCAGGAAATCACTATATAATTAAAAATGTAGGATGGAACGGTTCTCTACAGCCTGGAGCAAATGTATCATTTGGTTTTAACGGTTCACCCGGTAATGTTGAGTTAAAGAGCTTTACTAATGTTAAATTAAATGGTATTCCTATTAATGACCCTGATCCTGACCCCGACCCTGTCGTCCATACGCCAACTGCAAATAATGATACATCAAACACAGTTACGAATACTCCTATTACTATAAATGTACTATCAAATGATTCTGATCCAGATAATGACCCTTTATCAATTAGCAGTATAACAGTATCTCCTACTAATGGAACTGCAGTCATTAATGGTTCTTCCATTACTTATTCACCTAATAATGACTTTACAGGCAATGACTCATTTACATATAAGATTACAGATAATAAAGATGGAAGTGATACTGCAAATGTAATTATTTCTATTAAAGC
>Ga0307988_1000844_pt1 | contig 19410 bp, 12 predicted proteins | sample EllFjometagen183_FD_203166 | JGI IMG/M metagenome (GOLD analysis project Ga0307988, IMG submission 203166) | Marine microbial communities from Ellis Fjord, Antarctic Ocean - #183 | ecosystem: Environmental > Aquatic > Marine > Unclassified | place: Southern Ocean | collected 2014-10-08 | reverse complement strand
ATGAAAAAAGCCATGGAAAATATGAATATTTCCCCTGCTCTATGATAAATGTATCAGGCTTCACCAATGGCACATTGAATGATAAGTACAACTTTTTCCACTGAAAGGGAGCCTGTATTTAAAACCAGGTCATAGGTGGATGGCTCACTGGAATCACTGTTAAAATAGCGCTTTACAAAAGAGCTTCTATTGGAATCTGTGCTGATCATCTGCTTTTCAGCATCTTCAAAGGAAAGATCACGGGTTTTCCGGATATATTCCCTTCTTTGAGAAACAGGTGCCACAATTCTGACCTTGAGGGCATTGGATTTTTTGAGTGCACAATTGCCACCCCTTCCCAGGATAATGGCATTTCCATGTTTTCCAATGGTGTTTAAAATTTTGAGCAGAAGTTTTGAATATTCATCCGGCCAGAGGTGATGTTCATGGACCAGGGCAGATACAATATCGTCCACAATGTTCATACTTTTTTCATCCAGGGTTTCCAGCAGTGCTTTGCTGTTTTTTGAAGTTTCGATCATGGATTCCAGAATTTCATGGTGGAACAGGTCAAACTCTGTTTTTTCAGCTAATTTTTCAGCTACTTCCTGGCCCCGGCTACCTGCTTCCCTTGAAATTGTTATTAGATTTGTGGTTTGAACCAGTGGTGGGGTTTTGATTCTTCCCTGTTCCCATCTTCTTATCTGCTCATCAATTATCCTATGAATAGGTCTATTCATGATATCCTCCTTATCGGTTAAGGATATATAAGTTAATGAAGACTATTCACAGAATAAATAAAATTTATTACTAAGTCAAATTTTATTCAATGGCTGGCAGGGTGGAAATACCAATACCAGCGATAGAGTATCGGCCTGGTATTGGTATTGGTATTTATTTTTAAAAATCCAGGGAAGATACCTCAAGGGCATGTTTCTGGATAAAGTTTCTTCTGGGTTCCACTTCTTCTCCCATGAGCAGGGTAAAAATCTCATCTGTTTTTTCAGCGTCCTCAATCTCCACCTTGAGCATAATCCTCTTTTCCGGATTCATGGTTGTATCCCAGAGCTGGTCTGCATTCATTTCACCCAGGCCTTTGTAGCGCTGAATATTAATCCCTTTTTTGGCTTCAGCAATGATAAACTCAAGAAGTTCTATTATATTATAAAATTCTGTTTTTATCTTGGCATCTACCTGCTTGGAGGAGATTGTAAAGGGCGGACGATCAAATTCTTCTATTTTTTCATAATTTTTAAGCATTCTCTTATAGTCATTGGTTGCAAGAATTTCCCTGCCAACCCTTACCAATAATTTTTTACCAGCTTCATCATAAATATCCATCTCATAAATGTTTCTTTCCATATCATAGTCTATTTCCCCGACCTGATATCCCTGAATTTTCACATCAGCGGCCAAGGCTTCTAAATTTTCTTTTTCTTCCAGAAAAAATCTATCCTTTACCCCTTTTTTGATAAGAATAAACAAAAGATCTGTATCATAATCCCTTTTTTTTAATAAATTTTGAGCATCATAATAATCAGTAAGATTTAAAAGGAATTCATAAAAATCCTCCTCAGGAAGAGGATCTTCATTTTTATTTAAAAATAAGTTTTTCTGGGAAGAAATACGTTTTACCAGATAATTAGAATACTCTTCTTCATTTTTAAGATACACACCATTTTTTCTGGAACCAACCCTGAACAGCGGGGGCTGGGCAATATACAGATATCCATTGGATATCAGATCAGGCATCTGGCGATAGAAAAATGTCAATAAAAGGGTCCTGATATGGGAACCATCCACATCGGCATCGGTCATGATAATAACCTTATGATACCGTAATTTTTCAATATCATATTCTTCCCTGCCCGCTCCTGTACCCAGGACCGTAAAAATATTTTTAATTTCATCACTTCTCAGAATTTTGTCAAACCTGGCTTTTTCAACATTAAGAATCTTACCTTTTAAGGGAAGGATAGCCTGAAAACGTCTGTCTCTGCCCTGTTTGGCACTGCCGCCTGCAGAGTCTCCCTCCACCAGAAAAAGTTCCCTTTCAGCAGGATCTGCATACTGGCATTCAGCAAGTTTACCCGGCAGGGTAGAATCAAGCAGGGTACCTTTTTTCCGTGCCAGTTCCCGGGCTCTCTTGGCAGCGTCCCTGGCCCGTGCTGCATCCACACCCTTGGCAATGATTTTCCTTGCCACAGTGGGATTCTCCTCCAAATAGTGGCCCAGATGTTCATTGAGAAGGGATTCCACAATTCCCTTAATCTCATTATTCCCCAGCTTTGTCTTGGTCTGTCCCTCAAACTGTGGTTCCATAAGCTTTACAGAAATAATTACGGAAAGACCTTCCCGCATGTCATCCCCGCTTATTTTTATATTCTGCATATTCTTGGGAAGATTATTGGAACCCGAGGTAATATAGGAATTCACTGTCCGGGTCAAAGCCCCTTTAAAACCGGATACATGGAATCCACCTTCAATGGTGCGGATATTATTGGCAAAGGAATAAAGTTTTTCCTTAAAGGTGTCATTATACTGGATGGCTACCTCTATCTGGACATCCTTTTTTTCCCCTTCAATGTGAATTGGGTCATGGAGTGGTGTACATGAACGGTTTAAATATTCCACAAAGGAAACAATCCCACCTTCATAGTGAAAATCATCTTTTTCAGCAGACCGCTCATCTTCTATGATTATCCTGACATCTTTATTTAAGAAAGCCAGTTCCCGCATTCTTCTGGTAAGGGTTTCATAGACAAATTCATTTTCGTTCATGATGGAAAAATCAGGGCTGAATTTTATCTTTGTCCCCCTTTTTTCCGTATCACCGGTAATTTTCAGATCAGTAGTCTTATGGCCCTTTGAATAGGTCTGATGGTAGATTTTACCATTTTTATAAACTTCCATTACAAGAAGCTCTGAAAGTGCATTAACCACGGAAATACCAACTCCGTGGAGTCCTCCTGATACTTTATAGGAATCTTTATCAAATTTACCGCCGGCATGGAGTTTGGTCATTACCACTTCACAGGCAGGAATATGCTCTGTTTCATGCATTTCAACGGGAATACCCCGGCCGTTGTCCTCCACGCTCACGCTCATATCCGTATGAATGGTGACAAGAATTGTATCACACTGACCTGCCATGGCCTCGTCAATACTATTGTCCACGACCTCATAAACCAGATGATGAAGACCTTGTAAATCTACATTTCCAATATACATGGAAGGACGTTTACGAACTGCTTCAAGTCCTTCAAGAACTTTTATACTATCGGCACTATATTCTTTATCTACTTCGTTATTTTCCACGTGTGACCTTTAAATTATGATATATGCATCGCCATTATTACACAAACGAGTTTATCATTATCAATATCTTTGATAATGCAGGGGCTTCTATTGTCTTTTATATGCAGGACCACATTGGGATTTTCAAATAGTTTCAATGCATCCATAAAATATTTTGGATTAAAAGCGCTTTTGACTTCTTCACCGGAATAACCGATCATTATGCGTTCTTTTGATTCACCTATTTCTGGATTGGTTATTGTTACCACCAGTTCATTTTCTTTAAAATTTACAATTACACTCTTATAGTCATCAGAAGTTAATATGGATACCCGTCTCATTAAAAACGAAACCATGGTTCTATCCATTTCAATTGGGATCATTTCATCACAATTGATCACCGGCTTATAATCTGGATAATCCCCTTCCAAAAGCTTGATCATAATGGATTCATTTGCCCGTTGAAAAATAAAATTATTATCCTTAACACCTACCTTAATAAGGTCAGAATTACTGTCAATAAACTTGCTCAGCTCACCCAATCCTTTTTTGGGAATAATAATACTTTCTTCCGGCAGGTTCAACTCGCCTTTAAATTCTGCATCATAACAATTAAGGCGTTTGGAATCCGTGGAAACAATTCTTAATCTTTCCTGGCCTTGATAAACTATTTTTTCAATCAAAGACCCCAGTACATAAATTCTTTTTTCTTCACCTGAAGAACCTATAACCGAAGAGACTGCTACCATTTTTTTCAGATCCATGGCTGAAATTTCAACAAAATTTACATTTTCAATCATAGTGGTTTCTGGAAAATTTTCATAATCAGATGAAACAATGTGATATAAACTGTCTCCTTTTCCGATTTCCACCCACCTATTTTCAACTTCATTTACTAAAATTTCATTTTCAGGATATTCTCTGATAATTTCAAAAAATTTTTGGGAATTAATGGACAAGATACCTTCTGTTTCTATCTGGGCATCATAAGTACCAATGAAAACAGTTTCCATATCATTGGCAATAATGGTGATTTTTGAGTCCATCGCCTTAATCAGGATATCAGATGTAATACTTAAAGTTGTCTTTCTTCCTGTAATTCCCTGGATTTTTGATAGAATGTCCAGGATATCTTTTTTCTTAAACGAAAATTTCATTTAAAATCCTTTTCATAAAATTATATATCCCTGAATATTTATATCAAATATCTTGAATTATCAATTATTAAATAGATATGGTTTTATTAATTTAATATTTAATAAAAGATAATAATAATAATAAGGGGTGTTTAAAAGTTTATAACTTTCTAATGTCTTGAATTTATAAAATTATATTTATTTAATTTTGGTAAAAAATTATTTGTGGTTTTTTTAAAAAGTGAAGGTTTTATCAAAAATTTTAAAGATGTTCAAAACACTTAGGTTTTAAACATTTTATTATCAGGAATGAATCCAATTTTTAATCTCCTGAAATTCTTTGGTTTTCCAGTCATTTGCAATTCTTTTTTCAACATATTTTAAAAAAAGACTGTCAATAACTCCTGTAATCTTTTGTAATAAATAGGTTTTTTCAAGTATCATGCCCTCAATTTCATCTTCAGATTTTGAGGTTTGGGTAGTCGGAGTTTTAAGTCCGGTGATATTAAAACTTTCACCCTTAATAGTGAATTTATACTCCTCTTCTTCTCCTATTTTACATTTAAGGTTAATCTCTGTGACCCAGGCACCTTTTTTAAGGGCAGTAGTTCCTTCCTCAAGACCTGCCTGATCCCCTTTAATGGTGATTTTTTCCTTGGATTTATCCCCGAGATTATTTTCAAGGACAATGGAATTTCCAATTTCCAGGGTAATGGATTCCTTAGATCCCATGATAGCGGCAAGATTTTCTTGTTTTTCAATAAGAAACCAGATCCAGGTTAAAAATTCATTACCAAGAAATGTATATTTATTATATGCGGTTGCAATATCAAGCATGATTTACCTTTCAATATTTTAATGGAGATAAAGACAAAACATTGTCTTTTTGATCAGTTGAAAATTTTGATTTTGTTTCAACAATGGTATAGGGAAATAACCGGATGGGTTTCAGATCAAAGGATTTTAAAAAAATGGTTTCAAAAAATTCATTGGCTGCTTTCTGGGTTGTGAAGAAAAAAAGACTTCCTTCTTCATAATTCCAAAGAACATCATAAATACTGGGGATGGAAGGAATTTTATGCATTAAAATATCGGTTATTGTTTCCTTTATTTCAGCTTTTTCATTTTTGGATATAAAATCCCTGCCTGACTCTTCCTTTTTTTTTTCAATTTCCAGGGCCATGTGTTTCTGGATCAGCTTTGCCGGGATTGATTTTTTATCAATCCGTAAAGAAAAACTAAAATAGCTTCCAAATATAAATGAAAATTTTTCAAAATCAGGATTATATGGACTTTCATAGGGAGTCCATCCAGCTGAGATTTCCTCATATACATTTTCCAGTTTTGGGATGGAATTTTTTATTAATCCTTTTCTAACTTCTTCCATGACCGCAGTTTCAAACTTTCCTTCAATGTGGTACCGGCTCATGGAATGAGTCGATGATATCAAGCCCATTTAAACTCCTTTAGTAAAAAATTATAAACGTTTAAATTTATTAAAAATTATTGTTATAGCAAAAGGGATAAAATAGCATATTTTATTACAAAATAACAGGATGATCCATACCAGGAAAAAAAAAATTAGAATAAAACCCTGTTTTTTGTTGATTATTTACAATTTCAATAATTTAGTGTATTAACTGCTGGTTATATTGGGAGTAAAATCCTTTTTATTAATATAAAAAGAGGTAAAAATTATGAAAAAAAGAATGCAAACCATTGATGGAAATACAGCAGCAACACATGTGGCTTATGCAATGAGTGAAGTAGCGACCATATACCCGATTACCCCTTCAAGTCCCCTGGGAGAAATAGCAGACTCATGGGCTTCAAAGGGTAGGAAAAATATATTTGGCCAGGTATTAGATATAAAACAGATGCAGTCTGAAGCCGGCGCTGCCGGTGCTGTTCACGGATCACTTGCTGCAGGAGCTGTTACAACAACTTTTACAGCATCCCAGGGTCTTTTATTAAAAATACCCAATATGTATAAAATAGCTGGTGAACTTCTTCCCAGTGTTTTTCATGTTACAGCCCGGGCAATTTCTGCCCATGCCCTGTCTATTTTTGGGGATCACCAGGATGTTATGGCAGCACGGCAGACCGGATTTGCCATGCTGGCATCCAATTCTGTCCAGGAAGCCCAGGACCTGGCTCTTGTCGCTCACCTTGCCACCATTGAAGCCCGGGTTCCTTTTCTTCATTTTTATGACGGGTTCAGGACCTCCCATGAAATTCAGAAAATAGAGATGATAGAATATGAAGATATGGCATCCCTGTTTAATTACGATGCGTATAGAGCCTTTAAAAGTCGTGCTGTAAACCCGGAACATCCAGATACAAGGGGTACGGCCCAGAATCCTGATATTTATTTCCAGGGCCGGGAAGCTGCCAATGAATATTATTTAAAAATTCCAGCCATTGTAAAAAAATATATGAAAAAGGTTGGGGATCTGACCGGCCGGTATTATAAATCCTTTGACTATGTGGGTGATCCAGAGGCCGATCGGGTGATTGTAGCCATGGGTTCCGGTTGTGAAGCCATTGAAGAGTCCATAAACAAACTTAATAATGAAGGTGAAAGGCTTGGGCTTGTAAAAGTACGCCTTTACAGACCCTTTGATGTTGAAGCTTTTTTAAATATTATTCCTGCAAGTGTTGAAACCCTTACAGTTCTTGATAGAACAAAAGAACCCGGTGCCATTGGAGACCCGCTTTATACGGATATTTGTACTGCTTTCATGGAAAATGGAGAAGGTCCGAAAATAATTGGTGGTCGATATGGTCTTTCTTCCAAGGAATTCAATCCTTCTATGGTCAAGGCTGTATACGACAATATGAAATCCATGTCTCCCAAGAATCATTTCACCGTCGGCATCGTGGATGATGTTACCCACACTTCCCTTGAGGTTGTTAAAGGTTTTGATCCAGCACCTGAGGGGACGATTTCTGCAAAATTCTGGGGCCTGGGTTCCGATGGAACTGTTGGTGCCAACCAGTCAGCCATAAAAATAATTGGAGATAACACAGATAAATACGCCCAGGGGTATTTTGCCTATGACTCCAAAAAATCAGGAGGTCTTACCGTATCCCATCTCAGGTTTGGAGATGTTAAAATTCAATCCACCTATTTGATTGAAAACCCTGATTTTATTGCCTGTCATAAATCCAATTATATGGAGCTCTATGATGTGCTCATGGGAATCAAGGAAGGGGGTACTTTCCTTCTTAACTCAGAATGGTCCCTGGAGGATATGGAAAAAAATATTCCAGGGGATTTACGAAAGACTATTTATGATAAAAATCTGAATTTTTATAATATTGATGCTGTAAAAATTGCCGGTGAAGTCGGGCTTGGCAACCGCATCAATATGATTATGCAGACATGCTTTTTTAATCTGGCCAATGTATTGCCCGTGGACCAGGCCATTACACTGCTCAAAAAAGATATAAAGATCATGTTCGGCAAAAAAGGCGATGCCATTGTTAACATGAACATTGAGGCTGTGGATAAAACCCTGGAGAACCTTGTAAAGATAGAGGTACCAGAATCCTGGAAAGGCGGGGTAAGGGAAGTAAAAACTATTGAAAAAGCCACCCCTTTTGTGGATGGGGTCATGAAACAAATACTTTCCCAGGGCGGAGATGACCTGCCGGTTTCAGCATTTTCACCGGACGGTGTCTTTGAACAGGGAACAACCCAGTATGAAAAACGCGGGGTTGCCATTAATATTCCTGAATGGATTCCGGAAAATTGTATCCAGTGCAACCAATGTGCCTTTGTATGTCCCCATGCAGCAATCATTCCCATTGTGGCCACAGAAGAGGAACTGGCCAAAGCTCCCGAAGCCTTTGTTACCCTTGAGGGAAAAGGCAAGGGCATGGACCAGTTTAAATTCAGGATGCAGATAAATCCCCTGGATTGCCAGGGCTGCGGCAATTGTGCTGATGTCTGTCCAGCTAAAACAAAGGCCCTTGAAATGAAACCCCTGGCCAGCCAGGTTGAAACCCAGAAACCCAATTACAATTTTTCCAAAACCGTTCCCTTTAAGACGGATATACTCAACCGGGAAACCGTTAAAGGCAGTCAGTTGTTTCAGCCCTTGCTGGAGTTCTCCGGTGCCTGTGCCGGTTGTGGTGAAACCCCATATATCAAAGTGATCACTCAGCTCTTTGGTGAAAGAATGACCATTGCCAATGCAACGGGCTGTTCTTCCATCTGGGGCGGATCAGCTCCCTCCACTCCCTATTGCGCCAATAAAGACGGGCATGGCCCTGCCTGGGCAAGTTCTCTGTTCGAGGATGCAGCTGAATATGGATATGGAATGATGCTGGCCATAAATTCCAGAAGAAATACCCTGGCCGTCAAGGTTGAACAGGCCCTTGAAACAGAGATTTCCGCTGATGCGAAAGAGGCCCTTGAGGGCTGGCTGGCTGGAAAAAATAATGTAGAAGAGTCCAGAAAATATGGTTTTGCCATGAAAACCCTGTTAAAGGATGAAACCCAGGGACTCTTAAAAGAAATTTATGATGAAAAAGATGTGTTTGTAAAAAAATCCAATTGGGTTATTGGCGGTGACGGCTGGGCCTATGATATCGGGTTTGGAGGCCTGGATCATGTCCTGGCCACTGGAGATGATATCAATATTCTTGTCCTGGATACGGAAGTTTATTCCAATACCGGTGGTCAAGCTTCCAAGGCCACTCCCACAGGCGCCATTGCCAAATATGCAGCCACTGGTAAAAAAATTGGTAAAAAAGACCTGGGCCGGATGATGATGAGTTATGGGTATGTATATGTGGCATCCATTTCCATGGGCGCCAACAAGAACCAGACCATGAAAGCCATCCTGGAAGCAGAAAAATACCCTGGTCCCTCCCTGATTATCTGTTATGCCCCCTGCATTAACCAGGGCATTAAAAAAGGCATGGGAAAATCCCAGTTGGAAGGGAAACTGGCTGTTGAGTCTGGTTATTGGCCTTTATACAGATATAATCCAGAACTCATAAAAGAGGGAAAGAATCCCTTTATCCTTGATTCAAAAACTCCAGACGGAACCATCCAGGATTTCCTTGGCGGTGAAGTCAGGTTTGCAGCCCTTGAAAAGAGCTTCCCAGAAGAATCCAAACGATTGAGGGCCAAAATTCAAGAGGAAGTGGAGGATAAATACACCATGCTCAAGATGATGTCGGATGCGGGTAAAGAAGAATAAGGACCGCAGATAAAATAAATTGAGCAGAAATAGCGCAGGATTTTGGTTCATCTACAAGGCGCATTAAAGGTTCAATAGCAGGCCTATCGGGCCTTTGATGCAACGCAGTAGATGGATCAAAAGACAAGCAATTTCGTTCAAGTTATAAAATTTAAGGTCCTGAAAAATAGGTAAAAAAAATTTAAATTAGTAAAAAGGGCTGGAAATTAGTTTCCAGCCCTTTTTTTATATCAAATTCGGGTAAACGGGAAAAATTGAAAAACCCTTTACTATTTTCTTTGGTTTATATACGTTGCCAGAAAATAAAACCATTGGCTGAAATTAAATCGGGTAAAATTTATATTTGACATATGCTGATCATTGATAAAAGAGTAGCGTTAAAAAATATTGTTAAAACTTCTCCTAAAAAAATACTCACCATAATCAGCCTGTTTTTACTATTTATTTCAGCGGTTCCCATGGTTGATAGCAGCTCTTCCTTTTTTCCAGAAATATCAAAAGTTGTGTCACATTTTACAGCTCCCAGCCTTATGGCAGCCCCGCAGATTAAAATCATTTCCGGAACCATTAAGAAGGGTGACACAGCCTCATCTTTGCTTAACACCTATATTCCCTTAAAAATAATTTATGACTTGGACAATAGGAGCAGAAAAATATTTCCTTTGACTAAAATAAGGAAAGGACAACCCTATAAAATAAGCCTCTTGGAAGATAAATTCATCGAGTTTGACTATGAAATTAATCTAATTGACAGGCTGGTAATACAAAAAGAAGCAGATCATTTTTCCATTGCAAAAATTCCCATTGAATATGAAATAAAAGAAGAGGCAATATCCGTTGATATCAGGAAAAATTTGTCCACTGCCGTTAGAAAAGCAGGGGAATATCCTTCCCTTACCTGGAAATTGGCAGATATCTTTGCCTGGGACATTGATTTCATAAGGGATATCCAGCCTGGTGACAAATTTAAAGTTTTGGTGGAAAAACGATACAGGGATGGAAAACCCCAGGGGTATTCAGATATTAAGGCTGCATTTTTTACCAATAAGGGAAAGGAGTACAAAGCTTTTTTACATAGGGATATAAATGGACGTATGGGATATTACAATGAAAAAGGTTTATCCCTGGAAAAAGCTTTTTTAAAAGCTCCCTTGAATTATTCCCGTATTTCTTCCTATTTTACACCAAAGCGGTTTCATCCCATATTAAAAAAATACAAGGCCCATCCAGGTGTGGATTATGCAGCTCCTCGAAATACACCCATCAAGGCAGTGGCAGACGGTATTATCATCAGTTTTGGATATAATAATTCCATGGGCCGAAATATTACCATCCGTCATTTTAATGGGTATGAAACCAGTTATTTTCATATGAATAAATATGCCAAAGGCATGAAAAAAAATAAAAAAGTGGTCCAGGGGGATGTGATCGGCTATGTTGGCAAGACAGGTCTTGCAACCGGGTATCATTTATGTTTTCGCATGAAGAGAAACGGTCAGCCCGTGAATCCACTTACAGAGAAAACTGCCAGTGCAAAGCCGGTTTTAAAAAAAGAAATGGGCTTGTTTTTAGCCCAGACCATGAAATATTCTGAAAAAATCATGGCTGATCAAAAACTGGCCCAATCAACACCCTGAGCATACCCGGGAAAGATATTATATAATTTTTTTGGAGTAACCTTCAATCATGATGGCAAATTCAATTCGAGAAAAGGCGGTTAACGGACTTAAACCAGGGGATTCCTTTGTTTATACCCGCAGGTTCAAAAAAGAAGAGTCCATGGTATTTGGGGATCTGACCAATGATTATAATCCAGTCCATTATGATTCCAGGTGGGCCGAGGAAAAAGGATTCAAGGGCCTGATCTGCCACGGACTTTTAATCGGGGGGATGATTTGTGAGTTTGGCGGCCAGGTTGGCTGGCTGGCCACTGGCATGAATTTCAGGTTCCTGTCTCCGGTCTATTTTAATGACACCATTCAATGCAGGGTTACCATAACCCATATTCATGAAAGCGGCCGGGCAGAAGCAGAAGCAATTTTTATCAACCAGGATAAAAAAAAGGTGGGACTTGCAGAGATGACAGGTCTGCTTCCCCTGAAAAAAGAAAAACAGATCTTAACCCAGATGATGGAAGAAGGTGATCCTTCCAACAAATTGGCTGATAAAACCTATGATTTGGATTCATGACTCACACCAGATGAATATATGGACGTTCCGTCTAAATGAATTGTAAATTTGATTGAAAGAGAAATGCAGGCAAGTAAAAAGAAAAAAGGGGTTTGTAATTTTTTTTAGTACAAACCCCTTAGATGACAATTCTTTCTACTTTATTTTTCGTAAAATTCTGGATCCCCATTTGGGATCATCCATTTGGCTTGTAAGGCTTGTGCCCAGTTTAGAAAGCATTTGATTGGAAATAGCTTTTTCTTCGGCTTCCCCATAGATTTTTGCAGCAGTATCAGGGTCCTTTAACTGGAGTAAATAAATTTCTGCCAAAAACAATAGATCATCAAAGGATGTAAGGTTCTTCCGGGCTGAATGCATAATATTTGACAGGAATATCGGATCCGAGGTCTGATGTTTTATAAGGGAAATCAATCTAGCATAATCCTGTTGGGACTGGCAGAGTGATTTTGCAGAGCTATAGAGATTTCCTGCCCAGTCATTGTCCCCTATCAATTTTGAAACAGCTCCGGCAACAGTGCTGAAATCAAACAGGCTGCTGCTCTTTTCTTCGGCTTTGGCCAGAAGGCTTGATGCCCACTCTTTGTCATTGAATTTTTTTATTGCAATGGACGCGAGTTTGACCAGGTCATCGTTGTTTTGGCTTTTATTTTCAATACCCTTATATATTTCACGAATCCAGGCCTCGTCTTTGATCGTACCGGCAATGGCCGAGGTCAGTTCATCATAGAAACTGAAACTGGTGCATTTGTCCAGGAGTTCTGTATAGATTTTTTTAACCCAGGATTCATCCCCCAGGTCCGAATGGATATCAGCAGCAAGTTTGGTAAAATCGTTGAAATTAACGGTAAGGGATTTTGCAAGTTTGTAAAGCTTGGCTGAATAATAGGTATCACCTGTCTTTTCAAACACTTCATGGGCCAGTGCACGCATGGGAAAACAGGTTTTGCTTTCCTGTTCTCTTACAATAAAATCCCCATACAAACTTTTGAATTCCTCTCTTTTTTCCAGCTGGAAGGAAATTGCTGATGTCCAGGCTTCGTCATTTGTGACAATATCCTGGATAGCCTTGGCTGTTTTAATAAAGTCTGCATTATTCTTTACAGCCTCTTCAGCCTGTTTGAGAACCTGTACAGCTGCATCGGCATCTTTGAGATCTTTTGCCAGGGCAATGGCAAGGTCAACCAATTGAGCGCAGTCTGGATTTGTGGCTGCTGCTTTCTGATAAACTGCAGAGGAAAAGGCTGTATTTCCTGTATTTTCAAAGCCAGCCTTGGCCAATTTCAGATAATCTGAAAAATCCTTAAAAAGTATTTCTGCTTTTTGATAAATTGATAGTAAAAAACCAGCATCATCCAGCTGGGCTTTTACGGTTTCGGCAAATTTGAGCAGCTCATCTCCAGATTCTAGGGAAGCCAGGGCGTTTTCATAAATTTTCCGGGCAAGATCATTATCTTGTAGGTCTTTTGCGACACCGGCTGCAAGAACAATAAAATCATCTGCCTTTGAAGCTTTTTCCATTGCTTTTTCATAGACCTTTGCCGCCTTGTCCTTGTCTTTGAACATGTCCAGGACAGACTTTGCAAACAATACATAATCATCCGCTTTTGAGCATTTTGTGAATGCCTTATCAACGGTTTGTTCCGCAAGTTCTTTGTCTTTGAGAACTTTGGCGATATGATCGCTTAACTCCAGGAAATCAGTTACTTTGGTACATTTTGTACTTGCAGCACCAATGATATCTTTAGACACATCTTCAAGTGTAAGCTCCAGAGCAGCTGCAGCAAGTTTTAGATAATCCTCTGTTGAACTGCAGAGATTTTTACCCTGTTCCAAACGGGAGGCAGCTGCTTCTGCATCCTGGAGAAGATCAAGACTGGCTTTGGCATATGCGACTGTGTCTTCATAGGTTTCTGCCCAGTCAGCTCCTTCTTCCAAAAGCTCGGAGGCCCACTCTTTATCGGAAAGTCCATCCACAATCTCTTTTGCCACGGCAATATACTCTTCCGGTGCATCACACTCCTCGGCTTTTTCTTCCAGCTCTTCTTTGAGTCCCATGTTTTCTCCTTTTTATTTTGAATAAAAAATTAAATTGCTAAGATTTAGGCAAATAAAACAATATATTATACTTATTATCTGGATATAATTGCTTTATCACAGGTCAATGTTTTGCGCAATTATTATTGTCTTGATTTCCCTGGCGATACCATGTGGTCAAAAAAAGTGAATTTTAAAAAAATGAGGAACTTTTGGAACCATTAAATTTTTGTATGTACTTGCCATAAAGGGAAATTGCTTTTTTGATTCAACTTTTTCTCCAATATACGTTATAGCAATTTTTCAAAATTTAGATTAAGGCTACCCCATATATTGTAATTTAAAATCTGAAATTAAAAAATCTATTCATACTATATCTGGTGTCACGGTAAATTTCTAAAAACCCGGACTGGTGAAAGAAGCGTTCGGTATTTTTTTTGATTTGACTCGTCTCTAATGATACCATCAGTACTCTGGAAGAAAAGCTGTCCAACTCATATAAAACTAAAATTTTTGCAATCTTCAACTTTTTGATGTAACTTTGATGGACTCGTAAAAAGTCAGATTTTGATATTTTTTTCAGTGTAACCCACTGAAATTATTGATACCAAATTTGCTGATTTCGACTTTTTACAGGGCCATCAATTTTTATTTTAGAAATTTTAGCAGATAAAGCTTGAATTATAGAATGTTGGCGCAGTAAATCTTTAAGCAATAATCAAATATTGTTTTTTATGGGAAATCGAATTATGGTTAACTTTAATCAGTTAGAAGTAACTTGGGAAAAGCTGAAGGGTTTCATCAACCGGAGGACAACTCCTACAGACATTACTATTGATGGCGAATTTAGGTACTGGCAAGAGCGCCTTCTTTTGGTTTTTGTGTTTGCCGGTACTTTTTTAGGGCCTTTTGTTTATATAGCTAGCGTTCTACTTTGCATTAAGGAAGGACGTTGGGGCGTAGTGATTACTGATACGGTTATCTATAGTTGGGTAGTTACCCTTTTTTTCTTCCGGCCCTTTCCCTTTGTGGTTCGTGCGATTAGCTTTTCCGTTATCTGCTATATCCTCGGAATGATACTATTGTTGGCTATTGGACCTTTTAGTAGTAGTCCTGTATGGTTATTTGCATTCCCGGTTATTGTAGCCATTCTTCTGGGTCTTCGGTTTTCACTAATCTCTCTGGCAATAAATGCAGGAACGCTAATCATCATTGGTATTTTATTGCAGCTTGGCCATATTGATTGGGATCACTCCACAATCAACTCCGTCAAAAATTGGGCGGTAGTCGGTTTGAATTTTATGCTTTTAAACAGCATAACCACCGTCGCCATTGCATTTATATCTGAAGGCATACAGGATTTATTAAAACGTCAAAAATCAATGCTGACATCATTGAAAAAAAGTGAAGAAAAATATCGAATTTTGGTAGAAAATGCCAATGATTCAATATTTGTCGCTCAAGATGGAGCAATAAAATTCTTAAACCAAAAAACTGAAGAGCTGACCGGTTACCTAGCTGCTGAATTGATTAAAAAGCCCTTTGTAGATTTTATTCACCCCGATGACAAACAAATTGTAGTAGAAAAACACAAACGCCGGATAGATGGTGAAAAATTAGCCAGTCCATATTCGTTTAAGATTGTTCAAAAATCTGGTTTTGAAAGGACAGTTCATCTCAATACTGTTTTGATACAGTGGGAAAATAAACCAGCTACGCTTAATTTTCTTAGAGATATTACTCAGCAACTAAAAATTGAAGATCAACTCCATCAATCTCAAAAAATGGAATCCATTGGAACGCTTGCCGGTGGAATCGCTCATGATTTCAATAATATCCTATCCTCCATTCTCGGATTTACAGAACTGGCCCTTGGTGACGTTGAAAAGGGCACTGATCTTGAGGATGATTTACAGGAGGTTCGGACAGCTGGGATGCGGGCAAAAGATCTTGTCAAACAAATATTAACCTTTGCCAGGCAATCTGATGAAGCCGTCAAGCCGATTCAGGTCAATGTCATTGCCAAAGAAGTACTTAAATTTATAAAATCTTCTATTCCAACAACTATCCAGATCAATGATAAAATAAACAGTGATTCATTTATCACGGGATCACCGACCCAGATTCATCAGATATTGATGAATCTTTGCACCAATGCAACCTATGAAATGGAAGAAAATGGCGGTACTCTTGAAGTCAGCGTTAATGATACAACGATCGACAGCATGGCTATGATACCTGATTTGAAACCAGGTGAATACATCGAGATCAAGATAACTGACACCGGGAAGGGTATATCCTCCCAGCACATTAACACCATTTTTGAACCTTATTTCACAACCAAACCTGTGGGTGAGGGAACAGGAATGGGGTTGGCCGTCGCCCATGGTATTGTTGAAAACTATGGGGGACAAATTACAGTCGACAGTGCAATAGGTAAAGGAACCTGCTTTACTGTTTACCTGCCCATAACTAAAAAACGAAAACTACATACGACCTCTGAAAAAGAGGAGTTACCTCTTGGCAATGAAAATATCCTGTTTGTTGATGATGAAGCCCCTATTGCTAAAATGGGGAGCAAGATTCTTGAACAGCTGGGTTATTCCGTAACGACAAGGACAAGCAGTGTTAAAGCCTTAGAATTATTCAGATTAAAACCACATGCTTTTGATTTGATTGTTACAGATATGACAATGCCAAATATGACCGGCGACAAACTGGCTGGTGAACTAATGAAAGTCAGGCCTAATATTCCTGTCGTTTTGTGCACTGGGTACAGTAAAAAATTTTCTGAAAAAAGTGCAGCGAAAATTGGTATCAAGGCGTTTGCATATAAACCCATTTCAAAATCTGATTTGGCAAAAACGGTTCGAAAAGTTCTGGATGAGACCGAGAGTTCTTTATAAGGATTTTTAAGGTAGTAAAAAAGCGAGTCTTCTATTAACCGCTTAGGATGAAAGTCTATTTGGAGGCGTTAACTGGTATTTTAAAGACTTAGCCCAGACCGATTGTTGGCACCCCTACGTATTGTATTTCACATTTTTCCAGTTTTGAATTATTCTTTCAACTTTAGAGCCCTGTGGCTGTAGAGCAGGATGATTTTTCATATTCAAGTGTATAGAGTACCAATATATCAAAATTATGCTTCGATAATTTTGGAAAACTCCCTTCCTAAAATTTGAACAAAACTCAATTTGCTCTCCAATATACAATAATGGAGTCTTGTTCAATTTGATTTTTTCCGGTTACTATATATTTGAATTTCATATCAATAGCTGAAAATTTTGAGTATACAATCCACGCTATTTCAGGATAATGATTAAGTGTGGTTGTGGGCCAATGGTAACCTGTTGGGACATCTGAAAACATATGACCGTTTGGTAAGGCAGGATCTCTACCGCTAAAATCGAACAATGTGCATAATTCTTTTATTGTCAGTAACCGCCAATCACCGGCTGAAGAACCACCAGAAAGAATAAGATCAGAATCAGGACCACAGTCTCCCTTTTCAAGGTTTTTTGCAGCCAATATAGCACTCTGCCAATCCCGCATCTCAAAACAATTCGTATTTTTACGCCAAACGATTTTGATCAGATTGTCAGTCACCGTGCCATTTTTATTATCAGTGAAACTTATTCCGGTACTACAATTACCCAGTACTTTTAATCCCTTGATATACAAAATTTGTCAATGTTACAAAATCAAAGACAGGATAACCGGTGGCTTTCCTGACAGCGTCGGAAAAGGGAGGAAGATCTGTACATTCTAATACAAATGCACCCATATTCGATTCTTTTAGCATTAAATGCGCACGGGTAATAATTTCATTCCGGACTTTATCAATATCTTCTTTGGGTGAAGTAAAAATTTTGTTCCATTCTGGGTTGGTTTCCAGGCCTTGAATCTGGACTTGAGTCTGATTTCTAATACCGGCATTGTTTAGGTGTTCCTCTGAAAGAGCAGAATGTTTAGGAATTTAAATGCTGAAAGATATCAAAAAAATCCATAACAGAAATTTGAAGGAAAAATACTTTTTCAAATAGACAGGGTGCTCCATGGCCTCTTAACCCTAATTTTTCAAATGCTTTTAAATTTGGTACAATAGTAAATAAAAGTAGTATGACCAATATACTGGAGCCGCTTATGGACAAACTGGCAGTTATTTCAGATATTCACAGCAACCTTGAAGCATTAACATCTGTATTGAATGACATATCTGGACAATCGATACAAAAAATTGTTTCACTGGGTGATAATATCGGGTATGGCCCCGATCCTGAAGCTGTTCTTTTGAAGCTGAAATCACATTTGGTCACATCAATACTCGGCAATCATGAATTCGCCATCCTCAACGACAGCTATAAAAGGTTATTTAATATAAATGCCATTATGGCCCTTGATATCAACCAAAAAAAATTATCAAGCAGCTCAATACAATACATTTCTTCATTGGATTCAAGCCTTGTGTTGTATGGGGCCTTATTTATCCATGGCATATCTTTAAATTTAATTGATGGCTATATTTTTAATCTGTCTGATGCCCAGCTGATAAAGCGCGTTAAAAAGATTCATGCACGCATTGTCTTTGTAGGGCATACGCATCGACTGAAAATTTATGAATTTGATAATAAGGGCCTTAAAAAGAAAGAATTCACCCAAAAAATTTCTCTGTTAGGTGACAAACAATACATCATCAATGCCGGTAGCGTGGGCCAGCCAAGACACGGAGCCCATGAAGCCAGCTATGTCATTTGGGATATTCAAAAGAACACGGTGGAACCAAAATTTGTAACATACAACCATCATCATACTGCCATAAAAATCAAACAGGCCGGATTACCCCAGATTTATGCGGATATTCTTTAATCCAGATATTTCATAAATTTTCTTTGAGAGATAAAAATTTTGCGTGATTCTTGAAATTATCGTTTAAAATCTCTTGATTCCTTTTAAAAAAATTGGAGTAAATTTGTGAGAGCCTATTGCCCTGAAAGTTTCGTCATGTTAAACTTTTTTCACTTTTTTTAAATTTTATTAAAAAAATACTAAAAATGGAGAAAAAAAGAATAATGCCGCCCAGGATGAAACACAAAGTCAAGGAAGAGGTAGCCGCACTGAATCTGGGTAACAAGATTAGAAACCTGAGGAAACAACGGGTATTGACCCTTCAGGAGGTTTCTGATTTGACAGGTCTTTCAAAACCCCTGCTTTCCCAGATAGAAAATAATATTGCTGCTCCGCCCATTGCCACGTTGATCAAAATATCCACGGCCCTGGGTGTGAAAATTTCCCATTTTTTCCGGGACCAGAACATGGATGACCGTATTGTTGTGGTGAAAAAAAATGAACGCTATGGGGTTAAAAAATTATTTCACAACAAGAATGAATCCCGCATCGGATATCGATGGGAATCCCTGGCATATCCCATGGTGGATAAGCAGATGGAGCCCTTTGTGGTGGAAATAGAACCCAGGGAAGAAAAGGATCTTTTGTTCAATGATCATAAGGGTGAGGAGTTTCATTTTGTCCTGGAAGGGATTGTTGAATTCAGGAGCGCAGAA
>Ga0307988_1000843_pt1 | contig 19424 bp, 20 predicted proteins | sample EllFjometagen183_FD_203166 | JGI IMG/M metagenome (GOLD analysis project Ga0307988, IMG submission 203166) | Marine microbial communities from Ellis Fjord, Antarctic Ocean - #183 | ecosystem: Environmental > Aquatic > Marine > Unclassified | place: Southern Ocean | collected 2014-10-08 | reverse complement strand
TACCAGTAATTTATGGTGGAATTATTCCTGACTTGAACCTTTTTAACTTAAAAGCTGAAGCTTCTAGTTATCTTGGTGGAATAAGCTGGGTATATCTGCTTCTCGTCCTCGCTTGGGGAATCGTCTATAGTATATTTACAACGTCATTGGCCGGTATAATATTTGGCAATAAAGACTTGAAATAATAAATACAGGAATAAAAAAAATGAAAAAGTCTATTATAACTCATATTGTTGTCATGGTCGTTGCTATTGTTCTTGGCTGGTATCTAGCCTCGATGCTTGCTGTGAAGCGTGCTGAAATAGTTAAAATCGACAATGAACTTTCAACTGCACCAGTAGGTGGGTTCAATAAATTCGCTTCTGATGTTCAATGGATGCTCTTTATTAATTATTGCGGCGGACTAGATTCAGTCAAAAAAGAAAATGTTGAAGAAATCTATTCTCGCGTTAATGCAATTCTTGCTAATGATCCTAATCATGAAGCAGCTTACGAGCTCGGTGGAATGATGTTCTCTGTAAGAGATCCTAAAAAAGCTGTTGCTATCTTTACTCGTGGTGCAGATAATCCTAATCTGAAAAATAATTGGAAACTTCCATTCTATGCTGGATTTGTATATACTCAGCACATGACAGACAAAGATGATCCAATGCGCCTTGCAAAAGCGGAAGTTATGTTCCGTAAAGCAATTGCCCGTAATTCTTCAATGCCTCATATTGTTTCTGCATTGCACAGAACTCGCGCAAAGCGTCTCATGAAGAGAAAAAATTGGAAAGGTATTAAGATTGTCAACCTTAAACAGGCCTATCTTTGTGCTCTTTTTAACGAGTGGAAGAAAAACGGTTCTAATGAAGGAAGCACTTATTCAGGTGATGCCGGAAACGGTATAGATCTCAGAGTAAAACTTATTGCTGCTGCTCAAAAAGCAAAAGCTTCTGCGCCAAAAGACAAAAACGTTCTCGCAACTGTTAAAAAAGTTGTAGATGGAGTGTTAAAAGCAGATAAGCTTTGTGAAAAGTGTCTCACTGAATATGCGCCTGGCAACAAATTTTGTGCATGTTGTGGTACAAAAGTCGTTGTTTATGGAGTATGTAAGAACTCAAAATGCAAGACTGTATTGACAGGGCAATTCTGCTCTAAATGTGGTCGCAAAGCAACTAAATAATTCGGAGATAATTGATTTTGGACCGGCAAAAACAAAATACGAAAGTCATATTACTGATTGGAATAGCAGTTATTTTCTGTTACTTCTTTTCTGAAGCTGTATTGCGACAATTTGTACTGTATCGTGCCGGTTCTCAATCAATAAACCTAAGTAGTATTCTCGGGAAACTTCCTCCTGGTTTACGGGATGAAGTTACCCGGAGAATTACTATTGCTGAGCTGAAAGATGATTTGAAAGCGGCTAAGACTACAGGAGAAAAAATTAGAATCTCCATTAATCTTGCAATGACAATATCACCGGAAGAGCTCCAGAAAAGATATGCCGAAATAATTGATGAATATCCAAAGCAGCCGGAATCTCAGCCTGCATATACAAATTTCCTGATGGCCCCTAAAACAGCTTTGAAATCAATCTCTGTAGAACGCTATCAAGGATTCATGAAAATACTTAATAAAGAACAAAAATTCTGGGCATGGAGTTCAGGATTATATAAATTAAAAACTCTGAAAATTTCAAACAAAGAACAGATGGAATTTTTGTTGCCACTATTGAATATAAAACCTCAAGGACGCGAATATCAACAGATTTATATGGAATTATCGGAACTGGCATTTGAAGAAAAAAATCAGGATGTTGAACTGAAAGCAAAGAAACTTTCGGATATATGTGAAAAAATCCCGTACTTCGATGAAGTTCTTGAAAAACGAGCTAAAGCAATAGCTATAGCAAAAGCAAGGAAACTGGCTAAGGCTAAAAAATTAGCCGCAGCGAAAGCCGCTAAACTGGCTAAAGAAAAAAACAAATCAACAAAGAGAGATAAATGATGGTAAAGATTTTTGCCATATTTGAATTAACCGTAAAGAAAGTAAAAGAACCAGCGTTCTCAATACTATTTGTGATTGCCGCCTTGGTGGGCTATTTCGTATCAGAAATGGGGGAATTGACATTGGGGAAAAATGATGATGTGCTTTTCGGTTTGATATCTCTTGAACAGGGAGCTCCATTATTGATGGGCTTCGTAGTAATACTTCTTATGACACTTATTGTCGCGACCTTTAGCGGAGCGACTGATATACCGAAAGATATTGACTCCAGAATGATTATGCTTGTACTTGGGAAGCCTGTTAAAAGAATTGAGTATTTATTGGGTAAATACCTGGGCGTTGTAAGTATATGTCTGACATTCTTCCTAGTTGCAGGAATTGCCGCTTTTGTTGCTCATTTAATAAAAACCGGAGAAGTATTTTCTTTTGCGGTAGTTATCCGGCAATTGATTTTAGCACTGGTGATTTTCCCTTTTGTCGCTATGACAATGATGATTTCAGCGTATCTCTCAGATATTAGCGCGATGATTGTCGCGATAGTATATGTGATATTTTCAGTAGCTATAAGTGCTTTCTCTATCTTCGTTGATATGCTCCCGAAGAGCCTTGAAATAGTATCAGTTGTCCATACTATAGCCTACCTACTTCCCAATTATTTTTACTTTTTTAGTTCATTTAATTATAGCGGGATCGTTATGATCTCACTCATCCTATATGCCTTTTCAATGACTGTAATTTTCCTCTCAATTGCCGCGTTTCGTTTGAATCATAGAGATATGCTATAAATTATTCTCAACTTTCAGCTCTTTTTACGCTAGAGCAGTTTGCCTGTGACTTAATTTCTGCTATATTAAATGTGTGCATCAAAATGATAAACTTAAAACAAGGTAATAATTCCAAATTATGGATATAATATATACGATAAGACTGGATAACGGCTCTAAGTATTTGGCTAAAGCTGATGATACTTTAGCGTTCAAAGTCAATGACAACTGCGTTATTCATAAAGATTTTTTCAATGACTACGGGCAGATTTCTAAAATAGGTGAAGATAATTCACTGGATAAAAAAAACAGAGACAATGAAATTCCACGAATTATAAGGAAAGCCACGGTTCATGATAAAAGTATGGCGCATGAAAACGAGATGCGTGCAAAAACAGCTTTGAGAACTACTCAAGAGGCTGTCGATAATCTCAAACTTGACATGAAACTGCTCAATGTGCATTTCTCTTTGGATAAAAAATTAATTATTATTCAGTTTACTGCCGAGGGAAGAATTGACTTCCGCCAGTTAGTTAAAGACTTAGCAAAAACCTTTAATGCTCGTATCGAACTGCGCCAGATCGGAGTCAGGGACGAAACCGCGTTGAAGGGTGGAATTGGTATTTGCGGACAGCAACTCTGCTGCAACCGCTTCCTTAAGGATTTCTCTTCAATAAATGTTCGCATGGCAAAAGATCAAGATTTATCACTTACTCCAAGTACTATATCAGGTTTCTGCGGCAGATTGAAATGTTGCTTGAAATACGAACATAAAGGCTATCTGGAATTGGAAAAAACTATGCCGCGTCGTGGTGATATGTGTGACAGCCCAGGCGGAAGAGGTAAGATTTGTGATAGAAATTTACTAACACAGGAAGTCACTGTTGTTCTTGAAGATTCAGGGAGCAGTATACATTGCCCTCGTAGTGAAATTCAAGTGGTTTATCCTGATAGATATAAAGTAAAAGCAGATTCTTCCAGAAAAACAGAGCAAAATAACAATAGACGTCCTAATAATAACAATAGACGTTCCGGCAATAATAATAGACCATCAGAAGTTAAGTCCGATGAGCCTGTAAAATCAAACGATGAAATTAAAAAAGATCCTCGGGATAAAAATACAGATAAACGCGACAATGATAATAGAGATCGTAATAGCCGCCATAAGAAAAAGCGCCGCCGGGGAAAACGCTCTAAAAATTAATTTAGTTTATATAAAGGAATATAAAATGCTGCCGTTTGATCGTCCATACTTAGAAAATCTATCAGAAGATGATTTGTCGAAATTAGCTCATCTCGATAGTTTAGGTTTTCTGGTCGGAACAGAAGAAACATTTGAAGATTTCCGCCAGCGCTTATTGAAATTGTGCGATTCCCTGAAAAAATTTGAAGAAAAATTAGAGCAGGGAAATGATGAAGTTGAAATTTTTGATGGTATTAGCGTTTCCAAAGATAAGCGTATTCCAGATGAAATGGTAGAAGAAGCTGGTAAAGTTACTGAACACTACTATCGCTTCAAAATTAACTGGGCACCGGGATTTTTCATGTCGAAAGATATTGGATTGCTTTGGGGCGGCTGCGCCCTCTCTGATGAAGAACAGGCATTAACAGTTTTTCTTATTCGCTCAAGTTTTGAAAATAAAAGAAAATGGTTTATTTATGATCGCCGCGAACTCCTGGCGCATGAGTTGTGTCATACCGCCCGTCATGTAATTAATGATAATACGCTTGAAGAATTTTTCGCCTACCAGACTGCAACCAGCAAAATTAGACGTTACATGGGCAATTGCTTCATTTATAAGTATGACGCAATATTATTTTTACTACCGACTCTCGTACTCCTAGCCGCACAAATGGTCAAAAGTTTTACCACATATGATTATCCGATTTGGCCATTTTGGATTTTAGCTCTGGCATATCCGGCATTTCTGTTTGCGCGAAATAATATTGCTAGAGTAGTCTTTTTTAGAGCATGTTCAAAATTAATTGCTTTCGGCTTTGTTGATGGCTTGGCGATTCTATTTCGTTGTGACTGGCATACTGTTGTAGAAATATCTAACCTCGCATCCCCGGAAGCATTTAGGCGCTTTGTGCAAAAAAGCGCTAGTTCTGATTTAAAATGGAAAATTATACAGCATCGTTTTATTATTCATAATGGTGAAAAAGAACCCGAGGAAGCAAATGACGCAGCTTAAGGAAATTACAAAATATTTGGATGAACGCCTGAATATTGCGGCAATTCCTGACGACGCTTCAAATAACGGATTACAGGTCGAAGCATCGGAAGAAGTTAAAAAAGCCGTTTTTGCTGTTGACGCATGTTTGGAATTGTTTGAGGCGGCATTAGCAAAAAAAGCTGATTTTATTTTTGTTCACCACGGTTTGAGCTGGGGAGGTGAGCCTCGGCGTTTTACCGGTAATACCGCATCTCGTCTGGAACTACTCTTTAATAATAAGATTTCTCTTTATGCGGCGCATTTACCGCTTGACGCTCATAAGGAAATAGGACATAATGCTTTGCTGGCGAATATGATCAAACTGCAAAAACGTCGCAGTTTCGCGAATTACAGCGGCTGTGATATTGCTTGTGGTGGAACTTTGCCAAAAGCAGCCTCAGCCAGTCAGCTTGTTGAAATATTTGAAGCAAAATTGAATTGCAAAGCAAAAGTTTTTGGAAGACTTGATAAAAAACTGGAAAAAATAGGAATTATTTCTGGCGGTGGCGGTATGGATGGTTTGCTGGCGTGTATCGCGGAAGGTATGGATTGTTATGTTACCGGCGAAATGACGCATACAATGTACCATATCGTCAAGGAAAATGCTATTACAGTGATTCAGCTTGGACATTATCACTCCGAAACAGAAGGCGTGATAGCGGTAATGAATGAAATTGAAAAGAAATTCGCGATTGATTGCGAGTTTATTGATATTCCGACAGGTTTATAACATTAAAGAGGTAATGAAATGCAAAAAATTGTTTTACTGGCAGCTACAGTTGTTTTATTTTTATCAGGATGTGCCAGCTTTGATTCTGAAACATTGAGTGAATCAGAACAGCTCACTGTAATTGACATGGCACGTTTTACTATTACCGGAATGAAAAAGAATAAAAAATTTGTTACCTTGACGGAAGCGGCATATATTAACAAAAACATGCCGGAAGTTAAAATTAAATACACTGGACCAAGACAAGGCAAGATGACAATAAGCTGGGCATTGGAAAGCAGTCCATTGAAAGGGAAAGTAGTTAATTTTGTTTATAGTGGAAAATTATTGACTGATAGCGCAATGTGGCGGATGGGAATAGTCAAATATGATAAAAGCAAGAGCAAAACTAAAACAAATATACTTAATAAGAAGAAAAAAGTTGGAGCCGCATATTTCAAAGATTTAAGAAAAAAATAGCAAAATATAGTAAACTGCTAAGAATAAAATTAATATTGAAGAAAAATCTTATATTTTTGCTTATAAAATTTGCATATGAGCAGAAAACGTATATTGTACATTTCGCTATTTGTAAGAATATAAGCTGATATAATTCATATTTTTTAATTTATATATAAAATTCAGGAGCATTATAAAATGTACGCAATTATCAAAACTGGTGGAAAGCAGTATAAAGTAAAAACCGACGATGTCGTTGATGTTGAAAAATTAGAAGGCGAAGCTGGAAGCAAATTGACTTTCTCAGAAGTCCTTGCTGTTGGCGAAGAAGGTAAAGACTTAAAGGTCGGTACTCCATTGTTGGAAGGCGTTAAAGTTGAAGCTGAAATAGTGGATCAATATCGCGGACCTAAATTGATTGCTTTCAAAATGAAAAAACGTAAAGGCTACCGTCGTAAAGTCGGTCATCGTCAAAGCCTGACTAAAATTAAAATTTCTGCTATCAACGCATAATTTTATTACAAATTTTTAAAATGGTTCGGGTTAATTAAATTCGAGCCATTTTTTGTATAAATTTTCAAGCTAGAGCACAATAAATAACAAAAAATGGAGATTTAATATGAAGTATGACGAAAATGGTGCATTGATTCAGTGTGAATTAGAAGGAATTAAATTGCTTAATCGTGGTAAAGTTCGCGATATTTATGACCTCGGAGACAGCCTCTTATTTGTTGCCAGTGACCGTTTAAGTGCCTTTGATGTCGTTATGCCAAATGGCATTCCTTGTAAAGGTGAAGTCCTCACTAGAGTTTCATTATTTTGGTTCGAAATGATGGATTTTGTAGAAAATCATCTTATCTCCGCTGATGTTACTACACGCCCGGAATTAATTAAATACGCTAAAGACCTTCAAGGTCGTTCAATGATCGTTAAAAAAGCCGCTCCTCTCGCAGTAGAATGTATCGTTCGTGGTTATATTATCGGTGGCGGTTGGAAAGATTATAAAAATACTGGTGAAGTGTCAGGCATCAAATTACGTCCTGGATATCAGCAGGCTGAAAAACTTGATGAAGTATTATTTACACCTTCAACTAAAGCCGAACAAGGTTTGCATGACGAAGCTATTTCATTTGAAAAAACAGTAGAGATTCTCGGGCAAGAAATGGCTGATGAAGTCAAAGATTTATCCATGAAAATCTATACTAAAGCTCATGATTTCGCCAAAACCAAAGGAATTATCCTTGCTGATACTAAATTTGAATTTGGTGTATACAACGGAAAAATAATCCTTATCGACGAAGTTTTAACTCCTGATTCAAGCCGTTTCTGGCCTGCTGACAAATACGAAGTAGGATGTAGCCCTGAAAGCTATGATAAACAATATGTTCGTGATTATCTCGAAACTCTTGATTGGGGAAAAGTCGCTCCAGGTCCTGTACTTCCAAAAGAAGTTGTAGAAAAAACAACAGAAAAATATCTGGAAGCATACAAAGCCATCACAGGCGAAGACTTCTAATAGCACGTATCATATAAAGAATGTTTATTATAAAATATAATTCACGATTTGAACTTGATAAATCACTGAAATCAATTAAAATAGAAAATTATGGCAGACTATTTCAAAAAGTCTGCCAACAAATCGCTCTAGGGTATTCTTCGGTCGCTTCGCTTCCTCAGAAACCCTGAGCTTGGCGTTATAAGAGAATAAAATAATAATAAATATGAAAGGAAATTATGAAATATATAATAACTGTAATTGTAGGAGCGCTTATATTTATATCTTCAGGTTTTGCGGACGGAAAAAAATCGGACATTAAACCCATGGTCAAGAAAAAGGCAACAACTGCTGAACAAGTTGCAGAACAAATTACAAATTCTTTCAAGAAAGCTGATGCAGAAGGCATGGCTAAATACTGCGCAGGCAAGGTAAATATTATTCGTAATCCTCGACTTAAAGGAAAAGTTACCCCTGAACATACTAAAGAAGAATTCACAAAAGCCTATAGTGACTTTTTTAAAATAGTTGGAAAAGATAAATGGATTAAGTTAGTAAAAAATATCAAACCGACAGTTAAAAAAGCTACAAAAGAAGATCAAGTTATTAAAGGTGTAAAAAAAGGTGATTACATCGTAGATTTACATTTTCGCGAATCATACAAAAAAAATCGTCGAGGACTTGATGAAGCAGTAATATTTATATTGCAGAAAATAGACAATGAATTTCAGATAGTAATTCATTATGCTGATTACTAAGAATAAAATAGCTTATAACAAGTGGAGTCACATAACCAGTTTTTCGCTTCGCTCAAATCTGGTGTCGTTAGAAATTTAATTTTGCTATATTTTTGATATATTTTACAAGAACGAACGGTTTGGTGAATCGTTCGTTCTTTTTTTACTTAAGAATATCTTTTAAATCTTCTTTTTTGAAAGAGTAGTTTTTATGGCAGAACTGGCAGGTTATTTTGGGAGTACTGTCGCTTTCCTGGAATATTTTTTCCAGCTCATCTTTGCCCAATGTCGTTAGGGCTTGTTTCATCTTTGCTTTACTGCAAGAACATGTGAAGCCGGGTGAAGCTCCGAATTCATAAGTGATATTGTCTTTTTCTGTTCCTGAGATGAACTTCAAGAGCGTCCACAATTGTTTTTCCTCTGGCATTTCTTGCAATAATAAGTCTTTGAATTCATCTGAATTCATACGGTTGCGGTAAGTCTCAAGCAAGTTTAAATCACAGTCAGGCATTGCTTGTAGCAGTAGTCCACAACAGCGTTTAATCGGATTGAGCGGATCAGCATTAAAGTTTGCTGCAACAATTATTTCAGTTTCGATCTGGTCGCTGACTGAAAAGAAAAAGCCTGCGTCCGCGGCAGGATTAGCCAAGCCGGCGCGACTCTTGCCGGAATTTAAAATCTTGCCGTCTTGAGATTTTATAATTGATACAAAACCGTCCTGCTTGCCGAAAATTTCATCTTCGTTGCTGGTTTTGTCCATCAAAGATGGCTGTTTGATAAAGCCGCGAACATCATTCAATGCGTTTACATCAGCAATAATGCTCTGTAGTTGACCATGGGGATATTCCCAGCGTATAGAATACTTTTCAGAGCCTTCGAGTAAAGGGCTCAATAAGGCTGCGCTGGTCAAGGCTTCCGCGAAAATCTTAGACGCGACCGGATCGGTGTCATGGATTTTTACTCCTTTTGTCACCGTACAGGTCGTGTCCGCAAAAGAAAAACGAAAGTTCTCCTTTTTTAGTAAGCCTCTGATTAAAAAATCAGTTTGATTCATTCTTGCTAATCCTACATCGCTCTTTCAACGACGATATCTGGATCGATTTCTTCTTTGAGAGCTTTTTCGATACCATCTTTGAGTGTAACTGTAGCCATTGGGCATCCGCCACAAGCGCCTTTGAGCCTGAGGGTAACGACTTTATCTTCGATGCTGACTACTTCCATGTCGCCGCCATCGTTTTGCAGATAAACGCGTAATTCTTCTAAACGAGCTCTGATCTTGTCATGTAATTCTTTCATGATACTTCTCCTTGTTTTAGGTTTAGATTATAATGTGGGTTTTGCCAAACAAAATATGGCATAAGCTGAGGATGATAAAACTAATGCGATTATAGGTGTCAGCAGCCAGCCGAAACCAATATTTCGCAAAGATCTGAATTTGATAGAATGCGCTCCACGGATAAGTCCTATGCCAATTATTGCTCCAACAGTCGCTTGCGATGTGCTTACTGGTACTCCTATGAAAGCGAAAATATGAACAGTGATAGCCATTGCGGAAACTGTTACTAAGGCTGTGAATGCATCCAAAGGCATGATCCCTTTACCGACAGCCATCATTACGCGCTTGCTGTAGGTAAGAACTCCCAATGCGATGGAAATTCCACCAAAAAGAGCAAGTTCTTTGTCAGATATTCCGGGGAATTGACCGGAAAAAATACCTGTGGCGTTGGCGGAACTATTTGCACCGAGCGCATATGAACCGTATATACCAACGATTATTAGACCACCCCAGAGAATTTTATCACGAGTCAAAACGCTCATAGGTGTATAGCGGATAAATGCCGCTAGTAATTTGTAAATAATACACGCGATAATCAATGCTCCTATGGGACTCGCGACCCAGCAGATTATGACCTTTACCAAGCCTCCCCATTGCATAGAACCAGTTGCTAAACCTACTCCGGCAATAGAACCGACCGTTGCTTGAGAAGCACTTATTGGCAAACGCATAATTGTCATTAATGTCACTGTGATTGCGGCGGAAAGTGATACGACAAGAAGAGTCGGCATGTGACTTTGTTTACTCAAACCGCTCAAAGTATGAATACCAGCTTCTCCTTGAAACGCTGCACCGAGAATTATAAATATTGCACACAAAATTGATGCCTTGCGAAATGTAATAATTCGTGAAGCCACAGCGGTACCGAAAACATTAGCCGCGTCATTGGCTCCTAATGCCCATCCTAAATATAAACCACCAGTTAAAGGAAGCATCTTAGATAGCCCTCTTAGCTACGATGATGCGAATTCTGTCACCAACGTTTTCTGCCCGGTCACTGATTTGCACAACACATTTGATGAAATCACGAAATACAATTGTCGAAATATTATTAGATTTTTCAGAAAAAATCTTTTCAATAAGCGAAGCTTCTATTCTGTCGCCTTCACTTTCCAGCTCATCTACTTTACCCACAGCAACAGCCGCGTTAGTGAAGTCAGAGAAGAGCTTTTCCGCCGATTCAACCATAGCGTAGGCAGCGCGGCAGCAGACATCGACCAGATTTAAGACCTCATCAACGTGTTGTTCAGGTATTGTAACATATTGATTCCATATCATGCGGATAGAGGATTCCGCTTGATTCGGCACTCTGTCCATGGTTTCGAGCAAACCCATTATATCGCCGCGAGATTCTGGAAATAGTGATTTGGAATACATTAAAACTTCAATTTCTCTGCGAATATCATCAGCTCTGCTTTCTGCCTTATGTACTTCCGCAAAGGAAGCTTTAGCCGCCTTTCTATCACTGTTGTCGCAATATAGTTTTACCGCATCTTGAAAAGTATCCATGCACTTTATAACACTTGCACAATATTCCGAAATCTGCGATTGAATCTCTTTCTGTTTACTTATAAATAACATTTAATTACCTCTTCATTTACCAAATAAATTTGACATCACTGAGACGTTTAGCGAATTCACTTAATACTTCAACTTCTTCCGCCGCGCCACCGCGTGCTACAAATGTCGCACTGAAACGAACGAAATTACCAGCATCATCCCATGGGACGGAACTGATAAGTTTTTCGCGGATAAGCCATTGGCTGAAATCTTCGCCGGAAGCGAAACTTTCGCCGCCTTCTATTCCTTTCGGTGCTTTTACATATAAATAGAATGATCCTCTAGGCATTACAGCCGGGAATCCGATTTTCTGTAGAGCCGCAGTCATGCTTTGCAGGCGGCGCTCATATTTTTCACAGATCTTTGGAGTTATTTCCGCTTGGTTTTCGAGTGCCGCGATAGCAGCTTTCTGAATTGCCGCAAACTGTCCGCTGTCGGCATTGTCCTTGACGCTGGAAAAAACTTTGACTGCCAGTTCGTTACCGCATACCCAGCTTAAACGCCAGCCAGTCATATTGAAACCTTTAGACATGCTGTGCAGTTCGATAGCAACATCTTTAGCACCCGGCAGAGACAGGATGCTTAAAGGTTTTCCGACAAAGTTGAGCGGAGCGTAAGCAGCGTCTGAAACAATCAGTATATTGTTTTCACGCGCGAAATTAATTGTTTTAGCAAAAAACTCTTCAGTAGCTGAAGCACCAGTTGGGTTGTTAGGGTAGTTCAAATAGAGTAATTTAGCGCGTTTGCGCTGATCAGCACTAAGAGATTCGAGGTCAGGCATGAAACCGTTTTCTTCGAGCAAAGGCAGGTTTACAACTTCACCCTGTAAGTATTTGGTCCATGTTCCCATTACTGGATAACCTGGGACAGTCATAACGCAGATGTCGCCCGGGTTGATAAAGCATGCAGGGAGCAGGCTTAAAGCTGATTTACTACCAATGGCGTGAACGATTTCTTTTTCAGGGCACAAGTCCACATCATAAAGTTCTTTCATGTATTTGCTGGCGGCATGTGTGAATTCATTAATGCCGTTATCAGTATATGTACGGTTTTCCCAGATCTTAACTTCTTTAGTCAAAGCTTCGATTACTTCCGGGAACGCTGCTTCATCCGGTTCGCCGACACCCATGTCTATCAATTTCACATTGGGATTAGCTGCTTGAGCAGCACGTTTAGCGTGTTTGATTTTTGCAAATTTATAGACAGTTGTGTCTTTACCAAACTTGTTGCCGCCGACACGTTCCGCGAAGTTTTCCTGTAAAAAGCTTTCTTTCATAGTTAATATCCTTATTTTTTTGATTTTATTTTCGCAATTTATTATTTTTGCTATATTCTATTGTAAGCTGATAAAAATACAGCCTAAAGTGCTGTTTTTCAATTTAGTATGAGAAAAATAATGATAATATCTGGAGCAATATAAGATGGAAAAAATAATTATTGATGGAAAAAAATTTGAGGCATGGCGGATTCCTACTGAATATGCGACGATTTTATTAATCAAAGCTGCTCACGGCTTTATCGCTTGCGGCTATTTTAATATTGAAACAGCAAACAAATTACAGGAACGTGTGGGTATCGTTACAGGTGTAAAAACTTTTGATGACATGCTGGAAGCAAAAATCATTAAATGTAGCGATGTTGCGGGAATAGCAGGTGTTACTATAGGCATGACCGGACGCGAAGCCTTACTTAAATTAACTTAAAGATTAGAGATTTTATGAAAATTATTGTTGATGATAAAATACCGTTTTTACAGGGTGTGCTGGAATCTTGCGCGGAAGTCGTTTACTTAGCGGGTGCAAAAGTTACGCCGGAAGACACAAAAGATGCAGACGCTATTATTACTAGAACCCGTACTAAATGCAAAGAAGAACTTTTAGCTGGTTCTATGGTCAAATTTATTGCTACGGCAACTATTGGTTTTGACCATATTGATACTGAATGGTGTGAGGCAAACGGTATTGAATGGACCAATGCTCCCGGATGTAATTCTTCATCAGTAGCACAATACATTAGCTCTGCTTTATTGAATCTTGCTTGTAAACATAAAATTTCCCTGCGTGGCAAAACGCTCGGAGTAGTCGGAGTTGGTAATGTCGGTTCAAAAGTCGCGAAGGTTGGCGAAGCTCTCGGAATGAGAGTTTTGCTCAATGACCCGCCGAGAGCTGACAAAGAAGGATGTGAAATTTTTGTCGATTTAGCGCAAGTCGTTGCTGAATCAGATTTTATTACAATGCATGTGCCGCTGGAAAAAGACGGCAAGTATCCGACTTTGCATTTGGGTAATGAAGAACTATTCAAATCTATGAAGGACAGCGCTTTCTGTATTAATTCATCTCGTGGACCAATTTGTGATAATGCTGCTTTGAAAAAAGCTTTGAAAAATAATGATATTGCTGGAGCTATTTTGGATGTCTGGGAAAATGAGCCGGATCTAGACTTGGAATTATTGGAGCTAGTTGATTTCGGTACACCACATATTGCTGGATATTCCTATGACGGTAAAGCTAATGGAACCGCTATGAGTGTCAACGCGCTTTCTAAATTTTTCAGCCTGGATTTTAAAGACTGGTATCCGTCAGATGTGCCAGTGCCGGAAAAAACATCCATGAAAATATCCAGTGAAGGCAGTTTTGAAGAAAAAATGCTTGTAGCTGTAAGTTTATCATATAATATAAAAGATGACAGTGATCGTTTACGGAATTCTCCGGCGACTTTTGAAAAACAACGTGGGGATTATCCCCTGCGTCGTGAGTTCCCGGTATTTAACGTTGAATCTACGGATGCGGAAGTCAACAAGGCATTAATTAAAATCGGTTTTAAACATTAAGGAAATTTTATGTATAACGCAATTATTTGCCGCTACCATGAGATAGCGATAAAAGGTAATAACCGTTCGATGTTTGAGAAACGCATGGTTGAAAACATGTATTATCTCCTGCGTAAGCTCCATGATATTAGAATATTGCGGGTTCGTGGCAGAATATGGGTCGAATTCAAAGATAAAAGTTTTTTTAATGATAAACAGCTGGAGCTTGTTAAGAAACAATTACAGCGTGCTTTCGGGCTGGAATCTTTTTCTCCGGTAATAATGTGTGAATCAACGATGGACGCGCTGAAAAAAGCTGTTGACAGTTCCTGCCGCTCATATTTTGTGGAAGCTTTTAAAAAGAAAAAAAATGTATCTTTCCGTATCCGTACTAAACGCAGTAATAAAAAATTCGAACTGGATTCCAGAGGCATTGATATTGCTTTAGCAGAAGTAGTTGGCAAGGAATATGATTATGATTCTTTGAGTATTGATTTGGAAAATGCTGATGTTACAGTGTGGGCAGAAGTGCGTGAAGAATTCGCGTTTATTTATTATGATATTGTTCGCGGACCAGGCGGTTTGCCGGTTGGCTCCAATTCGCCGGTTCTGGCTCTGCTTTCAGGGGGGATTGATTCTCCGGTAGCCTGTTATGAAATTATGAAACGCGGCTGCCGCTGTGATTTTCTGACTTTTCATAGTGATCCTTATACGCCGCAGATAACTATTGATAAAGTTCGCGGTATCGGACATTATTTGAACCAGTTTCAGCAGCCATCGCGTTTATTTATATGTAATTTAGCTCCTTTGCAAAAACTAATTCGTGATAATTGTAATCCACGCTTCAGGACAGTTTTGTATCGCCGAATGATGCTCCGCATTGCGGAAAGTGTAGCAACTAAACATAAACGTATGGCTTTATTGACTGGAGAAGCGGTTGGTCAAGTCGCTAGTCAGACAATTAAAAATATGGCGACAATCAGTGAAGCAACTAATATGTTGGTCTTGCGTCCCTTGGTTGGATATGACAAAAACGACGCCATCGCGCTGGCGCGCCGAATCGGGACATTTGATTTGTCGAATGTACAAGTCCCTGACAGTTGCACGGTTTTTGCTCCCCCCAATCCTGCTACCGCAGCCCCGCTGCTAAAGATTTTAGAGGATGAAGCAGCTATTCCTGAATACAAAGATATAATGCAGGAAATAATCGAAAATATTAAAATGATAACACCTTAACAAAGGAGAGTAGTATGTCAGAAAAAACTAAAAACCCTGATTGCAAGTGTCACAGTGTTGACTGCTCACGTCACGGAGACTGTGAAAAATGTATGGCATATCACAAAAGTAATGGTTCTAAGACCAGTTGCGGGAAATAAACAATGAAACTATTTAATATTTGCTTTTGCCTGTTTGGACTTTTTATGTGTTCTTGTGCAGCCAGACAAATTAAATTTGCTGATGTGACAGAAGATAAGGGACTTGGCAAACTTGGTAAATCTCAGGCTGTCTGGGTTGATTTGGATGATGACGGTTGGACGGATTTGATTTCTCGAGGACGAATATGGCGAAACCTTGGCGGGAAAAGATTTGTTGATGTGACAAAAGATTCCGGCATTGTTTCTGCCAAAGGTACTTGTGTGTCAGTTGATTTTAACGGAGATGGGCTGAAGGATATTTATTTTATAGGGAAGGGCGGTTCTTTATACCTTGGTCGTGGTAATTTTAAATTCAGCAAAGGCAAAGCTTTTAAGAATACTGCGGAAGCTACTCGTGCTGCTTGTGCTGTAGATATTGATAATGACGGCTATGTGGATTTATATATCGCAAACTATGAAATTTGGAAAAAAGGACTCGGTTTTCGTGATATTATCTTGCGCAACAACAAAGGTTCATTGGTGAAACAATGGGAAGCTTCTGACGAAAAACTTATGCGCGGACGCGGTGCTACGAGTTGCGATTTCAATAACGACGGCTTGATGGATATTTATGTTTCCAATTACCGTTTGATGCCGAATTTTTTATGGATCAATCAGGGAAACTGGAAGATGATTGACCAGGCGCGTGAATATTCCTGTGCCGGAAGTGAACGTAGAAATATAGTTTTCAAAAACTCGGTAAAAATTCCTTATGGCAGTTCTGGACATACGATTGGTTCGCTTTGGGCTGACTTCAATAATGATACATACTTCGATCTGTTTGTCGGAAATTTTTCACATCCTCCTACTTGGCAGGATCGCCCCATGATGCTCAAGAACGGTGGTCCTGATAAAAACTACCATTTTATCGACAAGAGTGCTCAGACAAAAATCCCGTGGCAGGAATCATATTGTTCGCCTGCCGCCGCGGATATTGATAATGATGGTCTGGTGGACATATTTTTTAATACGGTTTATCCTCGTGATACGGGAAGATTATTTCATAACCGTGGGAAATGGAAATTTAATGATATTACGCTGAGAAGCAAAATTAAAGCGCGTCGTTCCTACCAAAATGCTTTTGCCGATTTTGATAATGATGGTCGCATAGATTTGCTCACCAGTGGTCGTCTTTACCGCAACATGAGCGATACTGGCAATTGGCTTGAAGTAACTTTAAAAGGGAAAGCTCCGAACACTTCGGCTATTGGAGCGAAGGTGATTGTTGACTGCGAAGGAAAGAAATACATACGGCAAGTCGAAGCTGGAACAGGAGAGGGGAATCAGAATGATTTGCGTCTGCATTTTGGAATTGGCAAGCATAGAGGTGAAGTCAAATTAAAGATAATTTGGCCTGATGCCAAAGTCAGCCTTTACAAAGCTCAAGCTAACAGTCGGGTGAGCTTTAAACAAAAATAGTAAGTTTATTTGCATTTTATATGTTTTGCCCTTAAATTCATGATTAGGAGGATGTAATAAATGCAAAAACTTCTACTATTTATATTATTTGCAAGTATCTTTATTTCCAGTACTTCCTATTCTGCAGAATTTAAAAAAGTCTACAAAGCCGGTTTGCCGCATGTGCCCGGAGTTATGTATAGAAACGCTGATGGTTCTCCCGGTGGTTTTTCTTGTGAAGTGCTTGATCAAGCTGCCAAAGATGAAAAAGTAAAACTTGAATGGGTGGATGGTTCGTGGCCTGAACTTTTTGAAAAGTTAAAGAGGGGAGAGATAGATGTATTGCCCGGAGTTCAGGTTTCAGATGAAAGAAAGAAGTTTCTTGATTACCTTGATCACAGTTTATATTCTACGTGGACGGAAGTATATGTCAGAAAAGGAGATGATGTCGGCAGCTTTATTGACTTAAGCGGCAAGAGAATCGGCATGGTTAATAAAGATAATAATGCTTCAGGTTTTCTTAATAGTATTAAAAAGCTTAATGTTAATTTAGAAATAACTCCTATATGGTATAGATCTCATAAAGAAGCTATTACGGCTTTGGTGGCTGGAGAAGTGTTTGCGGTGGTCGGTCCGTCAATAATCAAAATAGAACACCTTAAAGATAAAATTAAAAGTTCTGGCTTGTTTATTAATCCTGGCAATTCCACTATTGCTTTCCCAAAAGGGAAAAATCCTGAATTGCGTAAAGTCCTAGACCACAGATTGGGAAAATATATAGTAAATTCTGATTCTGTATATAATAAACTGTTCAAAAAATATAATCTTTCTCATGTCATAAAAAATAAATATTTTATTCCTAAATGGCTTATTTATACTTTGAGTGTAATTGTGATTATTGTGCTTGTCAGTATTATTTTTATAATACTTTTAAAACAGCAGGTTAATGTCCGGACAAAAGATTTGACCGCAAGCAAACATAACTACAAATTACTATTTGAAAACATGACCGTTGGTTTTGCTTCGCATAAACTGATTTACGATAAGGAAGGCAAACCATGTAATTATGAGTTTTTGCAAGTTAATCCGGCATTTGAAAAAATAATGGGTTTGCGGGTAGATCAGATACTTGGTAAAACTGTAAAAGGAATCTTGCCATACATAAAGGACTCATGGATAGAATTAGTCGGAGAAGTTGTAAAAAGCGGGAAGCCAGAATTTTCTCAGAATTATAGTGTTGAAATGGATAAATACCTTAATGTTTGGGTATTCGCTACTTCAAAAAATACCTTTGGAGCCGTTGTTTCTAATGTCAGCGAGCAGAAGAAAATGGAACAAAAACGGAAATTATCTAATGATGTATTGGCGTTATTAAGCCGGAATGATAACATCAAAGGCATTATAGATGAACTTGCTGATTTATTTAAGGAGTTTTCAAAAGCTGACGCAGTGGGAATCAGGTTGCGAGAAGGTGAATCCTACCCTTATTATGTGACTAAAGGATTTCCTGAGGATTTTGACGGAAGTTCTACCTTTATGTGCCCGCCGAGAAGTGATTGCAAAGTCCGTAAGAATAAAGAAGGAGATATGTTATTCGATTGCTTGTGTTCTTCTATTCTGTTACTGCAGACTGATAATGTAGAATGCCCTTATATTAGCCCTAATGGCAGTTTTTGGATTAACAATATCTCAGGGGAAAAAGCATTTAATGTATTATGTGCGATGGGACATGATTTGTGTTGTTTAAATGGATATGAATCCTTGGCTATGATTCCTATATCCAAGGATAAAAAGTCAGTCGGAATGATTCAATTGAGCTATCGCAAGGCAGATAAGCTTTCTCTTGATATGGTTGAATTTTTTGAAGAAATTGGACAAAGCATAGGAATAGCTATTGACCGCGTGAATAATCATATAGAATTGGACAAGGCTAGAAAAAAAGCTGAAGCGGCAAATCAGGCAAAAACAGAATTTCTTTCAACGATGTCACATGAAATCAGGACTCCATTGAATGGCATAATTGGATTTAGTGGAATAATTGAAGAGTTACTTGTTAGTAGTGAAGACTTCAAAAATCGTGATAAAATCCTTGGGCATCTAGCTTTGGTTACAAAATGTGGAAGTTCCTTAACGGAGCTTATCGGTGATATCTTGGAAATTTCAAGTATTGAGGCTAATCGCTTTCCTGTTCTTATTGAAGAATTTAATCCAGAAGAACTTATTAAAAAAAGTTTAGATATCTTTATGCTCAAAGCTAGAGAAAATAAAATAAAACTCAATCTTGAAACAGAAGAGCTTCCACAAACTGTATCAGGAGCATCTAAAAGACTGAAACAGCTTATTTTTAATATTGTTGGTAATGCGGTTAAATTTACAAAAGATGGTGAAGTCAATGTAAAAGCGACCTGTAAAAAAGGTAAATTGTTTATAGAAGTAAAAGATACAGGTATTGGAATTCCAGCGGATATGCTGAAAATGATACTTGAACCATTTTCTCAGGCTGACCAGTCACACTCTCGTTCTTATGAAGGTATTGG
>Ga0307988_1000842_pt1 | contig 19451 bp, 18 predicted proteins | sample EllFjometagen183_FD_203166 | JGI IMG/M metagenome (GOLD analysis project Ga0307988, IMG submission 203166) | Marine microbial communities from Ellis Fjord, Antarctic Ocean - #183 | ecosystem: Environmental > Aquatic > Marine > Unclassified | place: Southern Ocean | collected 2014-10-08 | reverse complement strand
CCTAATAGAAAAAGGCTCTGTAGTTGGATATATATTGAGAGAAAATATACTATAATGAATTTTTGATTTTAGTATTCATCCTTTTAATTTCCTTACGCCTAAAACCCAAAATAGAAAAATTTTGTTTTTTGTATGATATCGCTGTCTTGGAAATAAGTTAAAAAATACTAAAATATAGTTAATGTCTAAAATCAACTATATTGCCAAGATAAATTTCCGGAATGATCAAAGATGGTTTGGGATTAAGCAAGCTGACAGACTTTTCCATGCTTACATTATTGGAAAAACTGGAACCGGGAAAACCACTTTATTATTTCAAAAAATGATTCAAGATATAGAAGGAGGTTTGGGTTTAGCCCTTATTGATCCTCATGGAGATTTAGCTGATAAGATTATTCGTGAAGTTCCCGAAAAGAGAAGAAAGGATTTAGTTTTTCTGGATGCTGTTAATCAAAAATGTTTGTTTGGCTATAATCCATTGAAACGGGTTAACAAAAGCAAAAGATCTTTAGCCGCTTCAGGGATTATAGAAACCTTGAAAAAGCTCTATGACGCCAAATCCTGGGGTGTTAAGATGGAACATATCCTACGTAATGTTTTATTGACTCTTTTAGATCAGGAACAGGCAGATTTTTCGTGTATTCCAAGAATATTATTAGATAAGCAATATAGAAATTCTTGTCTTAATAATATTGATAACGAAGCTGTAAAAAATTTTTGGCAAGATGAATATGCTCATTACAACTCTTTTCAGAAAGCCAATGCTATCACTCCCATCTTGAATAAAATAGGAGCGTTTTTGTCAAATCCATATCTGTCTAATGTCTTAATATCTGAAAGAAAACAAATTTCTTTTAGATCTTCAATGGATCAAAAAAAAATTATTATTATTAAATTACCCAAAGGAAGTATCGGTGAAGATGCTTCTATGTTATTGGGTGGCTTACTGATTAATTCTATTGCATTGGCAGCTTTCAGTCGATCAGATATTGCTGAAGACAAACGAAAACCTTTTATGGTTTATGTAGATGAATTCCAGTCATTCACAACCTTATCAATCGCCAATATGCTATCGGAATTAAGAAAATATAGGGTTGGAATGATCTTGGCTAATCAATTTTTATCTCAGCTTGAAAAAGAAATCAGAGATTCTGTTTTGGGCAATGTGGGAACAATTATTTCTTTTCGGCTTGGTGTTTCTGATGCAAAATATATGGCCAATGAATTTTATCCTGTATTTGAGTTCAGTAATATTATATCGTTAGCGAATTATCATATATATTTAAAGTTAATGATTGATGGTACGCCATCAAAGCCGTTTTCCGCTGAAACACAGATGGCATCAAAAAATTTAACAAAAAATATAAAAAAGAAACAAGATAAAAGATTTTAGGAGGAGGAAAACCTAAAGGCATTAAAATTTTTGCAAAGGTGTTGGTTCAGTCTTTTTCCAAAGGTAATTTTGATAGAATTAAAATTTAATTAAGGAGAAGAAAATGAAACTTGTTTTACAAAAAAATCAGAAAGCGGGATTCACTAAAACTATCTATGTTTTGGAGGCCAAGGTAGAACTAATAGATGATGAACAGAAAAACGTCGAGAAATACAAGGTTGGGAAAGTGCTTCTTTACACTAATCTGGCAGATCGCGGTTCAGGGTTAGCCGGATTAGTCTCACGAGTATTAGCAGGAATAGAAATTACTGTAAATGATTTAGTTAATGGTAAAAAAATAGAGGTCAAAGATTTCTTTCAAATGCTTGATATGGAAGATCAGATCAAAGAGGCCTGTAAGAATTTCAAATTAATGCTCGATGCAATGGCTTCATTTGGCGGTGATGAAATAATAGAGTATTAAATTATGGCCAATACAGAAACTGGATGGAGCAGATTTTGGAGAATGATTTTAGATGCTATTTTCGGTCCAAAAATATCCAATTATCATGAATCAGCTAAAATTTCAGAAATTAAAGATCTGTATGATCAAGTTATAGCTGAATACAATGATTCTAAATTTCCCATGCTTGATGATGGTTATGATTTAGCAGGATATATAATAAAAGAAGCAATCCACAAGTCTCAAGCACAAGTGAGCACAGAATTGATTGTTATTCTTTTTGATGCGGTTTTAGATTTGGCTGCTCAAGAAGCATTTTTTGGTGTTATTGAAATAGATTGGAATAAAGAAATTTCTATATCTGAACAAATCGAACTGAGAGAATCTCTTAAAAAAATCAAAAATACTTATATACATGCAGAATCATATTTAACAATTTGGGCTGAAATTCTGATTGAAGTTTTTATCGCTATTTTCAAAGCTCTTCCACCAATTATTTCTTCTGATTCTGAACAAGACAGTTTTTCCGTTCCAGTAATTCATCTTCTGGATAAACCCAAAAATACCGTTGAACAAGTTTTAATGTGTTTTGCCAAAGAGACACTCTTTAAAGAAAAAATATTCCAAAAAATTAGTGAAATTATTAATCATAATATAAAAATCATTTCTGGATTTGACCTTGAAGAAAAGCGTGACTCTATAAAAAAAATAATTTATCCACTAAATTCAAATTTAGAAGGGGTAGAACTTTCAACCGCTTATTTTAGAGGGACCCCTTTTGACGATATTTTTAAATCACATTATCCTATAAATATTCCCATCTCTTCCAGATTAGAACATACCCATATTTTGGCTGGCACCGGTTACGGCAAAACTCAACTCATTCAAAAGTTGATTCTTGATGATCTTAAAGAAAATCGTGGCTTTTGTGCTATTGATTCCCAAGGTGATTTGATCCGGAACATTTCCATGTTGGCTGAATTTGATTCTCAACTGAAGGATAATATTTCAGATAAGCTGATAATTATAGACCCGACTGATATAGATTATCCAGCCTGCTTAAATATGTTTGCTATGTCTCAAGGATTAGATGACCAATCTTCATCCCTACAGAAAGAATTAATTCTGAATGCTACTGTTGATCTTTATTCATACATGTTTGGAGCTTTATTCGGTGCAGAGCTAACTTCCAGGCAAGGAACTGTTTTTGCCTACATAGCCAGGTTAATGATTGATATCCCTGATGCCAATATTCAAACCTTGCGAGAATTAATGGAAGATGGGAAGAAATACATTCCCTATATGGAAAAGTTGGAAGGGTCAGCCCGGGCTTTTTTTAAAACCCAATTTTTTTCTACGTCCTTTGGACAATCCAAAAGACAAGTTCTTTCTCGTTTATGGGCAGTGTTGGCTAACCCCACCCTGGAAAGAATGTTTTCAAACACCGAAAACAAAATTAATGTTTCTGAAATAGTCAACACAGGAAAAATTCTGCTGATAAATACTTCCAAAGATTTATTGCAAAAAGATGGTTCAGCTATTTTAGGAAGATTTTTCATTGCCTTGCTTTCTCAAGCTGTTATTAAAAGATCGACAATCTCTGAAGAAGATCGCAATCCCTATATGGTATATATTGATGAAGCTCATGAATATTTTGATCATCGTCTGGAGAATATCCTGAATCAAGCCAGGAAATACAAAGTTGGTTTTACTTTGGCTCATCAAAATTTAGGGCAACTTCATGAATTAAAAGCAACAGTGGCTTCCTCAACCTCTGTAAAGCTTGCCGGTGGATTATCTTCAAATGATGCTCAATTGATGGCACGAGAGATGAGAACCAGTACTGAACAAATTCTATCTGTTCGAAAGAGTTATAAATCAGCCACATTTGCCGCCTATTTGAAAAATATCACTCCAAGGATATTACCCTTTGATGTTCAATTTGGTTTGTTAGAGAAAAAGCCCGTTATGCCGATTGAATCTTTTCAGCTTATGGTTGAGATAAACAGGAAGAAATATTGCAATCATGTTTCTGAAGTCTATCTTGGTTCTGATGATGAAAGTTTTGATATTACCTTTGGTAAACCTAAATCGGTAAAGGAAAGCCTGAAGAAAAAAGAAATAAAAAAAGACATTGAATCACCTAAGAAACCTGAAGTGGTTAAAGCTCCCAAAGAAGGCAAGGGTGGTATCCAACATCGTTATCTTCAAAATCTGGTTAAAAAATTAGCAAACGAGCGAGGTTTCAAGGCTACAATTGAAAAACAAGTCCTTTCCGGTTCCGGTTCAGTTGATGTTTTCATAGGAGGTTATAACAAAGCTCTTGCTGTTGAAATTTCGGTTTCTACAAATTGGAAATGGGAAGCTTCCAATATTTCAAAATGCCTCGCTACCGGAGCTGATCAAGTTATTGTGCTTTCCTCTGACAAAAAACATCTGCAAGCTCTTGAGGAAAATCTTTCGAGAAAGTTTTCAGATCAGGCTAATTTATTATTTTTTACCGCTGACAAGCTGATTATTCATTTAGATAAAATTAGAGCTAAAGCTGCCAGTAAAGAAAAAACTGTTAAGGGGTACAAGGTAAAGGTGAAATATGCTTCAACCTCCAAAGATGAAGCTCAGGCCAAAAAAGATGCCATTGCCAAAATTTTGGTTGGGACAATAAGGTTGCAATGATTAAATAGGTCTTGGTGGAATAAAATAAATATTTTTTGCTCTCATTACACAGTTAAACTTATCAGAAGCGGTTTTATAAATCCTGGAGTGGAGTAATGGGTACAGGGTGAAATATATTTATGAAAGAGGTGTTAAAAAAGTTGCATAAAAAAACCTTCGGCTTCTGGTTGATTTTTTCTACCCCTGCGGGGACATAAAAAGTAAGGCCAGACATTTCAGTGATCAGCGTCAGTTATAATGCGCAGGCGTATTGTCCAGTTTTCGGGGTCCACTATATATTGCCTCATTAATAAATCATACCGTCCCTGGTTTCTTGCCTCACGATAAGTGCCGAATGGCATTTTCAACTGTATTGTTAGGTGAAACGGTGTAGTATTAAATCATTCTGTTAGCAATACTCCAACTGAGATAAGTTGGATTCTGATCATTGGTCAACGTGAGAAGTTTTCCATAAAAATATAATGTTAATGAATACCCTCCAAGATAATTTCTAAAATAAATATTTTTTCCTTTAAAAAATATTTTTTCTTTTCCAACAAACTCTTTTAGATCACCTTTCCAACAATTCTTATACGTAAAATCCCTCTTTTTTTTAAAAGATTTTCCGCGAACTGGAAAATCTTTTAAAGAATCTCTTAGACATTTTTTTAAAAAAGAAAAACACTTTTTAGATAAATTATTTTGATTTGCCAACATCCCTCCATGATAGGACATAAACCAAATTAAATCACCTTTATAGAAAACCAACTCTTGCCCGGTATCTATAATTGACCCAAAATATTTATCTTTATATAAAAAATCATTTTCTTGATAAGAATATTCCTTGCCTCCATCAGGAGTTTGTTTCGGAATTGAAAATCTTGAAGCAAAAGTTTTCTTTTTTGCCTTTTCTAAAAAAGGTGCTAATTGTTCTGATTTCATTTTTTATTATGATTAAAATAAATTTTATATTTAATCTTTTCCTTTTCACATTGTTCAATAATTGCTAATTGAGATCTCCACCAATACCTTTCGTTTTTAGACAGCTCTATGTATGAATTTTTTAATTCAGGCCTGTTCTTTTCAATAAATTTTAAAATCATGTTTTTATTATTTGCCCGAATATTTAAATTTTCAAATAACATTTCATCAGTATGATTTTTTGCCAAATCTATTAATGTAGAAATATTTGAAATTTCTGGAAAAATTGGAGAAACAAATAAATAAACAAAAATTCCGACCTCGTGAAGCTTTCTTAAAACCTTTAGCCTTTGCGTTGGAGATGCAACATAAGGTTCTAATTGTTTTGCATAATACTCATCCAAAATTCCTATAGAGACTCCAATTTTTAAAGTTTTAAATTTCTTTAATAAATTAATATCTCGTAAAATTAATAAAGATTTGGTCAAAATTTCTAATTTGGGTTGAACGTCCAATAATCTTTCAAGACATTTTTTCGTCAAAGCATATTTTGCTTCAACAGGTTGATAAGGGTCTGTTACAGAGCCAATTAAAATTAAATCCTCTTTTTTTATTTTTGAAGTATCAATTGTGTCTGGAGCATTAATTTTAACATCTACAAAAGATCCCCATTCTTCACCGCTATGCCCTGTAAATCTTCGTAAAAACTCAGCGTAACAATATTTACATGCATGCTGGCACCCAATATATGGATTAATCACAAAATCTGCATTAGGCAAGTTGCTTTTTGTTATCACTGATTTAGCTTTCTTTTCTTTGATTTTCATCTTCTAATATTCCTATTTAATTGAATTAAGAATCTTTGACAAATATTTCCACTTGTTAATTTAGATAATTTTTTAGTTTTTAAATCTCCTAAAATTGACCAGTTACAAGGTCTTCCATCTACACCATAGGCCCAAGGAGTCGACAATAATAAACCCTGACTTGTAATGTTTAACGAATTAAAAATTTTTCCGAAGGTCTTTCCTTTTAAAGATGGAGCAATTTTTACTTTCGGCGAACCATATTCTCTTTCCAATCGTCTATAATCTTTTATAGCCATTATATTCTCTTCCCGGGATAAAGTTAAATCAGATCTTTCAATTCCTCTCCCCGATTCAAAAAATTTCATTAATAATAAATTTTCAATTCCAACATCATTTAAATTTTTATATATTTTTTGAGTAATATCTCTGGAAGTATTGTTTTTAGTCAGCGGTGTTTGGGCCAAGGTTCTTATCCCTCTTTTGACGACTTTCTTAATCGCAACTAAATTAGAATAATTATATCCCAATGGACGATCAGGATAAGATTCATAAGGAAAATCATAAGTGAAACCAATTTCTCTGACAACCTTATTTAAATAATCTAAATTCACAGACTCTAACCCTCTTCCGGTTGCGGTAACAGATAAATGTTCTCTACCGAATTTTTTTGATAATTCGGTGATAACTTCAATATTCTCCTTTTGGATAAATGGATCACCCCCCGAAATATCTATAGAAACATTTCTACAGTCAATGTTTTTAACAATTTTTAATTTATCTTCTAATGAAAGTTTTGAATTTTTTCTTTTATGATCTCCGTTAGCGCTAGTGCAACAATAAGAGCAATTCCAAAAACAATCTCTCGTTATATTCCAAATTATTGATGATTTTATCATTTGATTGGCTCCTTTTTTGAAAGAATTGAGCCAATGGAGACCGTCTATTGCAATACTTGCAATTATCTGTATATTCTGTAGAATATAGTTGGGGAGAATAGGGGTGGAGTTTTTTAAACAAATAGAGTTTGTCACTCACCAAAGTTCTAAATTCTATTTATTATTTCTAATCTCCTTTGAATCTCCATTGGCCGGTTTAACTTCATTGGTAAGCCGGCCTTTTTTTATTACCACCTCCTTTGAATTAGGTTGTAGCGCATTTAAATTAAAAATTACCACATTTTACAACAATTTAAAACAAAAAAAAGTTTTAATTTATTTTTTTTACAATAATTGATAAAAAATCTCTCGTATTAAACACATATATTGGTTATATAATTAAAAATATCAATAAGTTAACTATTACTCCATTGTTTAGTTCAAAAAACATTTTTTGTTTTATAATATTATGGCAATTGTTCGTAAAAATAGTGTCAAAATAACACTATATCGAAAATATTTGTTGCAAAAAATATTCCATATGTTTTATAATAGTTTGTTTGGTGCGTCCTTTCGCCAGAAGTTTGTTGCAAACTAAAAAAGGGGGAACTCAAATGAATGGTTGGTTTGAAGACTGGTCCTCGATAATATTAGATAATATAAATCGCTTACCACAAAAGAAAAAGGACCTTTATTCTAATAGCGGGAACCTGAAACATTATTTTTCAGTAGCCAGTATTTTAGAAGAATCTTATAAAAACCCATCTATGACAAAGGCAGGTTTTCTACATGGATTATCGGAAACTGAATTATCAAATTTTATTGATTTATTATATGATGATAACGTTCTTAAGATAATTACGGGTCTCGATCAGATCAAAGCACTTGATCCGATGGATCCAAATATCAGCCAAAAAATAGTTATGAATGTATTGCCTGTTCTCAATGATTACAGAGCTGCTTATGTGTTTTTAATGGATAATTTGGATCATATAGACCCTGATTTGAAATTGCGAGAATGGACACAAAATTTTAAATATCAGGCGGAAAACTATTCAGCACAAGAGGTATATATTAGATATTTATCAGATAATTTAAAGGATTCTAACGCCTCTCATATTTGCAAAACATTAGCCAGTATAGCAGGGTTCTTAAATTTACACGTTGAACGGAAGTGTCTGGAAAATGTTTCACTTTGTTTTGAGCAACCACAACTTTTTGAAAAAATAAACCATTATTGTATAAGGATGTCACGACCATGCGAATTACTAATACAGCCTATTAAAAAGTTCCTTGGCAAAAAAAATAAATCAGTTAAATTTCACTGGGAATGGCGTCATGTTTCCGGAATTCAAAGAAGACTACCCAAAAAAGATAACAGACCTTGGGAAAGATTCATATATGATCATGGATTTATAGCTATTGTTTGCAAAAACATAAAATATAGCTATGTAATTTTACATGATCTTCATAGTGAATTTGGATTCCATGCGAATAATGTCAAGTTTCACCAGAAAAAAATCGGATTTACAACCGAATACAGCGCGATTACCACGAGACTCATATCACCAAAGTCGCTCTCTGATATTTCTGAAACAATCCCAATCAAAATTGTCGTTGATAATGCCGCATTTCATGTTCGAAATATGATTTCATCTGAAATAATAGATTATAGTGATTTTGATGAAAAAAAGATAAAAAATCCTGAAAAAATAAGTGTCTTTACTCCCGATGGCCTGAGGAAACATCTTTCACTAGGAAGTACTGTTTTAAATTTTTGCCATTCTGTTTTTAATAAAAATGTAGTGAAATTAAAAGGTGCTATCATTAACAACATCCATACCGATAACATTTTCACAACGTTAAAGCATGGAGATGTGATTTTTTTAAAATTGTCAGACTCTTTGAAAAATCTACCAAATGATTGGGAAGACAAAGTACCTGTAACCACAGTTTCCAAAATACGCTCAAGCTATAAACAGTATCTCAAGCCTGCACTTATCGACATAGGGCACTCATGGATTGTTCAACAGTTGAATAGTAATTCTATTGACGTTTCAGTGGAAGGTGATGCTTTAGAATCATTGGTTAGAGAGGTTGATCAAATTCTTTTGGAACTTAATATATCTGGCCCTGGCAAAAGAGGAAAAACATGGTTTAAGGATAATTATCTTTGGTGGTATCAACAAATTGGAATATTTGTACAAAAAGAGATCCAAGGACTTAATATACCGAACGGGCTATTTGTCGAAAAGGACACCATCTCATTCTTTTTAAATGAAATAATAAAACTGTCAAGTTTAAAAAATTCAAACTTTATAAATGAACTAAACATCCCAGAAGAGAAAAAATCTGATATAAAAAAATTAGACTATTGCAATATTTGTAATCCTTCAGTTGATGATGAATTAATCGGGGAAATTCAAAACGAGATACTTATTTTTCACAAATCAAATTCTTTCTGTTGTGAAAAAGGATTTATTGTTACACACCGTTTTAAGGACCTTTCACCACAATATTTCTTCGTCGAGACAAAAAATAGATCTGGCATTGCTGCGGATATATTAAATACTTTTTCATCTGTTCAAATAGACATAATAGAAATTGTAGGATTAAAGCTAAGTGTTTCAGAAGGTGTTTTTCGTATAACAACGGGGTACATTGATGTTGTAAGAAAAGAAAAAATTCTTTCTGCTATAGAAAATACTCATGGATTCATTTCGGTTTTTCCTCCAGGTCATGACCCAGGAGCTAAAATAGAACAATTCTTCCCTCCTAAGTGGGAAAATAGCTCTATTCGAAAACCAATCGAACCATATACTTGCGGCGAAATAATACATAATGATTGGTGGTTTTATGGAATGGACAGAGAAAAAGGTGATTTACATACTGAATTTGATAAAATTTCTAAAAACGATCATAAGTTTAGTAGAACCTGTTTTGTCACTGGCCCCAAACGCGTTGGGAAGAGCTCACTTATTTTCAGTTTCCTACGATCTTTAAAATCAATATATGGTAATTACCTTGAAATTATATATGAAGTGCCTTTAAGAGATAAATGGTCCGATGTTAAACAATCCATTTTTGAAGAATTCAAAAGAAGCATTAAAAATTTTGCTTATAAGCAAAACATTAAAATACCAGATATAGAAGCGATCGATTTTGACACAAAAAAAATCGTATCATTGATAAAAGATCATTTAAACTTTCCTGTCGTTATTTTTATTGACGAGTTCATCGGCTTAGCTTATCATAGTCATATATATAATGAAGCCGATGAGGTCGCTAACTTTATTGATGATTTGACCAAAATACCCCATTGCTTGATTATACTTGCTGGACCTTCTTCATCCATAAGGAACCACGCTGAATCAATTAGACCACTATTGAATAAAGCAAGAGAGATTTCTGTAAAAAGCTTGGATAAGGTGAATGCAAAAAAATTAGTTCAAGTTGAAAAACTAAAGGCATACCATCAAATTAGAATTAGTGACGAAATTTTTCATACTCTATATTCGCTAACTAAAGGCAATCCATTTTGGTTAAATCTTATTTGTAAAGAAATATGGGAGATGAAAAACCGAAGCAATGTATTACACATTGAGGATTTACACTTATTGAATCTTGGAAAAGAATCAGTTTTCGCTAAAAAAATACATTTTACTGATAGAACTGATTACACAGACGATCTATGTATGGAGATTTTAAAATTCATTTATTTAAAAGGTGCTCAAAAGGCACCTTCCTTTGAAGAAATTTTTAAAATGGTTAAAATTAAGTTTTCTGGAATAACCAGAAAAGAAACCAAAGAAGCTTTAACTGTTTTGGCTGAAAGTGGTTCGGTTAGATGTATCAACACAGAAAAAGATTCATATTGGGAAATTTATCCAAAAATTATTGTAGAATTTATTGATCAATGCGGATTTAAATAAGCGAGGTAGACCATATATGACAAATAAAACTCCTTATACAAACCAAAAAGGCGTTTTCCTTTATAGCCCTTTGGTTGAACAGGTAAAAAACTCATTACTCGACAAGTCTCATTTTTATTTTTATGGTGGCCCCAAAACAGGTAAAACTACATTTTTAAATGTTCTGAAAGACAAATTAAAAGTTGAAGAAATATACTATGGTCGAAATCAGCAAAGTATGGGAAGGATGCTAAAAAAAATTGGTGAAATAATCGAACAGCCTACCAATAAGAAAGACTTTAATAAATTTATCCTCATTGATGATTTAGACTTTTACACAATAAATAGCATGGACACACAACAAATGTCCTCAGTCGATTTTTTAAATGATATTACAAACTGGGCGGGATTTTCTGAACAAAAAATAATTGCTACTGGTCAAAATGAGCCAGACAAATTAATCGAGGATATTCAATCAAATGGAACCTCAAAGTATAAAGTCGACAAAGAGAAACTAGTCGAATATTGGTCTTCAATACCCTCAAAGTATAAAATTCACCAACTATCGCCATGGTCTACTTTTCTATGGGAAAAAATTTTAATGGCCAGTTTATCTACAGAATTGTTACCGGTTAACAAAAAACTCAAACTCGATACCATCCAAAACTTATTTAAAATAGTAATTAAACTAACTGGAGCCCATCCTCTTTTGTGGGGTGCCGCAACATCTCAGTTAAAAATACTCTGTGGTCAGGAGGAATCTTTATCCGGTTTTGAAAATGGGATACTTACAAATTATTTAAAAGTCCATGTACAATCGGAGGTATTATCAACCTTACGAAGAATTTTAAAAAAATTGAACCGTGAAGATCTTCTTATTTTGAACACCGTCTTAAAGTGCCAAAATATTGATCAAGAGTGTCCAATTGGAGTAAATCAAGTCAGGCATCTTATAAATTCAGCATTAGTTCGATTTAACATCGAAGATGGGAAATTGAATATCCCAGGAGAAATATTGATAGATGAACTAAGCCAAATTTTTGAAGAAGCTAAGCTGAATAAGCCAATCTGTTTTATTCTTGAAGACAAACAAAACCCTAAAAAGAAAGGAAAAATAATAATAAAAACTGAAACCGAAGAGTATTTTATCGAACTAAAAGGATCGACCTGGTTAATAATGAAATCGATATTTAATGCTAATGGTAAGATTGTGACTCCTGATGAGCTCAAAACTATAGGGTCGTTTAAAAATAAGACTGGAGTAAGATCCGCTATAAATAGGATTGAAGAAATAATAAGGAAGCATCCTATAACACCAATCATTGAAAATATTCATGGAGAAGGATATAAATTCTCTGAACCAAAAATCAAAGTTTGAATATCAAGTTGCCATTGGAATAAAAACTATCCAGTCCCTTGGTCTATGGAGAATACTGTACACACAAAAGCAGTTTTGTTTTGAAACGCATGGGATTGTGTTGGCATTACAAATTGTAATAAAAAATACAATGCAGAAAATCGATTTTAAAAATATAAAATTTTAAAAATAAGGGGCGGGGTCTACTGCGTGATCAGGAGGGGTAAACTCGCTACATAATTGGAGATAGAGATTCCAGGAGAGGCGACGTGGTTAATTTTTTTAAATTATTCTCTGAAACCTTCCCAAACCACAATGCCCCCGTACCGAATAACAAAAATCCATCGTTCTATCCCTTAGGGTCCTCTTTTTTAAAAATTCCCACAATACCATATCTGGTATAGACAAAAACTTTCAATTTTCAATGTGAAATTAAAATATATAGCCATAAGCAAAATTAAAAAAATCAATCTCCCATTCAAGCATATTGGAGATACAGTTTCCCACAGGAGATTCGACGCCATTGATCCTATACATCACAGAAACGGTCGCTACTTGTTTGTACTCAGGAAATAATTTTTTCAATCATAGATCTTTCTTCTTCTCCTGTTCTTCTATCTCACCCCTTTTATTAGCAACTGTATCGAGCATGTCATTAAACAAATTTATGGCTTCTGTTGTACTTATACTGTTTTGATCAATCTTAACACACAATCCTATCCTTAAAGCATGGAGAATTTGAACGGGAACATCATCTGGATACTTCTTTGCCATTGATTCAAAATTTTCCCATGTCTCAGGCTCATTACAGAAAGTGGAATCATCTGCGTATAGTGAGCAGGATAAAGATAATAACAGAATTGAGCTAATAATTAACTTTTTCATAACTGTTTATTTTTCAGCCATTGGCTTTGCTCTTTTTTCGTTTTTTTATAAACTGTTTCATGCAGATGATTGAATGCATCCTTTGCTGTTTCGAAGGATATGGTGCCATCTTCAATTTTTTTACAAAACCCTATTCTTACTGCATGAAGCATTTGGATATCCATATGATGAGGATATTTTTGTACAAGTTCAGTCCATTCTTTCCAGGATTCTTTGTCTTTGCAATAGTTATCCTGGGCCAAAGTGGGTGTTGTTACTAAAACAAGAATTAAAATTAATAATATCTTTTTCATGGAGTTCTGTTGTCAATAAATTCCTTTGCTTCTTTTCTTGCTGCTTCTAATTGTCTGATAAGGTCATCAATCTGATTATCTATTTCAACATCTGATATCAATTTATGGCCTGTTACAACCTGTTTTGCTTCCTGTGGGTATTCAGACATGCTAATTTTAGCAACAGGTCTGCCATCCTCTTTATAGCATGTGCTGATTATGGTTAATCCCGGCATTTTGGTTTCCTCTCTTATAAATTTTGCTGTTTTTTTATACCCTTTGGATAAGAACTGGTCAAATTTCTTGAATGGTTTTTCATTTGATACTATCTCAGGTCCATATAGTTCAACGCCGAACTTAGCAGAAGACAGGGCTATGAGATATATCAGCTTGGAACGGCCGTCCCGCCTTGGCTTTCTGCTACAGTGACAGGTTGGGTTGTTTTTTTTATTTCGAAGTTGAAATCATTGCTGTGGTTATTTAAGTTCTTTTTTAATAATTGCTTCAAGCTCTTCGTGGCAACAATCAAATTCAACACGATCATTGATCGTTGATTTAATTAAAGGAGATTTACCACAAACAGGGCATTTGAACTTTTTAATGTAATCTTCCGACATCTTAGCAAGTTTGGGCTTGATTTCCTTCATCAGGTCTTTCTCGAAATTTGGATTCATTTTGAATGTCATTGTATTTCCCCTTTATTTATGTGCTTTGAGAATTTCGTATCTTAAACCCAACAAGTTAATGTGCAGATCTGTATATCGTGAAAATCTGAATGATATCCGACCAGTTCTTTAAAGAAGTACAAAGATTTTGTAACAATATTTCAGAAATCAGTAAAGATATTAAAAATAAACTTTAGCGAAAATATAATTGAGCCAGGGTGAATCTGCCAAAATGTTCTTTATTGGAGATATAGCAACCTCCAGGAAATTCGTTTTTGTTCAACTTTTAACTTTCCCGACCGAAGCGATATAAATAGCAAATTCATCTTCACCATCAAGACCGAGCAACTCGTCCAGTTCTTCCTGATCATAAGCGGCAATGGCACAGGTCCCTGCATTTATAGTCTCACAGGCAAGATAAAGATTTTGACAGACATGCCCTGCATCTACGGCAAGGACCTTGTGAGCAGCAAGCCCATACCTCCATTCCATTTTGTATGGTACGGCCACCCAGATAAAAGTGACTGCACATTTACCCGGATAGGACTGACCCAGAGCGGCAATAACCATCTTTTTTGAAAGCAGGTCGTCTGAAAATTCAAAAACAAGCTGATGGGAAAGAGGTAGGTAAGGTTGTCAAGAATATTTGAGGGTCAAGTAGGATGAAAACTTAAAATATTCTGAAAACATTCAATTTTGTTGGGTATAGTGTTGGGAAAATCATTTTTCCAAAACAAAAAAGGCCGCGTAAAAAACAACCCAGTTCCAACACAATGCCATAACCATTCTGGGACTTTGAGGCTGCCAAATTTTATAGATACATAAAGTGCCTATGAAAATAACTGGATATATCAATCGAGCTTGTCTTCCAGGTGCTCTGACCTGTTTAAGAATGCCGTTCACCTGTTTGTGTCAGTCTATAAAGCCAATTAAAGGAATATCCCTGATAACCTGCTCCGGACGTTGCACAGAATTGTTTTTGCAAAGGTGTTTGCCTTGAAATATTCAAGTTGCGTGGGCGAATCGATGCTTGGCTGCCGGGTTTTATATATATTACAAAATGGAATTTGAAAGAATACCGTTTGATGTTATCTCAGGTCCATATAATTTAACACGAAAATAAATAGCGAAGCCTGGTTCATTTTTTTTGTTTTACAGTCGTCATCTTTTAGATAATCAAAATTGATCACTATCAAATTTATCAATAATTTCAACCAAGTCGAATTAATGCGAGGGACAGGCTGCACTTTAAGACTATTGATTTATACGTAAGATGAGGGAAAATATTTAATTGTCTTTTAGGGGAACTCTAAGATAACTGCTTCACAACAATTTATACTGCTCTTATTCTTAAGATTAAAGAGTTTAGTTGCTTCTCGAAAAAATGCAGAGTGGCCAATAATAAGACAACTATTAGTTTCTTTTTCATGTAATTCAAAGAAGCTTGCTATCCTTGACATAAATAAATTTATAGGCTCTACTGATTTATCTATTTCCAGCAATGCTCTATTTTTTTCATTTTTTTTCTTTCCTTCAAATAGGCCAAAGTCCCTTTCGATTAAAAGGTGACTTTCGGTACATTTATTTAAATTAATGTGAGGACGAATGATATCAAAAGTCTGTTTTGCTCTCAATAATGGGCTACATAACACTGTATCTACAGAATGATCATTTATAAATTGAATCGACTTTTTAAATGCCTCTGGCGCCAAGCTTAAAAGAGGCAAGTTAGCTCGCCCCATAAACTTATTTTCTACACTAAATGATGTTAAACCATGCCGTAAATAAATATATTTCATAAATTAAAACAATAGTGCGGCATGTATAGGGTGACTCAAAGGAAATGTCGATATGAACATTTTTTCAAGTTCCCAATTAAAGTGCTGCGATACATTTTTTAGGCTTCGATATTCATCGTTACTATTTCTATTTTTACGATTTATCTTATCCAAAGATTCTCTTACACTTGGCTTAGATATTTCATCTAAAAAATACGAATAATAGGTTAACATTTCTTGAGATTGAGCTTTTCCGCAGACACTTTCAATTCGTGCTATTGGTGGTAAACTTAACAGCTTAAGAGTCTCAGCTATTTTTTCATTTCTAGACAAACTGCAAGTTTTAGCTACCACAATTAAGCCCGAAAAATATAAGATCTTTCGGGAAAAGCGTAGCTTTATTTTCCTTACTCCCCAACTTTTTTCTTGCTCATTAACCTTGAATTCATAGTCAGTACATATTGTTCTATAGTAACGAATAATGTCATTAAGCAAAAACCGACTTAAGTTATGATCAGAAACACTATCTTTAATATATAATTCAACAATATCCTTCTTTAGCTCATCATAAATCTCATTATTATATAGCGCTTTGCTTTCAAGAAGATAAAGCATACGTCGGGTAAAAGCTTGATTTGTCTCTATATCACCTCCATAATTTTCAAGTAAATCAGAAATACTGATTAAACTTGCAAAGGTACCTGTTCCACCAGTTTCTTTCTGGACATGTTCACCCATAATAGAATGCACAGTGTCTAAAATCGATTGTTTTTCATCACTCTCTAACCCGTTTTTTTTTTCATTTATAACTAAAAACCAATCCACATCTGATGCTTCTGAAGCTTCATCTCTACCGTATGATCCAGTTACTATTACACATAGGTTTTTTTGGTACTTAGTTAAAACTGATTTTTCCAAACTGTCTTTAATAGATATTAATATTTCATCCGTATATTCTTTTCTTTTTTGCATTATGAATTCATTAATAATCTAATTTTAATTTTAATTGCGATTGTTCTTGTATTTCGCCCACAGCGCTTCTCTCATTAAGAATATACGAGACATACTGTTTTTTTTTATATTTTCTACAACTAAACCGTTTGAAAATATCGCCACTCTTGTGAGAATCACTTATTACTTGATTAGAATTGATTTTATATTCTCTTTTAGTCACATCAAAAACACATTTCTTTATATTTTTGGCATGCTCTAAGCAAGAGTGTTGAACTAACTTAATATTTTGTAAAATATAAGTAAAATCACGAAAAATAGGTTTTCGACCTCTAGTTAAAGAACTTTCCTTTTTATAAAAAAATGATTCATTCAATCTATTTTTATTATCCTCAAAATATTCTCGACTTATATGATCAGCAACAGAGCAAATTCCAGTAGTAATAAGTAGCTTGTAAACTAAATTTTTCTTTTTCCAAAATTCATCAAGTATAGACTCGTCATTTCCCTGCATTGCACCAAATGAAGCTTTAGTTATTTTTCTCTTATTTATGGCTATATTTTTGTTTATATACTTAAGACTTCGATAAATACCATCAATGGTATCAACATTTATAGGTGAATTGAAAATATCAGAAAAAGGTTCATTGGATTTTTGTTCAATAAGATTTACTACTAAAGAAAGGTCTACTTTGTTCAATATTTTATTTAATGGGCTTGTTTTGGATTTATTTCCCATTAAAAGGTTAGTTCCAGCAATGTGGTGATCTATGCCAAACTCATCCTTAAAGGATGATTCCATGCTGTGAGAAAGAGGAGCATGCCCTATGTCATGTAGCAAAGCAGCCACAACAACATGATCTTGGATTTCTTTGCTGTAATTTCTAATCTTACAAACATAGAGTGCTAATTCTGCTACACCAATAGAATGCTCATATCTTGAGCTTTTATATTGTTTAGAAGTTGTATAATCAATTGCACCAAGGAAAGAGATTTTTTTTAAACGCTGAAATGATTCTGAGCATATAATGTTTTTATAGAAGTCATCGCCAAATAGTTCATTTTTAAGGAGGAATTCTGAATTAATATCGTAATTATTTGTTTTGTTGTATAAAATATTCATTTAGTTTCCAATAAAATCGAATCCGCATCCCACAAAAATTAGGACCATAAATATTATAATTCAACACTATTTTTTCAAGTTAAATGTTCAGTGTTTAGCTTTCAATTTAATAAAAGTATAACATATTATTTAAAATACAAGTAGGTGTTATTTATATAACTCCCTCATATTTAGCAAGACTAATGTTTATTTAACTAAACTTTTTGTGATCTTATTGCAAGAGGTACTTTTTTTCAATAAATCACAATACCACACGACCTTCACTTGCAAATAAAAACTGTAATGAACAGATCTGGATATCATGTCAGTTTGAATGATATCCAACCTGAAACAGTTAAAATCCTGATGATTTATTCAGTATCAAGACAATTTATTGTTGTAAAGGCATATTAAAATATATAGGAAAAAGCAAAATTGATTGAACCAATTTTCAGTTAAATTTTATTGGAGATATAGATTCCCACAAGAGATTCGACGGCATTGATATTAAACATCAGAGAATAGAATTTAATTTAGAATTAAAATTTTAAATTCCCTATATTGTGCTCTGTATTAAAAAAAAGGATCAATAATTTTATTATAAAGTTGTGTAAAAGAAAAACTTCAAACCTTCCGTTTCTAATTACATTTTGGAAGAAGGACTTCTTTTTTCTTGTATAAAATTTTAAAATCACAGATTTTAGAAAGTTTCTGTATTGATTTTTTAAGAGGTCTATGCTTTCCATATTCCCAATTATGAATAGAAGAAGGATCAAAACCTGTGTGTTTTGCAAAAGCAATATTTTTCATTCCGAATAGATAACAGCGGATATATTTAAGCTTGAGTGGCAATGTAGTTGCTGGATGGTTATAAAAACAATAACCTAAAAAATCACTTATCTGTTTGTATTGATATGATGGTGGTTCATGTCTTCCAAGTTCCCAATTAATCAAGGTAGCAACAGTTATTTGCAGCGTTTTAGCCAACTCTTTTTGATATAATCCTTTATCTAATCTTTTAGCTTTGATATGGTCTCCAATGGTAATTAATTTTTTAGGATAACCTTTTGGTTTACGTAACACTTTGATAATACAGGATTTACAACATGGCAACGCATCCATGTCGGTTGCCATTGCAGAAACCGGAGAAATTGTATTGCAACTTGCCAGGGATACGGTAGTCCCCAAAAATTGAAAATAATTTTCTGAAATCTACCAAAATGTGATCTATATATATTATAAAAAATAATACAAAAGAATGGCCTATTACAGTGAACATAGTTCATATAGTGTAATTTGAATTTATGACATAGTGGTTGTCTCAAAGATCTGACTTTTTCATTCTAAAATACTTGAGACTATATTTGGTATTCTTAATAATAATGAGATTCAGCAATCTTTGAGATAGAATAAATTACCTGGTCAATATCGTTCA
>Ga0307988_1000841_pt1 | contig 19478 bp, 12 predicted proteins | sample EllFjometagen183_FD_203166 | JGI IMG/M metagenome (GOLD analysis project Ga0307988, IMG submission 203166) | Marine microbial communities from Ellis Fjord, Antarctic Ocean - #183 | ecosystem: Environmental > Aquatic > Marine > Unclassified | place: Southern Ocean | collected 2014-10-08 | reverse complement strand
TAACTTTGCCTGGCTATTATTATTTTGCAGCTTCACTACCTATGTTGAAAAAGGAGACTGAATTACCTTTTTCATCACAAGAATTTATCGCATTATGTAGAACCCAAATTTCTGAAAATGATTTGGCAATTTTGAGTGAAGCGGTTTTTGATGGGTCCGGGTGCCCTGGACTACATGCAGTAGTCAAATTATGGAATAATTTTGTTACTGCTCTGCACATAGATTTAGCATCTTCAAGAGCTGAAAAACTGGGACTTGATTCAGATGAGTCTACTGTATCTTTCAGACAAATGCCCGGTACAGTAGATATAGTTAAACAATTATTGCAGGCATCAAATCCTCTTGAGGCTGAAAACTTATTGTTTTCTGTGAAATGGGATTTTATTGAAGAACTTTGTACAAATCATTTTTTTGACCTTGTGATGCTTATTGCTTATTATTTAAAGATTCAACTACTCGAAAGGCATTCTGCTCAGAATAAGGAGCAGGGGTTGGAGGCTTTTAAACACATATTTTCAAATATTCAAGCTACAGATGATAATTTGTAGCAATATGATTGGCAGATTAATCTGTGAGTATTATTATGCGAAGTTTTAATGATTAATAAAAAATTTCTGAAGCCTGTTTTATTATATAATTAATAAAATTGGCTCATGTATATAAAAAAAAAGTATCAATTTGGAGTTGTACTAGATGAATACCGGGAAAATAGTCGGAATTAATGGGAATATGGCAACCGTAGAATTTTCAGGAAATATTTCACAAAATGAAGTTGGTTATATTATTCTTGGGGAAAAGAGACTCAAGGCTGAAGTTATCAGGGTAAACGGTAATCAGGCATCTATGCAGGTTTTTGAGATGACAAACGGAATCGGTGTTGGAGATGTAGTTGAATTTACCGGAGATCTGCTTAGTGTAGACCTTGGACCGGGGTTGTTGCGGCAGGTTTATGATGGACTGCAGAATCCACTCCCTGATCTTGCTGAAAAATGTGGATTTTTCCTTCAGCGTGGCATCTATATGAATGCAATACCTAACAAGGATTGGGAATTTACGCCGCAAGTTAAAGCAGGCGATATTGTAAAACCTGCAAATACTCTAGGAGTAGTGCCTGAAGGAATTTTTCAGCATAGAATCATGGTTCCTTTTGGATTTACTCAGGAAGAGTTTACCGTTAAAAAAATAGTCACCAAAGGTGAATATTCTGCATATGATGAAATTGCTGTTTTAACAGATCCACGTGGTGTTGATCACTCTGTTACCATGGTATTTAAATGGCCTATAAAGAAGCCGATACTTAATTATGAAGAAAGATTGAAACCTGTTGAGCCTATGATCACCAAAATTCGTATTGTTGATACATTTTTACCGGTTGCACTTGGTGGAACATATTGCATTCCTGGACCCTTTGGTGCTGGAAAAACCGTACTGCAGCAATCTACCAGTAAGAATGCAGAGGTAGATATAGTAATTATTGCTGCATGCGGAGAGCGTGCAGGAGAAGTTGTAGATACCCTTATTGAATTTCCTGAACTAACTGACCCAAGAACCGGAAAATCTTTGATGGAACGAACCATTATTATTTGTAATACCAGTTCGATGCCGGTAGCAGCCCGTGAGGCCTCGGTATATACGGCAGTTACCATTGCTGAGTATTATCGGCAAATGGGACTTAATGTACTTCTTCTTGCTGACTCAACTTCCAGATGGGCGCAGGCAATGCGTGAAATGTCAGGCAGACTTGAGGAAATCCCGGGTGAAGAAGCATTCCCAGCATATTTAGAGTCTACTATAGCAAGTTTTTATGAAAGAGCCGGATTAGTAAGATTGTATGACGGCAGTACTGGTTCAGTTACAATCGGTGGTACAGTAAGTCCTGCTGGTGGAAACTTTGAGGAACCGGTAACACAGGCAACCCTAAAAGTTGTTGGAGCTTTTCACGGCTTATCCAGAGAAAGATCGGATGCAAGAAAATATCCTGCTATAGATCCTCTTGAAAGTTGGACAAAATATTCAAGTGTTATTGAGGCTGAAAAGACAGATTTAGCCCGAAATATATTGTTTCGAGGTGAAGAAGTAAATCAGATGATGAAAGTGGTCGGAGAAGAGGGTACAAGTCTGGATGACTATATTATTTTCCAGAAATCTGAATTTCTGGATAATGTATATTTACAACAGGATTCATTTGATCCTATTGACGGAAATGTATCTATTGACCGTCAGAAATATATTTTTAATGTGATTAACCAAATACTTAAAGGTAAGTTTTCGTTCTCTACTAAGCAGGAAGCAAGATCTTTTTTCCATCAGCTGAGACAGTTATTTTTGGATTGGAACAGCTCTCTCTGGGAATCTGATGCATTTGCACAGATTGAGGAATCTCTTAGTGGTAAAGTAAAGACAAAATTACTGATAGAAAAATAGAAACTTCTAATTAATGGATAGATATAGCTAAAATAATAGTAGCATAATTATCCATTATTAATTTTGAAAAGAGGGACAGGCGGTTAGGTATGCAGAAAGTTTATACAAGAATTGAATCTATCTCGGGAAATGTTATTACAGTTCGTGCTGATGGAGTTAAAAATGGGGATCTGGCAATGGTTTCATCCAGACAGGGATCCTCACTAGCTAATATTATTCGATTAAAAGGTGATATAGTCTCACTACAGGTTTTTGCCGGAGGTCGTGGTATATCAACAGGGGATGAAGTACGTTTCCTGGATCGACCTATGAAAATTTCTTTCACTGATAATCTTATGGGAAGAATATTTGATGGTAGTGGTAATCCAAGAGACCTAGGCCCGGTTCTTGATGAGAATCTTATTGAGATCGGAGGGCCTTCGGTTAACCCGGCAAAAAGAATTGTTCCAAAGAATATGATCAGAACTGGTATTCCTATGATTGATGTTTTTAATACCCTTGTAGAGTCACAGAAACTACCCATATTCTCAGTTTCAGGTGAGCCGTATAACGAGTTAATGGCGCGAATTGCTATGCAGGCAGAGGTTGACTTAATCATTTTAGGCGGAATGGGGTTGAAGTATGATGACTACCTCTATTTTAAGGAAGAGCTTGAATTAAGCGGCGCGATGAATCGGGCAATATTTTTTGTTCATACAGCTTCTGATCCGACAGTAGAATGTCTTTTGGTACCGGATATTTCTCTTGCAGTAGCAGAACAATTTGCACTTCAGGGAAAAAAGGTTTTGGTGCTGCTTACCGATATGACCAACTTTGCAGATTCTCTTAAAGAGATTGCTATCACTATGGATCAGGTTCCTTCGAACCGTGGATACCCGGGAGATTTGTACAGTTCTCTTGCTTCGAGATATGAGAAAGCAGTAGATTTTGAGGGTGCAGGCTCAGTTACTATTCTTGCAGTTACTACTATGCCGGGAGATGATGTTACTCACCCTGTACCTGATAACACAGGTTACATTACTGAAGGACAATATTATCTCAAAAATGGCAGAATTGAGCCTTTTGGATCTCTCTCAAGGTTAAAGCAGCAGGTTAACAAATCTACAAGAGATGATCACCGTGCATTGATGGATGGTATGATTAAATTATACTCTTCTTTTAAGGAATCACTTGAGAAAAAATCAATGGGATTTCAAATGTCGGATTGGGATGATAAACTTCTGAAATTTGGTGATAAATTCGAACGTGGAATGATGGAATTGTCAGTTAATATTCCATTGGAACAAGCTCTTGATTTAGGTTGGCAGATATTGTCTGAATGTTTTGCTCCTGAAGAAACAGGATTAAAAACAGATTTAGTTATGAAATACTGGCCGGGGTTAAATAAAGAGGATAAGTAATGCCAACAGTAAAATTAACCAAAAATGAGTTAAAAAAACAAAAGGATCAGCTTAAGCGATTTACTCGTTATCTTCCAACGTTACTGTTAAAAAAGCAGCAGTTACAAATGGTAATTAGAAGTGTTTCAAAGAAGGCTAAAGAACTTCGCTTAAAGAAAGAAAATTATTATCAGAATATTTCTGTTTGGATTGATGTATTTGGTGAAAACTCATTACTTGGTAAAAATGAAAAACTTGAAAATTTAATTGTTGTTGATGAAATAAACCGTCATCAAGGTAATATTGCCGGAGTTAATATTCCTGTTTACGATGGTTTAAAATTTAAGGATATCCCTTATGATCTCATAAAAACTCCATTATGGGTTGATGCCGCAATAGATGCTTTAAAAAATATTGCTGAATTGGATGCAGAGATTGGTATTCTAGAAAGACAGATAGAACTTTTGGATCATGAGCTGCGTATTACTGCACAACGAGTAAACCTATTTGAAAAAGTTAAGATTCCTGAAACAAAAGAACAGATACGTAAAATACGTATCTATCTGGGTGATCAGCAGACTGCAGCAGTTGTACGAGGGAAAATAGCTAAAACCAAGTTGGATAAGGTATCGTAATATGATTGAAAAAATGAAAAAAGTTTCAGTTTTAGTCAAAAACAATGAACTATCACCTTCTCTTTCTCTATTAAGAAAAGCGGGTGTATTACATATTTCTGAATCTGGTTCTAAGAGATCAGAAGAGATTGAACGGGATGAACAGCTGTTAGCGCTATTAAATAGGGTGATTTCAGCTATTGAATTAGAATCAAACAAAAAAAATAAACCAAAATCAAATTTCGAAAACGAATTTACTAAAAGAGGCGATTCCTTACAGGATGTCATTTCTTATTGTCGTGAGCTTGATACGATTCTTATCGAAAAAAGTGAAATAAAAGATTATTTACAAGAATTAAATACTTCAGTTGAAAGACTATCATCCTGGGGTGATTTTCAACCAGAAAAAATAAAATATTTACATGATTACGGTGTTACCCTAATTCCTGCTGAAGTACCTCTTAAATCAGTAGCTTTATTAGGGGAGGCATTTCCTTTTTTATACATTAGTAAAGGAAAAAAATATGCAAATATAGTGTTTCTGAATAGTAAAGAGAATTCATTACCTGATTTTGCAAAGGTTCTCAAGTTTAACATGGGACTTGAAGCTGTGCAGCAGGAGATTTTACTTACTAACGATCGTATAAATAGTATTAATGCCGTTATTGCAGATGAGAATAAAAATTTATTTGTCTATAAAGATTTAAAAAGTATTATAGATTCAGAACATCAGTTAAAAACTGTTCAGGAAAATATGGGATGTGATGGACCTGTATCATGGGTGACCGGATATATACCTGAAGATTCAGTTACAGCTTTTAAAAATACCGCTGTTGAACACTCCTGGGGACTGCTTATTGAAACTCCGGAGATAGAAGATAATGTACCTACAAAACTTAAAAATAATTGGCTGGTACGCATGATTCAACCCGTATTCAACTTGTTGGGTACTGTTCCAGGTTACAGAGAATATGATGTCAGCATGTTTTTTCTTATGTTCTTTGCTGTTTTTTGTGCAATGATTATTGGTGATGCAGGGTATGGTGTTATTTTTCTGTTTGGAGCTGCAGCTCTTAATATTAAAACAAAAAGAGCCGATGAACTGGTTAGATTACTTTATGTGTTAAGTGTATGTACAATACTTTGGGGAGCCATTACAGGTACCTGGTTTGGCAGCAGTTCGATAGCTAATTTTCCATTTTTTAGACAATTTGTTATTCCCGATATATCCTCATTTCCGGAATTATTCAATATTACTTCGAAAAATGCAGCTGAGTCTGTAATGTATATCTGTTTTATCTTAGGGATAATCCAATTAAGTCTTGCCTGTATAATTAATTTCATCAGGCAATTACCAATGTTGAAATCTATTGCTCAATTGGGTTGGCTTTCAATGTTAATTGGGTTATATGCATTAACACTAAATCTGGTATTGAATAAGGTATTTCCCTCATGGGGTATCTATGCAATATTAGCCGGGTTAGCTGTAATAGTTATTTTTGGGGAACAGAAAAAATCTCAAAATTTCTTTATTGGCCTGATGAAAGGATTTGCTGGATTATTTACCACATTTCTGGATTCAATAAGTGCATTCTCAAATATTATTTCGTATATTAGACTCTTTGCTGTTGGGATGTCTTCTGTTGCTATTGCATCTAGTTTTAATAGTATTGCTTCAAGTATTCCTGGTGGAATTGCAATAGTTGGAGCTATTTTAATACTGTTAATCGGTCATGGTTTGAATATCGCAATGGGTTTATTGTCTGTTATTGTACATGGTGTTCGGCTTAATATGCTTGAATTTTCCGGACAAATGGGAATGGAGTGGTCAGGTACTGCTTATAGCCCGTTAAATGAATACAAAAGCAGTTATTTTTCTGATTTTTATGATAGAACTTAAACAGTTTAATGAGAAATTAAACTGCTTAATATATGCTAAGGAGTAATTTATGGATATTGGATTTTTAGGTCCTGCAGCTGCACTATGTCTAGCAGCATTTGGATCAGCTTTAGGTACCGGTACAGCAGCTTCTGCATCAGTTGGTGTTTGGAAAAAATGTTATGCTAATAATAAGACTGCACCTTTCATGCTGGTTGCTTTTTCAGGAGTAGCTTTAACTCAGACAATTTATGGTTTTTTGCTTATGCAGTTTATCACCAATGCCGCTTCAGCTCCTTCCCTAATGAGATTAGGTGCCGGAGTATTTGGTGGATTAGCAATTGGAGCTTCCGCTGCAATGCAGGGAAAAGCTGCAGCTGGTGCTGCTGATGCTCTTGGTGAGACTGGGAAAGGTACCGCTAACTATCTTATAGTTATAGGTATTGTAGAAACTGTTGCATTATTTGTTATGGTATTCCTGCTCTTATCACTGAATGCATACTCATAGAGTAGAATTCAAAGTATTTACATCGAGTTGTGTAAAAAATTCTATTTAGTATAGTCTCATAACGTTGATACAAATAGGAAATATCTATAAATGCATCATTGTTATTTGTTTATTAAATAGTTTTATAAAGATGTAATATTGAAGAAAATTATTCTTCAATTATAGTTTAAAGGTTGTATTTTTCAAACCAAACAAGTTAACAAATGTTTACTAGTTTAAGGAAAAAGGATACAACCTTTTTCTTGTTTGTGGTATATTTTATAAATGGAAAGAAGAAAAACAAAAAAAGTAATGGTAGGGAATGTACCAATTGGTTCAGGGAATCCTATCTCAATTCAAACCATGTGGGATAAACCCATAAGGGCTTACAATAAATCTTTATTAGATGAAATTACTGCTTTACATACATTAGGTTGTAACATCATTCGTTTTTCTGCAAAATCAGAGAGTGATATAGAAATACTTGAAAAACTGGTTCCTAAGTCTCCTATGCCGATTGTTGCAGATATACATTTTGATTATAAATTGGCAATAAAATCTATTGAAGCAGGCGTGCAGAAAATCCGTATAAATCCGGGTAATATTGGAGCTGATTGGAAAGTTCGGGAAATTATTCATGCTGCTGCTGATAAGAATTGTGCAATACGAATTGGGCTTAATGGTGGATCTTTACCTTTGAAGCTTAGAGATAATAAAAATAGACCTGAAGCAATGATTTTTCTGGTTGAAGATTATATTGATTTATTCCTTTCAGAATCTTTTGAAAATATAATTGTTTCCTTAAAAGATTCTGATCATGAAACCACTTATAATGTAAATAAACAATTCTCTCAAAAATTCAACTATCCACTTCATCTTGGTGTAACAGAAGCTGGTCCGGTTATTCCTTCTGTTGCTAGAAGTGCTTTTACTCTTGGAAGACTTCTAAATGAAGGAATTGGCGATACAATACGTGTATCTATAACAGGTCCTCTGCGAGATGAGATATATGCAGGAAAAGAAATACTGAAAATGCTGAATCTTCAGGAATCTGGCATTCAGCTGATTTCCTGTCCAAAATGCGGAAGAGCAGGTTTTGATACCCATTGGTTTGTTACTGAAATGCAGGATTATTTTCAAAGTATTACTCAGAATATTTCAATTGCTGTAATGGGCTGTGCTGTAAATGGACCTGGGGAAGCTTCTCATGCTGATATGGGAATTACAGGCATCGGCAGAGAGGTCTTTATATTCAGGAAAGGTGAAATTGTAAGGAAAACAACTATTCAAATGTGTAAACAGGACTTTATGGAAGAAATTCAGAAGGTAATTAATGAAAAAACTAATAATTAGAGGGGCAAGGGAACATAATCTTAAGAATATCGATGTAGAATTTGACCGAGATCAAATGATTGTAGTTTCCGGGATAAGTGGTTCTGGTAAATCCTCTCTTGCTTTTGATACAATTTTTGCAGAAGGACAGAGAAGATATGTTGAATCTCTATCTGCATATGCTCGTCAGTTTCTTGGAAGAGTAGAGAAGCCGGATGTAGATTATATTGAAGGATTATCACCGGCAATTGCTATAGAGCAGAAAACGACACATAAAAATCCAAGATCAACTGTTGGAACCGTCACTGAAATCTATGATTATTATAGACTGCTCTGGGCAAGAATTGGGAAACCTCATTGCCCTATATGTGGTAAAGAAATACACGAACAATCTATTGATCAAATTATTGAACAGATATATGAACTTCCTGAAGGGACACGGCTGATGCTAATGGCACCGGTTGTTAGGGGTAAAAAGGGAGAACATAAGAAAGTTATTGAAGATGCAAGACAGGCCGGCTTTGCCCGCATTCGTATTAATGGTGTTGTACATGAGACAGAAGAGAAAATTGAACTTAATAAAAAAAAGAAACATGACATAGATATTATTGTAGATAGAATAATTTTAAATTTTGCGAATCGTAAACGTTTGACTGATTCAATGGAAACAGCTTTATCAATAACAGATGGATTGGTTTCAATTCTTGATTTATCAAATCAATCCGTTATATTATTTTCTGAAAAAAATTCATGTACAGATTGTGGAATAAATATTCCTGAACTTCAACCACGATTATTTTCATTTAACAATCCCTATGGCGCCTGTCCTGACTGCCATGGATTAGGTGTTAAAACTGAGTTTGACCCTAAGAAAATTATTCCTGATTTTGCAAAATCTTTCAATGAAGGTGCAATTTCAACGGCTAATCCCGATGCAGCCTGGAATAGAAGTCAATTTAAATCATTATCTGAACACTTTAAATTTTCTTTAGATACACCTTTTAATGAACTGTCTGAAGAATTGGTACATAAGATCCTCTATGGTACTGATGAAAAGATTCATATGGTTTATACGAACGAAAAAAATAATGGAACCTATAAATTTGATAAAAAATATTCTGGAATAATTAATAATTTAAAAAGAAGATTTTTTGAGACAAATTCACATGGAATTAGAAAATGGCTTGAATCTTTTATGGCCAGTAAACATTGTGACACCTGCGGCGGATCACGACTGAGAAAAGAGAGCACTGCAGTTCTTGTAAATGATCTGAATATTGTGGAATCCTCAAAAATGTCTATCAAGCAGGCTATGGATTTCTTTCAAACACTTATTTTAAATGAAACTGATACAAAAATAAGCCGGCAGATACTCAAAGAGATTATATCAAGACTCTCTTTTCTTATTAACGTTGGGTTAGATTATCTCACTCTTGAAAGAGCAGCAGGAACCCTCTCCGGCGGCGAAGCTCAAAGAATTCGTCTTGCAACCCAAATCGGGTCCTCTCTTACCGGTGTTTTGTATGTGCTGGATGAACCCTCTATAGGTTTACATCAAAGAGATAATAACAGATTAATTCAAACCTTAAAAGATTTACGGGATCTGGGGAATACTCTCATAGTAGTGGAACACGATGAAACAATGCTGAGAGATGCAGATTATCTTATTGATCTTGGTCCGGGCGCTGGTATTCATGGAGGCTATATAACTGCTGCAGGAACTCCTGATTTTGTGCAAAAAAATCCAAATAGTATAACTGGAAAATACCTTTCAGGTGCATTAAAAATTGATATTCCAGAAGAAAGACGTAGTGGAAATGGTAATTTTATTAAGATAACAGGAGCAAATAAAAATAATTTAAAGAATATCTCCTTAGAATTTCCTTTAGGCACAATGACAGTTATTACCGGTGTTTCAGGCTCCGGAAAATCAACAATACTGAATGAAATACTTTACCCAACTTTAAAAGCAAAGATTCTTGGGGGAAATCGGGAAATTCCCTATGAAGCATTTGATGAAATTTATGGTTTTGAGCATATTGATAAAGTAATAAATATTGATCAAAGTGCGATTGGAAGAACTCCAAGATCAAATCCTGCAACATATGTTGGTACTTTTACTCCTATACGTGAATTATATGCAAGTATTCCTGAGTCAAAGGCCAGAGGATATAAAGCCGGAAGATTCTCATTCAATGTAAAAGGAGGTCGTTGTGAGCATTGCCATGGTGACGGAACCTTAAAAATTGAAATGCATTTTTTACCTGATGTATATGTTACCTGTGATGTGTGTGGAGGTAAACGGTTTAATAATGAGACTCTCAATGTGCGGTATAAAGGAAAAAACATTCATGATGTATTAAATATGAGTGTTGAAGAAGCTGCTGAATTCTTTTCTGCAGTTCCATCAATAAAAAGAAAACTCGACACATTGGTATCAGTTGGATTAGAATATATAAAACTGGGACAATCTGCATTAACGTTATCTGGTGGTGAGGCACAAAGGGTAAAATTAAGTCTTGAACTTTCAAAAAGAAGTACTGGGAAAACATTATATATTCTAGATGAACCAACAACTGGATTGCATTTTGCTGATGTTAAAAAATTGATGGAAGTACTCCAAAAACTGATATCATCAGGAAATACTGTCCTGATGATAGAACATAATATGGATGTTATTAAAACAGCTGATTATTTAATTGATTTAGGTCCTGAAGGGGGTGATAAAGGAGGAGAAGTCTTAGTTTCGGGAACTCCGGAACAGGCTGCAGATTGTACAGTATCTTATACCGGACAATTCCTTAAAAGTATCCTGAATAATTAATATGAGAAATTTTTTAATTTTAATTCTTCTTTTTATACTCATTTGCGGATCATTATCTGCTGAAAAACTTTCTAAAACACATCAAGAGATTGAACTAAGTCCCCTTGAGTTGAGGGGGTATGAACTTGATATTGAGACCGCTTCAGAAAGCAGCTTATTTGCATGGATACAACGATTGGGTCTACCTGAAACTGGTTCACCAGGGACTATGCAAAAAATGCTCTATGATTATTACGGCATCCCAGAACCTGAAATTACTACTGTAATAAACCAAACTGATTCTGTTACTATTGTTTCAGCTGATAATCTGTCTCTAATCAATACGTATGGAACTATAGTTATGTTATCAGGGAATGTAATTGTCACTATTGAAGAGATACAAACTGATAGTCTGTACACTATTAGTGCTCAGCAAATAGTGCTGAATAATAGTATAAATATTATAACTGCTTCAGAATCAGTAAATTTCATGAGAACAAGCAGCGAAAATGGTCAGCTAATTGATAATTTTTATTGCAGCAAGTTCTCATTATCAATTGAATCCTGGGATGGTATGATAAACGACCTTGAAGCTTCAAACAGCAGAGAAAACAGCAGTGGTGAAGATGTTATGTTCACTTTAACAGGTGATTCAGTTTATAAAAGTAGTGAAGGTGTTTTATTATTAGATAATGGAATAATAAGTTCTGATTATGATGATCCCCATTTTAGTATTCATGCAGGAACTATCAGTATTCTTAAAGAAGGAGATTGGTTTGCTGATCAGGCATTCCTCTATTTAGGTAGGGTTCCAGTTTTTTATCTTCCGTTTTTCTTTTATCCAGGTGTAGAATTCTTTTTTAATCCATCTTTCGGTTTCTCTGCAGATCGAGGTGCTTTTCTAAATACAACAACAATGATATTTGGGACACTCCCTGAAACAGAGTCTGCAGAAGACACTAGTTTCTCTACATTTTTACAGACAGAAGATCAGGAAAAGAGCGTTGTTAAGGGTGTTCAGGGATCAGTTCTTGAAATGTATTTCCCGGAAAGTGATTTACTTGATTGGGCAACGGAAACTGGGTCATCTCTTGCTGCCAATTTTGATGTATACGAACAAGTTGGGGTTTCTTTCGGTCTTGATGTTAAATTAAATGAATTTTCTTTTATACAAAATTTGGATGTTAATACATTAGTCGCTGTAAATACTGATTCGATTTATCCTATATTTCGTTTTCTGGTTGAACCTGAATTGCAAATTGATACTTCAGGATTTTCAATTAGTATATCACTCCCATTCTATTCTGATGAACAGGTTTCTATAGACTACATGCAGCGAAAAACCCAATTTGAACTTGGGGATTTAACTGGATTTGCACAATTCCCGTCTGTTTCTACTAATACGAATTTTGATTGGAATCTTAAAGGATCAATAAATCCTGATTTTACTACTTTAAAACCATTTATTGAGGAGCTTGATCTATCAAATATTTCTTCTCAAATTAGATGGGATATTATTCAACCGTATATGTATGAGATAGCATCTATAAATTTACTGACACATAGTACAAAAATATCCGGTGAATTATTAGAAGGCACATTAACAAAGGATAGTAAGAATTTTGAAAGTGATTATTCTTCAGCTTTAACTGATTTGTCAGGTAATTATGAGCCTGTTTTATCAAGTTTAACCGGAGACCTTTATGCATTTGCACATGCTCTGGAAAATGAAGATAAGAACTCAAAGAATTTATTAGATTTATCAGGAATTAATACTCCAATTTTTTTACCAGATAAATTTTTACCTGTATTAACTGATGATGAAAAAATAGTTGAAGAATATTTTCAATATCAATTATCGTATAGTATTAAGAATTCTGGTAATATTGATATTATTTATGATGGAGGGGAACCTCAGTATCAAAAAATTATAAACAGATTAGATACGAATATATTATTTTCAGGAAAATTTTTCGAAAATCTTATATCAATCAGAAATGTTATTAAACCATCAGGATATATTCAGCAGCATAATAAATTATCAGATAGTATACTTAACTGGAGTTCTTTTATAGACCAGGATAAAGCAAGAACTAAATTTGTATTTAATAATGAATTCTTTGCCGGTATACCGCTATATGGTATTTCCTATACATTAAAAACCCGATTACTAACTTATAACTTTATAGATACAGATTATATCTTATCAACTTTCGTCTGGGATGCTGATGATGTAATTCAACATAATATTTCTGCTTCAATACCAATATCAAGATTTTCCAGCAATCTAACGATATCTATTGCACTTCCTCCTGATAACCTTCGACTCAATCCAAAGTTTGAAACTAATCTTGGTGATGTGTCAGCATCCCTTTACACATCTCTTTCAGAAGATAATGAAGGTGATTGGCAGTACGACCCTTTAACTTTTCGGTTTTCCTATACACCAGCAGGCATTCCCTTATCCGGGTCTGTTATAGCTGGATATGACTACTCGAAGCTCTCACTCCCTCAAAATATATTTATTCCATTTACTCTTCAGCCCAATGTATCCTATAGATTTTCGGATACTGTTATATTGAGTCAGAAATTATTTTTTGATTTTGGCGGCAATGCCCTGGAACAAGGTATAAGCAGGATTGATGTTGGAAAAACATCTGCGGAACTGCTTTTTCTTTTTGATGAAGCTGCCTCTGGAGGAAGCGGTAGAATAGTTCCTGCAAATATAAAGATTAATTCTAATCAAACAATATCAGAATTTTTATTTTGGAAAAACAGAATTGTACTATCTGCTGATTTTATTTCAAATTGGAATTACAACTTTCAGAATCCCTCAGATAATTTATTGTCAGTAAATTTCAAGTTTAGCATACGAATTGAGGAATTCCTGGATATTAGCATCATATCAAAATCAAGAAATAGTGCTACAAATCGTTACTTAGATGGAAGTTTAAATATTTTTGAGGATCTCATTAAATCCTTTAATTTTTTTAATATTAATGATCGATATGAATCAAACTTCAATTTGAGTGAAATTGAAATGCATATTACTCATTATATGAAAGATTGGAATTTGAATTTTGATTATTCTGGAGAGATTGCATTAAATACTGATAATGAATATGAATGGAGTCCAACGGCATCAATATATATATCATGGAAGGCAGTGCCGGAAATTGACATATCTGCTTCAATAGAGCATGATACTATCACTGGGATACAGTAGAATATAATAAAATAGGAGCAATAGTGACTGTAGTTTTTGAGGATTCAGATGTTTTAAAAAAAATTTGCGGACCCAATGATGAAAATATTAATGAACTTAGTAAAGGATTAGCTATTAAAATTTTCCTTAAAGGAAATACAATTACTATTGAACATGATAATAATATTGAAATAACCGCATCATTTACCAGAATTATTGATATCTTAAAGGAATTAGCCAAACAAGATCGTGATATTGATCCGCTTCAGGTACGTCTGCTTATTCAGGCACAGAAAGAATCTGAAGATTTTATCTCTTCAGATCCAGAAAATATCCATATACAGGCTGGTAGTAAAGCAATTTATCCCAAAAGCAGGAACCAATTAACTTATATCGAGGCAATGTTTTCAAAGCAACTTGTTTTTGGAATTGGTCCGGCCGGAACAGGTAAGACATTTCTTGCCATTGCAAAAGCTGTACATGATTTAAGTAAAAATAAAAGGAAAAAGCTCATTTTGACCCGTCCTGTAGTTGAAGCTGGAGAAAACCTTGGTTTTTTACCAGGAGATCTATCGCAAAAAATCAGTCCTTACTTAAGGCCACTTTATGATGCCTTGGAAACCATGATTCCTATGCACACCATTAAAAAAATGGAAGAAAACGGAGTGATTGAAGTAGCTCCACTTGCCTACATGCGAGGTAGAAGCCTGCAAAATGCATTCATTATTTTGGATGAGGCACAGAATACCACCAGAGAACAGATGCAAATGTTTTTAACTAGAATTGGTGAGAATTCAGAAGCTGTAATTACAGGAGATATTACTCAAATAGATTTACCTTCTGCAGGAAAATCAGGTCTTGTTCACGCAGCAAAAATTCTGAATCGTATAGATGATATTGCATTTATAACATTTAAGTCAAAGGATGTTATAAGAAGCAGACTAGTAAAAAAAATTGTGGATGCATATGAAAAAGATATTTAAATTAAAGCCTAAAAAATTGGGTTTTCGGGATAAAATAATTATCATATCTCTTGTTTTAATTCTTATTGCAGCTGGTTTTATCATTCCGTTTATCCTTACTCAAAGATTATCAGGTCAGCTTGAACAGCAGGCACTTGGTTTTACCGAGGGAGAAATAGCTGATAAAAATGTAATAGCAAAAACAAAAATCCAATATATTGATTATGAAGCAACAGAAAAGGCCCGCCAGAGTGCAATTCAAAATGTAAAACCTCAATTCACACTTTTTTTTGACGAGACACTGAAAAATCTATCTCTTTTTGATGAATTGAAAACTGCTCTTATAAATAATGATATAGAGAATGTTCCTGAACCAGTTATAAACTTATTTTCAGAATCAGCTCTTGATTTATTTGTTCTAAATTCAAGTTTTCAAAATTTCTCTATGAAGGATAAAATCAGGTTGCTAACTATTGCAGAGCAAAAGCTAAAAACAACTTTAGAAAGTGGTGTATTTTCAGCTGTTGAGCTTCAGGAAACTTTATCCTTCAAAGTTGAAGAAGTTGAAATTGAGTTAATGAATGATGAATATAATCAAAATTTAATTCGAGTTGAAAAATTCGATATTCTTGTGGATGATTCAGAGATTCAGGGAATTTTAGCAAATTGGACAATTACTGGAGCTGAGAATGAGATAATCCTCAGGAAGGTCGCTGCAGAACTTATTCAACCATTTATTGTACCTAATATGTTATATGATAAGCTTGGAACTCTGCAAGCAATATCCTCTGCTAACAGCTCAATAGAGCCTATTATTAGTACCATTGATGACGGAGAATATATAATTGTAAAAGATTATATTGTGACTCAGGAAGCCATTGAAAAACTGCAGGTTCTTCAAAGAAACGAGTTAGAGCAATCACCAGGGGAAATTTTTGGTGATATTATATATTCAGCTGCATTAGCTATACTAATGTTGTATTTACTTATATATTTTCTGCCTTCTAACTATCGCTACAGACAATTCCTCTATATATCTTTATCAGCAATTATATTATATTTTCTTCTTTTTACAGGTATTACCAGTATTCTTTTTACCCGCAATATTTCCTTTTTTGCTTTTTTTATTCCAATAGCTTTTACTACTATGATACTTACAGTTGTAGCCGGAAAGCAAACCGGTTACTTAGTTTCGGCATATATTGCTCTACTTATTTTCATTATACCTCATGGAGATTTCAACTCTTTTCTATTTATCCTATCACTAGGGCTAACTGGAACAGTAATTATTACTCGAGCTAAAAAGCGTATAGATATGATTAAATCATTTATATACCTTGTTGCTTCTGGATTGATAATACTCATTATTTTAGGTCTTATAAGTGATTATAGTTTAGAAGAATTTTTTACTTATTCTATTATAATTGCATTAAATGCACTCACTTCAAGTATTCTTTTTGTAATGCTATTACCTGTAATAGAGAATGTTTTTAATTTGCCTACAGATTTCAGACTTTTGGAACTAACTACCATGAATACAAAAATTTTGAAAAGAATGGCTGTTGTTGCAAGAGGTACTTACAGTCACTCAGTAGCTGTAGCTGATCTAGCTGAATCAGCATGTGACGCAATTGGTGCTAATAGCCTTCTGGCAAGGGTAGGAGCTTACTATCATGATATAGGAAAGATTGATCAGCCTGAATATTTCATTGAAAACCAAACAGGCGATAATAAACATGATGAATTAAAACCCAGTTTATCAGCAGCAGTAATAAAATCTCATGTAAAAGTAGGTATAGAAAAGGCAAAAGAAATAGGTCTTCCTCAGGAAGTAATTGATATACTTGCTCAACATCATGGTAGTGACTTAATTAGTTATTTCTATATTGAAGCAATGAATAAGAATGACAAAAATACCAAGATTTCTCCAGAAGATTTTTCATATAACGGCAAACTTCCAATGACAAGAGAAGCTGCTGTAGTAATGCTTGCTGATAGTGTCGATGCTGCATCCAGAACTATAAAACAACCGACAACTCCAAAAATAGAGAAACTTGTCTGGAAAATAATTATGGACAAAATTAATAATAAACAGTTAATAAATTGTCATCTTTCGCTTTCAGAACTTGAAGCAATAAAAAAGAGATTTATCGTAATACTATCAGGCCGATATCATACACGAATTGAATATCCGGAAATGCCTGAGGGAAAAAAATCTTGAATATAGTAGATGTTATTGTTGAAGAAGAGACTGGCCTGGTTGTTCCTCCTGATGAATTTTCATTGAACTATATCAATTTAATATTAGATTACCTGGGTTTAGAAGATAAAGAAATATCAATAGTTTTAACTGGAGATGATTCTATTTCAAAATTAAATAAGTTGTATCGGGATAAAACCGGCCCCACAGATGTTCTTACTTTTTGTCAGAATGATGATATTAGTGAGTTTCCAACTGGGTTCGGGATTCAATCAAATTTTCTAGGGGATATAATAATATCCCTGGATACATTGAAAAGAAATTCTAAATATTTTAAAGTTACATTCGAAGAAGAATTAAACAGGCTTCTCATTCATGGTATATTGCATTTAGTTGGTATGGATCATGAAACAAATAACAGTGATGAAAAAATGCTTTTGTTTCAGGAAAAAATATTAAAAGAGATAAAGACTGGATCTAAAGGTTAAAAGAACGGAGTATATTTTTTGAAACAGATTATTTTTACTAAGAAATTTCCTTTTATTGTTAAAAAGCCCTTGCCTGAAGAATTATCTGAAAAACAGGATATGATAGAAGGGATTGAAGAACTTTCTGAGACAACAGTAAAAGAGGTCATGGTTCCCCGAATTGATGTAGAATTTGTTTCAATTGATGATACATCAGTTTCTCTTTTAACGTCTATTTCAGAACTGGGATTTTCACGATATCCTGTTTATAAAGATACAATCGATAATGTTATTGGAATTCTTTATGTAAAAGATATTTTAACAAATTCCAAAAATTTACCTGAATTTTGTGTTAAGGATATAATAAGAAAACCTTTTTTTGTACCGGATAGTAAAAAGCTGGATGTCCTCTTAAAAGAATTTAAGAGGAGAAAAGTACATATAGCCGTAGCAATCGATGAATATGGTGGTGTTTCCGGAATTATTTGCATGGAAGATATACTTGAAGTAATTGTCGGAGATATTCAGGATGAATTTGATGATGAAAAAGAAGATTTTGTTAAATTAGGAAATGGAATTTATCTCTGTGAGGCACGCGCTCAAATCGATGAAATAAACGAAACTCTGGGTATTGAATTACCTGATGAAAATTTTGAAACACTAGGCGGATTTGTCTTTGAATTGTTTGGAAGAATCCCGGAAACACTTGAAAAAATATCTTATAAAACAGACACTGCTGATATCGATTTCATTGTTCAGGACATCGAAGGACACAAAATAAATACCATAAAAATTGTCATGAGAAACAATTGATCCCGACATTGACAATGATGCTTGTATTTCATATATTTGTGTCGTCTTAATTAATTATTTTGGATGATAGCTTTCATGAAAATCGCTATAAACGGATTCGGGCGAATTGAAAGAACAGAGTAATAGATTTAGCAGAGAAACTTATATAATACGGTATAGAGTAAAAATATTTCACAAGGATTTATAAAAATGGATTTAAAAACAGTAAAGGACCTTGATTTACAAGGTAAAAAAGTCCTTATACGTGTTGATTTCAACGTCCCCCTCAAAGAGGGGGTTGTTACTGATACTACCCGAATTGAGCGTGCGCTACCCACTATCCGTTACATTTTGGACCAAGAAGGGACCTCACTTATAGTGATGACTCATTTAGGTCGTCCGAAAGGTAAAAAAGACAGTAATTTCAGTCTTGCTCCTGTAGCAGAAAAATTTTCTGAATTAGTTGGAAAGAAAGTACTTATGGCTCCCGATTGTATAGGTCCTGAAGTTAAAAAACTTTCTGAAGAACTAAAACCCGGTCAGATTCTACTTCTTGAAAATGTGCGTTTTCATAATGAAGAAACAGCGAATGAACCCAATTTTTCTCAGGAACTTGCGGCTCTTGGAGATGTATTTATTAATGATGCTTTTGGAACCGCACATCGGGCACATGCCTCAACAGAGGGTATAACAAAATTTCTCCCATCTGCGGCTGGTCTTTTAATTGAAAAAGAAGCAACTTTTTTTGCTCCTCTGCTTGAAAAGCCTGATAAACCATTTGTTGCTATTATAGGCGGAGCAAAAGTATCATCTAAAATTGGTGTACTTGAATCACTTCTTAAAACCTGCGATGCTTTAATCATTGGTGGAGGGATGTCATTTACATTTCTTACTGTATTAGGTAAAAGTATCGGCAATTCATTATTTGAGAAAG
>Ga0307988_1000840_pt1 | contig 19484 bp, 22 predicted proteins | sample EllFjometagen183_FD_203166 | JGI IMG/M metagenome (GOLD analysis project Ga0307988, IMG submission 203166) | Marine microbial communities from Ellis Fjord, Antarctic Ocean - #183 | ecosystem: Environmental > Aquatic > Marine > Unclassified | place: Southern Ocean | collected 2014-10-08 | reverse complement strand
GAGATTAATTTCTTCTTTTAGCTTATCGACTAGCACTAACTATATTAAATCCCCCCCAATCCCTTGGGAACTTCGTTTGCTGGGGTTTTTCTTTTGATTAGCTGCACGTATCAACTAGATTCTGGCACGTTTAATACAACACGGGGAGCTATATCTGAGCAATTACAAATGCAATGCCTGCGGCTATTCCGCTGCTGTCTGGGATGCCCCAGATAAGGCACCCATTGCTACGGTGGATACTAGACACTGTCTGGGCTGTAAATCCCTGGTCGAAGTACCCATTGAATTTCATGGTGGGGGTCTTATCGAAGACCCCGATGTTAGGTATGTGGGTTGCGCTCGTGATTGATGATTGCCAGCGATTAAGAGGGTGGCTAAAACACAGGAAGTCATAGTGAAAGATATCAGGATCATGCAAAAAGGGGAGAGAATTTAATGCACCCATCATAACGACTCATTATAATGGCAATTTGTCACGTTTATTAACAATACACATTTTAGGAGTAAATTAAAGATGAAAAGACTTATCGTATTATTACCAGCATTGTTACTCATCATTGTCAGTTGTGCAAAACAATATCCACTAACAGTTGCTGATGTAGCGCCAAAACTTGCACAATTTTCAGAATCACATAATTGGGGGTTTACTGATGAAGGCGGTTTTGTTGAATATTACCAAATTGGGGATCCAAAATTTGATAACTTCTTCAAAACAGCAGCGAAACTAGATGGTCTAGTAATCATTGCCCAGAAGATGACAACTACCACGACGGGGCAATTAAAAAAGTATGCGATGTCAAAAGCAGCCAATGAATCACTCCGTGAGGATATTACGGCAAATATTGGTGAGACCTCTCCAGAGGACTATACTGTTGAACAATCATTAATTGTGATGAATTTAGCTAAACAGCAAAACAAAATATCTAAAGATGAGCTGAAGTATTTTGCTACAACCTCAGCTTCCCTAGGCATTGGTGTAATTGCTCTGGGCAAGGGAGTAAAAGAAGTTGGTGCTCTCCTGAAAGAAGGGGCAAATCTGCTTAAAAATGTAAAAAGTACTAAACTTTGGCTTGTCCCAGCTGCTACCAAAGGCTTAAAGGGGTCAATCGAGAATCTAAAAGGAGTAAAAAATAATGCTCCCAAAACTCTTGAAGAAATGAAAGTTCTTTTAGAAGGCTTTAAGGCTTTAAGCTAAGGTGAAATTATGAAGCACAATGCTATTCCGAATATCTGTATCATTTTATTAATTTCAGCTACTCTTTATAATTGTGCTTCCCAAAGTACATCTGAAAATATAGCACCGCCAAATACCGGCGGTGCTATAACTTTCCCTTCCGGCTGGAATGATTCAATTATCGAGAAAATCAAAGCTGGTGAATCTACAAAAACTATTTTAGCAGTGTTGGATTTTGAAGGCAATGAAAAGCTGAAAGGGAAAGTTGATCTAAAAATGTCCGACATGCTAACAACATCCTTGGTTAAAACAGGCCGGTTTGATATTGTCGAGCGAAATAAAATTGATAATGTTTTTAAAGAGCAGCAACTTGGGCTTTCAGGGATAGTAGATGAGATGTCTGCTGCAGAGGTCGGAAAGATGATTGGAGCTGAATACGTAGTATTTGGGTCAATTACATCCGCGACCAGAAGTGATATAGATAAATTTGGATATATTTTAGTTAGAATCGAGGTTGGGATAGATGTGAGGGTCGTTAATACTACAACCGGGAAGATCCTACTATCTGAATCTGCCATCGGTTTGTCAGAAAGCAAAATAATACAATCTGCTGATGGCGTAGTTGTTAGTGGTGCAATTGATTATAATTCTGCTTATGCGAAATCATCAAGAGATGCTATAAATAAGGTTTCAATCAAAATAGCAAGTCTCTTGCCGCTTATCGGTTTTGTAATATCGACCAGTGGGGATGAGATAATGGTCGATGTTGGTGAAGATCGTGGAGTGAGTCGAAATGATCATTTTGTAATATTTCGAGTGGGGGATGAAATTATCCATCCCGTTACAGGTAATCATATTGGTTGGAAAAAGGAAATCCTCCGAGAAATTGCTATTACTAGTACGGAAAAGTCTATGGCCACTGGAATTACCATGAGGAAAAAATCAGAATCAGAAGTTAACCCTGGTGATTTAGCAATCTCGAGATAATAATTATGAGCACTTTCCTCTTGGTGAATTATTAAGGTATTGGACCTTAGATTTTGGTTCTGGCAAAAAGATGTTGTTACTAACTTTCTTTGGAGATTCGAGAATTATATCCTCATGAATATCCTTGAGGATGGCGATGAGAGTCGTCATGAGCGTACCTTTTATTCCACTATAATTGTATCAAAAGTGCATTGGAAAATGAGGACTTTTTGAATCTGGAGGATCAAGATTTATGAAGAAGGTTAGCACCTTCTTTTTACTCAGACATTTTGATTTGTTAACCCTGCCAGCTATATTAAATCCCCTCAAGCCCTTGGGATCTTCGGATCCTGGGGGTTTATCTTTTATATAACAGGCCCTCAGACTACATTCACGCAAGTTCAATTAATAAATCTGGGGGTAAACCTGAGTGCTACATCGAAGTATACCTGTCATTCCTGTGGATATTCTGCTGAAGTACTAGATCAGCCACAGACTGATATGTATTACACAGTCGAAACAAAGCATTGCCTGGGATGTAAATCTCTGGTAGCTGTAGCTATAAAAGCGCATGCTGCCTCTATGATAGGTGGAGATGGTGGTGGATTTAGCCATCATTATCGATATTTAGATGAATGTCCGGACTGTTCTTCCAAGAATACTCAAGACTGGGATGCTAAGCATTCTTGTCCGAAGTGTGGTGAACATATGACTAAAGTTTGAAACTAAATGAAACAGCACTGATGGAATTCTAAACACCATGCTAGGAGGGAAAACTTTATGGATCGATTGAATTTCTTTAATCCATTTAGTCATAAACAGGTAGGCCAAGAAGATCCATTAACTCGGGCCTTTCTGGTTCTTTTACGCTATGAGCCACAAGCACAGGCAATTATCCTTGATCTAATTAGGGAAGCTCTATCAGAGCACATTAGCTCAATTCCCACTCTCACTCAAATGTCCAGAACTGTGGATATTATGACTCAGGCAGTGACCTTACCCCAGGCCATACAAAGGTTAGTTTCAGTATTAATCTCTGATGAAAAGATTGATGACTTGCCTTTGATCGAACCTATAGACAGAGAAGCTCGCTATGATGGCGTCTTAGATTATGGCGATTGGACATTCATTATTGAGAATAAGCCATCAGCTAGTGATGTTTGGCAGGATCAACTTAAACCGGCTAGATCATCATTGAAGGATTCTACAGATGTTGAAGTAATTCCCCAATGTGTGTGTTTAGTTTGGCGGGAAATTATCTTGAGATTGGGTCAATTAGAACAGAACAAATTGCTTTCGCACCAAGGTGAGATCATGTTAGGAGACTTTCTTGACATGATAGATGATGAATATTCTCGACTCGCCCCATTCAAAACCTTCCCCTTATGTAAAAATGATCCGGATCGCTTGGTAAAAAGATGTCGCCTAGTGGTAGCGAATATTGCAAAGAGGGTCAATTTAGAGGTGGGCAATCGCCGAAGTCGATTTCCATATATCTACTATCCTGGAGGAATTGTCGAAGAGGTTGATTTGGAATCCAGGAGCACAAGTGATGTTTCAAAATCTTGGGAATTATGTGTCAATTTGTGGCCTGCTGATACCGTCACTCAGGCAAGAGCTTTTTATGAAAAGGTGAATCGGGGCAAGTTACTAAAGCTTCTTGAAAAAGGTTGGGATATCAGACCAAACCTACACTTTTCCTATATGAGCACACACCTAGTTTGGTCTTTCTTCAAAACTCCAATAGAGGAATATCTTGATATTTGGATGGAGAAAAAATACGGTTATGGACAGTTGCTTTTGGAAGGTGAAAATTTGTCCAATTTACAGCAATCCTTTGTCAGCATGGGCTTGCTCGGAGAAACAGTCATTGAAGAATTAGAGACTAAATTTGCGCAAACAGCCCGCAACCACATAAATGTGATACCTGGTCTTCATATGACATATAGAATTGATCAAGAAATATCAATGGAGTGGGAGAGAGCGGACTCACTGGAGTCAAATTTAATTGCCATCATGAACGATGGATTAAGCCCATGGGGGCAGAGCCTGATTTAATAGACTAATTATTTCCGTGAACTGATTGGAATCCATTTGAGCTCGCCCCTAGATATCGTTTTATCCTGTCCAATCCCATTGCATACTAATATCACTGGAGTATATTTTCTGCACACAAACAGGGGTTTTATCATGGGTAAGATTACAATAGACCAAGCTCGCTGGTTGTCCGTCGAAGAGATTGCTGTCCACCTCGGCATCAAGAAAGATACAGCCTACAAATGGGTAGCAAAAAAACATATGCCTGCTCATAAAATCGGACGGCTATTGAAGTTTGATAAAGCTGAAATTGATGACTGGGTAACATCAGGTGCGGCAAGCAGGGACAAACCTAAAAATAATTAGTCCAGGTTAGGGCTTTGATTCTATAGCGGGCGATTGGAACCTTAAAATTAGGAGATCAAATTTTGCTCATTTCGACCAAAATATTGTTAACTATTAAGAGAATCTCAGCTCTTAAATACCTATTGATATTGATTTGTATCAGTCTAATCTCCTATTGTGGAAATGATAGTATTGATCCACGGATAATCGTATCCAAGGCAAGAGAGCAGTTTGGGCTCAAGAACGTTCCCAAGCAGACCAATCCAGACAGAGTATTCGTATTGGCGGATATTTCCGGATCAATGGCAGGTTTTGCCAATGTTTCAGATTTTCCAATTCGAATGAGTGCTTTGCACAGTTCTCTAGCCGGTGTTAAGAGGGAGTATTTTACGCTGTCAAGTTCGGTCAGTCAAGTAAATGACCATCTAGGGTTGCTATCGAGTGGAATATATGATGGAGCTGAAGCTAATTTTGGGTTGATTAGTGATATTATTGATAGCGCAGGGGCTGTGATCATTTTGACGGATTTGCAATTTAATAACGCAGAATATTACACTAACATGGTAGCCTTATTTCAGGAATTAATTGCGGACAATAAATACGTACGTATCTCTGCCTCTGTGGCGGATTTCGATGGGACAATATATACCCAGGCTGTGGCTCCCAGGAGGACATTCCATTCTGACGCTTCCAGACCATTATACGCTATCACATTTAGCGAAAAAAAATATTCTCAATATTTGGATGAAGTTTTGAAAACATCAGGCATATGGGAATATCATCTTCCCTTAGCACTGGATCAATCTTCCAGTACTAATCTTAAAATTCGATATGATGCTAATGAAGAGAGACCAGTCAATTTAAGCATAATCAACAGGGCTATTCAATACTGGGATACAATAGAAAGTGATGATATCAAATTTGAAACCTTTCCAATACTTGATGGAGAAATCAGTGGTGTTCCGGTTGTGAATAACATCCAACTTTTATCAAAAGAGCTATTAGATCAAAAGGTTAACTTTAAATTTGATTTTACCCAACACAAATTCGTGGGAACCCAACTGCTCAAAATAGAAGTAAAACCTAGGGAAGTGTCTTCCTGGGTCAAAAATTTATCATGTGAGGACACTGGTGATGGAGCAATCCAAGCCACTCAAACGCTCTGGTTTGATAGGTTCATTTCTGAGGTGATTAGTTCAGTGAGGAATCCATTTGTGATCATTAACGAATTTACCGTAATCGGTGATTTCTATTAGGAGGTAATATGTTGTTTATTTGGTATGGAATATTTGCACACCCTCATCCTGATGTGACGTGTATGTTTCCTCTTGATGGCATAACGAAATTGTGGGGCATGGGGATTATTATTGGATTTGTCATTGCGATCTGTATTTACTCTTATTTCTACTTTTTATCGCTTCCTACTCGGCATGCCCTTAAAAAGTACTGGCTATTGTTCCTTCTGGTTCCAATCCTTTGCTCTATCCTTTTATCCTCTATGGTTTTAATGAATAAACCAGAAATTACCGACCAGTTGTGTGTCCAAAATATGACAACATCCGCTAGCGCTGTTAATATTAACATAGTCTTAGCGAGTATTATTACGGCACTTGAAATTAATCTTATCACGGCAGCAATATTTATCCTGATAGGAAAGATTCCATTTAAATCTCGAATGCGAGCAATGCGAAATTATCCATTTTCGATATAACCACAGAACCTGGAGCCAGATATGTCAGACAATTTAGTAATCATTGGGGTAGGTGGGACCGGAGCAAAAATTGTGGAGGCCGTTGTACATTTGGCAGCTACAGGGGATGCACCATTAAACATATACCCTGTCCTTATAGATCAGGATCTTCACAACGGCAATGTTCAGAGAACTAGAGAAGCCATTAAGCGGTATAAAATAATACAGGATAGTTTGGAAGGAATTGACTCGAAGTGGGTATTCAAGAGTACTCTTAATAAAATAGATGATCGACTATTACCACTCGTACCAGAAGAACCTCACAACAGTTTTAATGCTGCGATAGGCTACGCAGGTATGTCTTCATCCGAGCAGAAAGTCATCCAGTCTCTCTTCAATACGAGGCAACGGGAAGAAATACTAGATAAAGGATACAAAAAAAGGGCGAATATGGGAAGTGTGATCTTCAACAGTTTACTTCAGAAAGAGGATCAGAAAGATGAAACAACACCAGGCCTTAAGATGATAATTAGTGCGCTTAGTTCAGTAAGTAGTCCAGACATTGTCATAGCCGGTTCACTATTTGGGGGAACAGGCGCTTCTGGAATCACAAATGTTGGGAAGTATTTGAGATCAAAAATTCCTGGCGCAAATGTAAAGGGTCTCCTAATGCTGCCCTATTTCACGGTCTCCAATGAATACAAAGACGATGACCCAGATGCTGGGCTCGTTAGGTCAGATTCAGACATGCAATTGGTTAAGGTAGCCCTGGATATTTATAGAGAAGAAATGGAATCAACCTTCCATAGTATTATGCTAATTGGATCTCAAACTGACAAGATACAGAATGAAGATGCTACCTCGATTTCGGAGAGCGGTGGTGAGACACAGTTAAATCCAGCACATATTTTCGAATTAATTGCCGCGACTGCTGCTCTTCAAGAATTTCCTATTAGTGACACTACGAACTATTATCAATATAGTGCTGATAGTAAGGAACAGATACCCGAGTATTCATTCGGAGCTCTGCCCACGAGCATAAATAAAAACAGGTTTAACTTACTAAGGGATTTTGTGAGTACTGTTCTGAGCGCAAACATGCAAAAAAAATCATGGAAGAAAAGACAACTCTGGTATCCAGGCAACAGCGAGGAATTTAACAAATTATTTAACTGGGCTGTGAGATATGATGAATGGATTTGCGAAATGTCACAGCGAGGGAGTCATAACCATGTGTGGCGCAAATTTAACTATAAGGATGAACCATCAGAGGGTGTATATAAATTGGGCTCAAAACTCTCTATAAATATGGCTGCAAACAAAGCCAATAAAATTTCAGATATTCTGAAATCACTAAACGGACTGTCAGCATAAAGCGAAATCGAATAGGAGCATTTAATGGGCTACTCACTACTCCCTGGGCACAAGAGCACTGCAAACGCTGGTTGGAATGAGATAAATCTTAAAACTGATCTCCTTGATACTTTAGATGTTGGCAAGTTATCAATGGGAAATTATGGAAATTCTTTTATAGCAGGAAAAGATAAGCACGCAGCTCATTATGCAATCCCAAATCCTTGGGCTGCAGCATATCTATATCATAGCGTCCTGAAAATAAATGAGCATCAATTAACTAAAGAACTTGTAGAATTAATGTTAGCTCTCTTAAATGATTTCTATAATCTTAATAAATTAGTTTTGCGTAAGATTAGCCCGCCACCAAAGGATTCGACGTTTTATGCGATTTGGGGAATGGCTCCAGAATTTATCAAATATGAGGGGAGCATTTATGTGTTCATGAACCCTTCTGAAACCGTAGTATACGCTGGACTATCTAGAAGTACCCTTCTTTGGGTATCACAGAACTACAAGCATAATTATACTTATGACGATTTGATTATTGATCCAAACCTTGGACGATTTCTGAAATATATCAAAGACCAAAATAGTCCAGAATCAATTTCTGGAATGGAATTTAATACCTTTTGGGCAAATACACCGTTTACAGATATGATTGATAGCGCAGGAAAGGGGCACTTTGACCATGAGCTGAGAGATGAATCTCCTGTTAATTGGCTAGTCGGTAGAAAACGAATATCTGACCCAAAAGGATTTAAGGACAATAAATACTTCTTCAAGAACTCATTGGTGTTCGATAAAGAAGCAAGGGATGATAATTCAATTCTTGGGCACCCAAATCCAGACAACTTCAAGGAGCTTTTATTTGAGTTGAAATCTGATGTTGATTTGCCTTTGAATCAAGGAGCGATTAAGTGGACTCTTTTTGAGGAATTATTTGAAGAGAAGTGGGTAAAACTTACAACCCTCGACAATGCAAACGTACCCTCTGGGCTTACTTATGTAGATTCGTACATATATCCCATAAAACCAAATTACTTAGAGTACGGATTTGATCCTAAGAAATTGGCTGATAGGCGAATGCAGTTGTTAGATGATGATATTGTTGCTGCTTCAAATATCGCACAAACAGAGGAGCATACACAAAGACAATACAAACATCGATTAAATTCTGAGGTCGATACTGATGACCGAGGAATTGCCATATGGCCACAATTCCAATCTAATGTTATCCACACCCATATTATAGAATACAACATCGATGGGTTCGACGGTGTACCAGAGTTGGAATTCTTTAATTCTGTGGGGCAGGCTTTGGTCTTCTTAACAATACTCAAAAAAAAACGCATACGATTGTATAAAATTGAGTCTAAAAGCGAGTTTCCAGAGTATATCCGCATCACAACAAAAGCTAAGAATAGCGGAATAGTGAAAATAATTCCACAAGAGAAACCCCATATACAGGAGGAAGTGACAGTTTCTATAGATTTTGGATCCACGCATACCACGGTTGGTTTTGCTCAAGGTAATCAGGCTCCTCGTATTATGAATTTCTCTAAGTCAACTCCCTTCATTTTGGCGAATGATGAGATTCGTGGAGCCTTACTTGAATACTTTATGCCAGAAGGCCTTTTGGCAGAGCCACCAGCTACAATTAATGTGTATAAACAATTGAAGAATGTTTGGACCCCATTTAGGACTGTTTGGCGACAGCATCCTGAAGGTGGCTCTGATTTCTTGTCAAAAGGGAATATTCCAATTTGTTTAAATCCAGAATCCTTGTTGAGCAAGCAGACAGGATTCAAAGAAAGTCTCAAATGGGACTCAAAAGTAGATTATCGAAATGGATATCTTGAACAACTAATTACGATGGTCCTAGTAGAATGTGAAACAATGGGATCCAGTAATCTTGAAATAAGGTGGAGCTACCCAAGATCATTTTCAAAGCAAGAGCAAAATTCGATGCATCATTTCTTTGAGAAAATGCAAGAAAAATATGGCTTAAATGATGGTGACCTAAATGTACATATTAATGCGCGTGGCTTTTCAGAAGCCATCAGCGCTATGGACTATTTCATACATCATGAGAATGAATTTTCTACCCACAATCTCGTAGCTACCGTAGATGTTGGTGGAGGGACGTCAGATATAACTTTTCTCAAAGATCAAGAAATCTTATGGGAGGATAGCGTAAAATATGGAGGTGATGACATAAAGAGCTCTCTTCATCATATTCAGGATGTTATCAATGCTTATAGGGATAGGAATACTCTTCCCAATTTGCCTGCACCTTTTGATTACTCAAAATTTATCAGTAGCTGGCCAGGAATCAGCAATGATTGGGATGGTCAAATGGACGATTTTATCCATAATGGGAGTGCTGATACAAAACTCTTTTTTCATAAGCTAGGTTTATTCTACGCTGCAAACTTTTATTACCTGGGTATGCACCTTAAACGAAAAGGTCACAATACGCCGCTCCATATGATCGCATTTGCTGGAAACGGAACACAGTTTCTCAAAATTGTTTCTCACGGTAATGCAGTCAATCGTGAAAATGCAGGAGCCTGGTTTGATTTGTTCAAAGGGGTATTAGCAGATGCTCAAGATATATCGGATACTTCATATGCAAATACAACCATCCTTTTCAGCAAAGACCCAAAAAAAGAAGTAGCATATGGAATGATCTATTCCAAACAACACCATCTAGATACAGGGAGAAACGGAAAGGTTGAAAGGATGATAGGCCTAGACTGTATAATTAGTGATGCGAATCGCTCTTGGTCTGATGATATTCCCTCAAACACTTGCTCAGACATAGATGTTAGCAGAATCAATTATGACCAGTTCTTAAACTTTATAAAATCATACTATCGTAGAATACAGGATCCAGAAATAGCGGATTATATGAGATCAAAGAACCTCGCAGAGGGATTGTCAGATTCTAATTTGAATTCATTCCAAAATGAAATATCAAACTACCTCGAGCGAAGAAGTGGAGATGAGTTAGCTACTCCTCTATTTTTCTTGGCAGTTAAGGTATGGATTGATCGCCTGGAAAAGTTGGTGAAAGATGCACAATAGAATAATCACTTTGCTACTAGTGCTGATACCAATATTAATTGGCTTTGCTGAAGATAAAAAAGAGCAGGAGGGCGTGGCGACGAATCGGGAGGTGACGGTGACCGAGCCGTATACTGAGATAAGTAACAGCCTCCGATATGTCCAAACTCGAGTTAATATGGTGAATTCCAATCAGGAGAAATTCCGCAATCGACTTCATTTTGCAATTGGTCTGTCAGCAATCACGTTTTTTCTGATACTGTACTTGCTATACAGAGTTAAAAAGTTTCAAGAAATCCTTACACTTAACAATGCACGCATTTATAAGAAGGTGGAATCAGTTGGATCTTCTGCGATCACTGAAAGGAAACTTCAAGAACAATTAAATAATCTTAAACGAGATCTACAGGGTAAAATATCCTCTAAAACGCCTACAAGAGCTAATCTCGAGCCAACTCCACGGGTACAACAACATGCCCCTGCCTTTATCAATAGTCCAACTAAAAATCCAGTTCGTGGAGTTAAGCAGACACTTTCCCCAAAGAGAATTCCTGTCAAATACGATGAAGCGAAGGGCCTATTTGTAAAGGATTCCAATAGTAAACTGTATTTTTTAATTATTAAATCCAAACCCAATTTATCAGAATTGCAACTAGAACCCCGTATGACGGACAATACTGATATTTCCTATCAGAATAAATTTAATTTGCATTTTGAAATAACTCGGGTATCACAGAATTCAATGAGTAGTGGATATCACATGGAGAGACCTGCCTTGATTGAGTGGGACGAAAATACGGAAACTGGTATCTTCAAAGGGTGGGGAAAAATAAAAATGAACTCGATCTAAGAATAATGTCATGATCATCACACTAACGATTCTCGCGATCCTTATTCAAGGATATTTGATATTTCGGATAATTAAGCAATATCTGGTATTCAGATACCGCTCGATAAATACTGATGATATTGATCTGCTCCATGACGAGTCAACTGACGTTTTTGATATAGATGATAGCGATGATATTTCGGAAGATAAAATTGAATTATTTTCAAATCTTCGTTGGAATGTAGGTAAGTCTGGCGGGCTTGAATTTGTAGAGAACACTATTCAAAATTATTATGCGTTAACTCTGCAAACAATATCCCATTTTGGCAATTTGGGACCGGCCTCTGGATTGATCTTTACCTTCGCAGGTATGATGCTTACCTTTTTCGAGATTAATACCTCAAATATTGCAGATCAGGGGCATGTGAAAACCATTGTGCTCAGCATGTCCCCTGTGATTGTGGGATCCCTTCTGGGAATAGTCACGTATGCAATCTCTAAAATTGCCGAAAATGAGATTTCCAAACAAATTGATGGAAATGTTACAGAGATCACAAAAGCAATCAAAACGTATGATGAGAATGTAATTCCAGAGAATATTGAAGATGCCTATGAGAAAATTCTAATCTCACTCACTAATTTGAAAGGTGAGCTTAAGGGGGTAACTAAAAATATTTCTGAATATTCCCAAACTATGGGGAAATCGAATAAGGTATTTGAGGAAAGTGTTCGTGACATAGGGCGTACGAGCTCAACCCTTGTAAAGGACTTCAATGATTCGAAAGAAACCATACTTGGTTCGAGCACAGAATTACTTGAAAAGTTTAATACATACTCGACCAGTTTAGATTCTGCTAATATGCAGATCACGGAACTCTTTAATACACAGAAGGCTTCCACAGATCTGATGCAAAATTTAATGGTTCATGGAATATCCTTCACTGAATCTGTCAAATTGAGTGGCAAGGCCATGTCGCAATTGATGGATACGGTAGATAACCAGAATAAAGCATCTGAAAATCTTATGGCCGCTGCCGATAGTTTTAATAAAATTCAAAATGAATTGGTCAAGGTTACCCTCGATATTAAAGCGATACATGAGACATCACAATCCGTAGCAGAAAATATAAATACTATCAGTGAAATGTTTCCAGTAAACACCTTTAATGATATGCGAATGCATTTACAATCTATTTCAGGCAGTATCGAAGGCCTAGGATCAACTCTTATTGAAAATCAAAAAGAAATGTTAGCTGAGCAGAAACAAATGCTAGCAGACCAGATAAATAGATCAGATAAAAAAAGTCAGAATACATTGGGAAATGGGGATATGAAGGGCATAGAAAATCTCCTTCAGAAACAACTTTTGGCTTCGACTCGATTATATACTGAGATGATTGAGAAACAAAAGCGCGGCAATCTTTACCGCAAAATATTTTACCCCATCAGCCTCGTAGCGATTGTCCTGGCAATTGTGTTAAGCCTTCGTTTTGATGATCTATTTGCCACGGAGGATGGAGATCAGGCGAAGATAGATTCAGTCTCCTCTACGCCAGCGGAAACTGGATATCAGGGAAAGACAGTTTCATTGTCCTCTGCGCCTGTGAAAACCAGCACAACAAGTGATTCATTACTTGAAGAGGAATAACCAGCTATCCGGTTTTTGGTTCGGTTACATTGACTCGTTCGTTGTCATAGCCATTATTTTTCTTGTTCTTTTTGTCTCACTTTATGCCGAAAGTCTCATTAAGAGCGAGCGTGAAAAACAATATATCAATGCCAGGGATGTATTTGTTTCTGAGATTAGGCAACTAGGGGCTCAAAGTGAAGGTTCTCGCCAAGCGGGTGGGTGGCGAATCTCAATCGCGGATAATATACTTTTCAATATTAGTTCAGCAGAAATCTCTCCAGCAGGTAACACCTATATCAATCAAATTGTAGCAATACTTAAAAAGTTCTTCGAAGAAGAAGACATTAAAGCGACAGCTAGAATTGTAATTGGTGGTCATTCTGATACTTCTGGGAACAACAAGTGGTCTGAAGAAGAACGAAAACGCTATAACCTTCGATTGTCAGAGATAAGAGCAAATAACGTTGCAAATATTTTTCAACACGAAATGCCAGACATGTGGATGGAGGCTATTGGGTATGGCGAAAAATATCCCAAGAAAAATGCATCAAAGCGCTCAGAAAATCGCAGGATCTCAATTGTCATTCAACTAATTGCTGCAGAGTATTTGCCACCACCTAGTTCTAATGAAATGAATATGAGCTTTCCCTACATACCTGACGATGTATGGAAAAACTCATCCAAGAACTAAGGCTCGCAGTGTATACTGTAAATTTCTATATCAAAAATGTGTGTTGGGTCCTAATCATGCTCATGTTTATGCAATGTGAAACCTATGATTATGACAAGAGCTACTCAAAAGGGGACGGGAGTAGACAAAAAGTCACTCAATCAAAGTTTATACCGAAAACGGCTGCCTCAAATATAGATCAAGCTGCCCAAAGCGTAGTCCAAATAGTTGCCAGCTATGTAAATGAGACATTTGCAAGCTCAGGGTCAGGTTCAATTATTGATCCATACCACATTTTGACAAATTTCCATGTGATAAATAATTCGGGTAACATTAGTAGTGAGATTGAAGTGTGGCTGGCAAACCCAGATTTAACCAAGCCACCCGTTCAGTATGTTAAAGGGTATGTTCAGGTATATGATGAGAACGCTGATTTGGCCATTATTAAAACGCAGACAAGAATACCTAGAAATCATTTAGAAATCACAGGGGAGAGTTACCCTAAAGCAGGTGGGCAAATAACAATTATTGGATTCCCATCGTTGGGGAGCAATACGATAACATTTACTCAAGGAATTATTTCAGGCTTTATGAGCGTCAACGGCGTTGATCTAATCAAAACAGATTGTGAAGTCAATCGAGGGAATTCAGGTGGAATAGCAGTTGATGAAAACAACCAAATTATAGGTGTTCCTACTGCTGTGAATATAGATGCAGACACAGGCGGGAGATTAGGTATTATAGTTCCCGCTAAGTATTGTGTACGACTGATACGCAAATCACAAGATTAACTAGTATTCTCGAGCACATCTGAGTAATCCTGGGAGGATTAATGCAGGGCTTTCGTGTCATTTTATGTGCCATTATTTTCGTGGTTACCGGATGTGAGACCGATCCTATTGGAGTTCCATATTCCCCGTTCGAGGATGAAATAGTCAGACATAGAGGATACGCATTAGGATATAGTGAGGAACACGAACAAGCTCGTTGGGTCGCATATGAGCTAACTGAGGTCGAAGTAAATGGACAGGTTGAACGCACTAACAATTTCCGCATTGATCCCAGTGTTTCCAGCGGTTCTTCTGCACCATCTGATTATAGTCATTCAGGTTTTGACCGTGGACATCTCGCGCCAGCTGCGGATATGAAGCTTTCAAAAGACTATATGGATGAATCTTTCTATATGAGCAATATAAGTCCACAAGTCCCCTCCTTTAACAGGGGAGTGTGCATTCATTTGGATGAATCAACCTCAAAACAACCGTCAATAACCTGACCGCCGGTCAGGAAACGTACGGTTGTTTTTAGAATCAAGTGTTCTAGAAACTTCAGTTAATTCAGTAGTATAGAAACCGAACCAACACTCCTGAATTGATTTGTGTATCTAAAAATATTAGGTTAAAGACTCAAGCGAGAATTTGAACAATGGCAACACTCGTAAAAAAACACAATAAATATTACATCCGCGTTCGTCTTCCCGGTGGTAAAGAGAAAACTATAGCGACTCAGACAGGCAATCGACGTGAAGCAGAACACCGTTTGAAGCTCGGAGAAGACCGTGAGGCCCTTGTTAAAGCCAGATTGATATCCAGAGAAGGCTGAGCTTGAGGATCCACGGCTTCAGGAGGCTACCAGGCGATTCCTCAATGAGCGCAAACATGGTAGCAGAAAACTCACTGCTATTGCCCCCTCCTATGAGCTAGCCCAGTAAAACATGGCCATGCAAACTCATGCAGCTTTCCATCTACCTCTCCGAATAGACCCGCGATTCCATTGTAAGTTTGAAAGAAAAATAAACTGTGTCAAAATAGTGTCAAAGAATATGGCATGTGGTGGCGTGATTTGTTTCAGATAGCGCTGTTAGGTGAAAGGTTGTGACGGTCTACAGTATCAGGGATACATTCGGGATAGCGACTGTTTGACCCACCTGAAAATGCCACTACATAAAGATTGAACAGGGTGCAGCAATTGATCTGCAATCAATTGGTAGCCTGCGGTAACGAAACAATTGGTATTAGAAATACATTGGACTCGGGTTCTTGTCTATTAGATTTGACAAAATAACACATGCAAAATTATTCTATTATAGGGAGGATTATTTTGAGATTTAGCCAAAGAGGCAGTCTAGTCATATTTGTTTTAGCTATCACCATTACTGCTGTTCATGGAAATTCTACTACCTCAAGTGAAAAAAAGACAAAGGCACCCCTTCGAAACGGATTGGGGATTTCTCTAAGCATACCGCAATTTGGATATGGAGTCTCAGCATTTACTATTGGCCCAAGAAGCAGGTTTGGTTGGTACATAGACATTCAAGGGACTTTTGATACTGTCACAGGCCGAGATGATTATTACAATAAATCTGAAACGTGGGCTGGGACAACTATTGGTGATGAAAAGCAAGCTGAGACAGAAGTGTTAACAGCTATCCATGCAGGAGCCTCTTTCTATATTTCTCCACAGATGCTTGGATTTATTGCACCAGGGTTATCAATCATCAAGTATTATGCAAAATACTATGATCCTTTGGAAATATTGTCCAGCAATGGAAATTACTATGTAAACGGTGAACATCAAGATTCCTACCTACCAGGATTAGTTGGAGGTATGTTAATTAAATTGGACAACCCATATTTTTCGGGGACCACCATTTCATTTAGTGTTCCTCCTGCAAGCCTTCAAATTGGAATAATTTTTAACTTTTGAGTTATTATCCTAATCCAGCATAATTCTTGGAGGTTTGGCAAAAGGTTATCACAATAGATAGGGGAAACATCAAATGAAAAACCTTTGTAGAATAATCCTGTTAGTAATGGTAATAGTGGGGTTCAGTTTTAGTCAATCAATTGAGTCACAAATTCGTGATTTTGCACGTTCTGAGTATCCAAATGACTCAAAAATGCAAACGTATATCTACAACAAACAAATTTCGGCATATCGGTATATGCTTACCGTTTCTGACAACCAAGCAAAGGAAATAGCGATAGTTGAATATCCAAATGACTATTCTATGCAAAAATACATTTACGATAAGCAATTAGCCGCAAAACGGTACAATTCAACACTTCAAGATGCGGATGTTAAGTCCATCGCTAAACGTGAATATCCAAACGATCCTTCCATGCAAAAGTATATTTATGACAAGCAGCTTGCCGCAAAAAGGTATATGATCTCTGTTCTAGATATGGAAGTAAAACGAATCGCATTGCGAGAATACCCAAGTGACTACTCTATGCAAAAATACGTCTACGATAAGCAGCTTGCAGCCAAAGCATATATGAGTAGGGTTAGTAACCAGAGAGCAAAATCAAAGGCTGTCAGGGAATATCCTAATGACTATTCAATGCAAAAGTACGTTTATGATAGAGCTCTACGATGAAAAAGAAGATAATTATCCTAATCGTAATAGTAGTAGCCTTAGTACTAACCTCCACACAGATCACCATCTTTGTCATACAGCCGATTGGAGCGTTGCCTGAAGGGAGAACTTTAGTAATCCTGAGATTGAACAAAACTAATTTTATTGATAGTGCAGATGCAATGTGTCAAAGAACCACTGGAAAGGTCAGCCTTTTAGGTAGAAGCATGATGCTTAGCGCGGTTATGGAGAATAGCGTCGTTCTGTTTAGATTACCTTATTCAGAGTTTCTGTATTTAAAGTCCACTGGTGGAGCAAAATACAGTGGGTAGATTGAATCGCTTGAGGTCATGGAAAAGGGTAAGTTTATTAGTACCTATGAACGACTTAGGTCTGAAATCTATGTTTCTCCTAAAGCATTGGCTAATATTTACCTTGTGCTTTTCTCTGGTAGTTCATGCAGAAGAGTATAAATCTAAAGAAGATGGTTTTAAAGTAGAATTCCCAAGTGAAACAGAAGTCTTAAAACTTGACAATTATTCTTGGGTTTACACTTCTACTGAAATTACCGATGAGCTTTTTATCATGCAGCAAGTTGCTATAATGCTAGAACGGCCTGGTGGGCCTCTTTCATTTAAAACCGATGCAGAGTATCAAACATTTCTTAAAACATTTATTCAAGGATTAATGCAAAGCACTTATTCCAACATACAATTGGTATACTCTAGATATTTTCTCTGGGAGGGGCATTATCCAGCTATGAAGTATTCTTTCAGCGGTGTAATGATGGATTATAATATTCCTGTACTCAATGAAGGTATTGTGGTAATTCACAATAACAGGATTAAAAAAGTTTCTGCAATTTATCCACTTGGGTATAAGGATTCAGCTCGAGTGCGAAATAGCTTGGAGAAATTATTCACTTCATTTCAAATATTTTAGTTCACATCTGGTACACTAGCATCAGGATGCTAGTGTCGAACAAAAAAAGGAGAAAAAATGGAAGTTTTAATTATTGCAGTTCTAGTAGGCTTAATCCCGGCATCAATTGCTAGGTCGAAAGGTCGTTCATTTGGAGTATGGTGGCTTTACGGCGCTCTACTATTCATTATAGCCCTTCCCCATGCACTTATTATGGCAGCTGACAAGAAAACCCTAGAGGAAAAGCAGTTATCTGAAGGTATGAAAAAATGCCCACATTGTGCTGAACTTGTAAAACAAGAAGCCACGGTATGCCGGTTCTGCAACCGTGAACTTGGTGCTACCAACGCATAGTGTAAATTGTAATTGAGATAGAGTGGGTTTTATACACACCCACGTCCGATACGTCCTACGTTATTAATGGGACATTGAGTATTGCCAGTGGGGTAACACTTTCAATTGAAGCGAATACTGTCATCAAGTTTGCATTAAACACTAATCTGAATGTACAAGGTATATTGGATTTACAGGGTACGGTATTCAATACCGACGCAGAAACTTGTTTGGGTTTGCTTAAATCACAGAGGGTGTGCATAGCGAAAGCAGGTTGATTTAAATGGGATTACGAAACCAGTGGGAGTGAGTTAAAGTTGGATCAGCATCTAATCAGATATATCACTTAAATTGTATTCAATCAGGTGATATTGACAAAAATATATTTAAATTAATGCTGTGGGATCTGGTTGAGGTTGCAGCGGCCCCGAAGTATATTGAAACGCAATCAATTGAATAGCAAAAGGTATTAAAAATGAAAAATAAATTAAACAAATTAGGGGGGCTCCTCTCGATAGTTGGTGTTTTAGCCCTCATTATTACGATTGCATCCTATGGCGGAGGAAAAGAATATATCCCATCATTATTGATATTATTGGCAGGGCTTACTTTCTTTTTTATAGCAACACTTGATTTGAGTATTCTTGAATCGATACCTACTAAAGACATTGTGAATCAAAAAAATGCCGCGATACTTGCTCTGATAGTTCTTTCTTTGATTGGGGCTTTTTCAGTAAAGAATGCATTGAGTTCGAAAGCTTTAGATGAATACAATTACTCGATGCTTCGAGAAGATATCATCACTCCTAAAGAGATATCCACATTGATAAACAGATTTGGGATAAAACCAACACATCAGTATCTGAAAAATCAAGGCCAAGAAAAATCCATTCAAGTACTCAATAATATCGATAATATTCGCAGTGAGATCATCACTCCTAAAGAGATATCCACATTGATAAACAGATTTGGGATAAAACCAACACATCAGTATCTGAAAAATCAAGGCCAAGAAAAACCCATTAATGATCTAGAAGCAATTCAGGCGGATAACTTGTAAGGTTACCTTTCTGGATCCAGTCACGAGTGATACCCGCTTTAAACTTACT